>VOFE01002445.1_pt1 | contig 43454 bp, 40 predicted proteins | sample 5384071 | NCBI WGS metagenome assembly VOFE01 (sample SAMN12384724, study PRJNA508395) | human gut metagenome | isolation source: healthy gut D | host: Homo sapiens
AACTACTTTGTAGATACCGGTTGCAGGAATTGCTGCCGGAGCTGTCTCTACCTTTACTGCCGCTTCCTTCATGGCTGCGGAAGCGGCGTCATAATCACTTACACCAAGGCTGGTATTTTCATTTACCTCCATGGTCATAGTGTTGGAAATATCCATAATGCTGAAGCCTGCATATGCGGAAGGAAGACCATGCTCGCAGGAATCCAGACCTACAATTTCCTCTTCCTCAGATACGCGTAAGCCTACGGTAGCCTTGATGATCAGGAAAGCAATAGTAATCGTTACTGCAGTCCATGCCGCCACACTTACAAAACCTAACAGTTGCAAACCAAGCTGCCTGAAGCCACCGCCATAGAACAGACCTACAATACTGTCGTTACCGGGTGCGGAAGTGGTTTGTTGGGAAATCCGGTTTGATCCAGAAAGCAGCATTTCAGGCTGTATAAGAAAATTTGGGATGAGACGATAGGACGGACGAATCTGATACAATGCAGCGGATATGATGGGAAAGAAGAGACAGGGCAGCTTGAGAAGATAATAGCTTTGCTTGTAGGAAAAGAGAGAACAGCATCTTATCCGGAAGCTTACCGGAAAGCTGCGTGGAATATTGAGCGTCAGGCAAAAGAGCATCATATGAGTATTGAGTATGACGGAGATATTTTATATGTACTTACGGATATGGCTGCATGGAAAATAGTATTTTTTGACCGGAAGCAGTGTTACAAGCTGTTCAACTGTCCGTTTGGCGGGAAAAAGATGACAATGGAGCAGGCAAAAAAAGCCAGGTATCACAGACAGGTGGATGCAGGAGAAAATAGTCATCCTGCGAAATATCTGAAATATATTGCCGGTCATGACCGTGCTAAGAAGATTATGGAACAGGATTATCATTTGCTTCCGCAGAGAAGCAATAAAGAAAAAATGTATTATAATCAGGCGAGAAAGAGAGAGGCAAGGAAAAGTACCAGACGGGTCTGGAACCTGTTTGCGGAGCTGGAAGCACAACAGGAAGGCTTTCAAAAACTGTCGTTTTGTTGATAAGTAAAGAATTTATGCGGGACGTTTTTATTGTACACAACATCAGCCCGCAGAATTTCTGCGGGCTGGTATTTTCCATACCGGTGCAGTTCCGGTATAGATATATAAAGTATGCATCTGACAGTCAGGGGGAGAGTTATACAGGGTAGTGACTGTCAAAGCATGCTTTGCAAAGTGGAAGATCCCCGGTCATCTGCTTCAAGTCCTCCAGCTTCATGTAACCGAGGGAGTCTGCGCCGATAGAGGCGCAGATTTCGGCAGCAGTGTGGGAGGACGCGATCAATTGATCGTTGCTGGGAACGTCGGTTCCGTAGTAACAGGGGAAAAGAAAAGGAGGGGAGCTGATACGTACATGCACCTCCGTTGCGCCGGCATCCTTTAACATACGGATCAGGCTGGCCATTGTCGTGCCGCGGACGATAGAATCGTCAATCAGGACAAGGCGTTTGCCTTTGACGACGCTGGAGAGTACGCTCAGTTTCAGGTGAACAGCGGACTCCCGCTCCTTTTGGGTGGGTTTGATGAAAGTTCTTCCCACATAGCTGTTTTTGTGAAACGCAAGGGCGAATGGCAGACCGCAGGCCTGCGCATAGCCCATTGCTGCAGCCAGACCGGAATCCGGGACTCCGGTAACAAGATCCGCCTCAACCGGGTAGGAAGCGGCAAGCGCTTTTCCGGCGCGGATTCTGGCATCATATATGTTTACATTGTCCATCGTGGAATCAAGACGGGCAAAATAGATGTATTCGAAAATACAATGTGCATGAGGAATCTGTGCAGCTTTACTTTCCTCGATGAGACGGGAATCGGATTTGATCCCATTTTCGGTAATGGTAACGATCTCTCCGGGAAGAATATCACGTACAAATTCTGCGTCTACAGCTGTCAGGGCACAGCTTTCCGATGCAAGGATGTAGCTGTCACCACGTTTGCCCAGACATAATGGTTTTAAACCGAGCGGATCTCGGACGCCGATCAGTTTTCTGGGGCTGATGATGACAAGAGCGTAACCGCCCTTTAATTTGCGTGCAGTCTGTAAAATTGCATCTTCCACACAGGAGGTGCGAGTTCTTTCCCGTGCGATATCGCAGGCGATGACCTCGGAGTCTGTCGTAGAGCGGAAAATAGCGCCGCCCTCCTGAAGAGACTGACGGAGCTCGGATGCATTTGTGATGTTGCCGTTATGGGCAAGCGCAAGCGTGCCTTTTAAATAGTTTAATACGAGGGGCTGCGCATTTTCCACGGTGCTTGCGCCGGTCGTGGAGTAGCGGACGTGCCCGATGCCGATATTTCCCTTCAGGGAATCCAGGGATTCTTCATGAAATACCTCGCTGACAAGCCCCATGTCTTTGTGCCAAGTGATATTTCCTTTCGGGCCATTTGTGTTACAGACGGCAATACCGCAGGCTTCCTGTCCGCGGTGCTGCAGAGCAGAAAGCCCGTAGTAGATAGAAGGGGCAGCGGCGCTGCCATCGGGATTATAAATCCCGAAGACGCCGCATTCCTCTTTCAGTTTATCCTCTTGTTCCGGATCAAAAAAACTCATTTTAAAGTGTCCCTTCCGGCTGTTTTAAACGGAAAACAGCAGCTTCTCGTAGTTCGGGTAAGGCAGGATGCTGTCAGGAATATAGGTTTCTGCGGCATCTACAGCGCTGCGGACTGCATCCATATCAGGCAGGATTGTCTCGTGATAGAACAGGGACAGGGCAGGCTGATCGCTCATGCCTTCTGCTGTTGCAAGATCTGCTTCCAGCTTTTCTTCCGCGGTAAAAATGGCTTCGTAATAGCCGGAAAGTGTGGTCAGCAGTTTCTCCTGTGCGGTGCAGGGCAGTGTTGCAAGAACTGCTTTTTTCGCGGAGATCGATGCTGCAACCTCGTCTGTATAGGTCATCAGGGCAGGCAGGAAATCGCGGCGAACCATATCCTCCATGGTCTTTGCTTCGATATGGATGGTTTTGCTGTAGGTCTCCAGCAAAATTTCATATCTGGAGAAGATCTCTTCTTTGGAGAAGATGTGATGGCTGGTAAACAGGTCGATATTCTTCTCGTGAATGAAATAAGGAAGCGCATCAGGAGTGGACTTTAAGTTGTACAGACCGCGCTTTTCAGCTTCCTGAACCCATTCGTCAGAATAGCCGTTGCCGTTAAAGATAACCTTTTTGTGCTTCAGGATCGCTCTCTTTACCAGAGCGCGAACTGCTTCATCCATCTGATCTTCGGGGAAGGCCTTTAATTCTCCGTAGAACTGACGCAGTGCTTCTGCAACAGCTGTATTTAAAATGATGTTTGGACCTGCCACAGAGCTGGAAGAGCCAAGGCTTCTGAATTCAAATTTATTGCCGGTAAATGCAAAGGGTGAGGTTCTGTTTCTGTCGGTATTATCCTTAAAGAAATGAGGCAGTACAGTTGCGCCGGTATCCATCTGAACAAGAGGATGCTTGCCAAAGAAGGTATCATTTTCAATGGAATCCAGAACAGCAGTCAGCTCATCTCCAAGGAAGATGGAGATAATAGCCGGAGGCGCCTCGTTTGCACCGAGACGATGATCGTTTCCTGCGCTGGCAACGGAGATACGCAGCAGATCTGCATAATCGTCAACCGCTTTGATGACAGCCATCAGGAAAATCAGGAACTGTGCGTTTTCAGCAGGAGTACGTCCGGGCTCCAGCAGGTTTACACCAGTATTTGTAATCATGGACCAGTTGTTGTGTTTACCGGAACCATTGATACCGTCGAAGGGTTTTTCATGGAGCAGGCATACCAGACCGTGTTTGTCAGCAACTTTTTTCATGACTTCCATCGTCAGCTGATTGTGATCGACGGCAACGTTTGCAGTGTCGAAAATCGGAGCTAACTCATGCTGTGCAGGAGCAACTTCGTTATGCTTTGTCTTTGCAGGGATGCCAAGCTTCCAGAGCTCTTCATCCAGATCATGCATGTATGCGGATACGCGGGGCTTTAATGCGCCGAAATAATGATCTTCCATTTCCTGACCTTTGGGAGACATTGCGCCGAACAGAGTTCTGCCGGTAAAGATCAGATCTTTTCTCTGCTCATACAGAGCTTTGTCAACCAGGAAATACTCCTGCTCAGGACCGATGGTGGTGGAAACACTTGTAACATCCTTGTTTCCGAGCAGCTGCAGAATCTTGACTGCCTCTGTGTTCAGAGTTTCCATGGAACGCAGCAGAGGAGTCTTTTTATCCAGTGCTTCGCCGCTGTAAGAACAGAAAGCGGTAGGAATGTAAAGGGTTCCATCTTTAATAAAAGCGGGAGAAGTAGGATCCCATGCCGTATAACCTCTTGCTTCAAAAGTAGCGCGCAGACCGCCGGACGGGAAGCTGGACGCATCCGGCTCACCCTTTACCAGTTCTTTTCCGGAGAAATCCATGATGATCTGACCATCTCCGACCGGACTGATGAAGCTGTCATGCTTTTCAGCAGTGAAACCGGTCATGGGCTGGAACCAGTGCGTATAATGGGTAGCGCCGTGCTCAACGGCCCATTCCTTCATGGCAACCGCAACGGAATTGGCAACATCCAGTTCCAGATGGGTGTTATTTTCGATTGTTTTACGCAGCGCTTTGTAAATATCCTTGGGGAGCTTTTCGCGCATCACTTTGTCGTTAAAGACCAGGCTGCCGTAAATTTCAGGAATACTTTTTGACATAGATCAAATCTCCTTTCAACTGTAGGGTAAGCATTGTACATTTCGGTGTTTTGTCTGACGAAACGTTTCGTCCTGCAGAAGGTATTCTTTAGAACGAAAAAAGGCACTTCGGAGAAGATTCTCCAAAGCGCCTTTGCTTTATGTGACGTATCATACTCACAAATAATAAAACTGTCAAGCCCCTTTTTTCAAAAAAGCGAAAATTTGTGCAGCAAAGCCACAGGTGCATTTGAGGGAGCTTTTTTGTCAACTTACCTCTGATCCTGAGACAAACCGCATGTTTTCGTGTATGCTTTTGTCAACGAAAGGAAAGGAGGTCGGGGCATGAAAGTAAGCATTGAGCTTTCACCGGAATACCGGATTCCGTATGCAGTCATTTATGTGGATAAAATAACGGATGAAATTCAGAAGATCATGGAAAGCATCAGCCGGCAGGAAACGCCGATCACGGCGCTGCAGAATGAGGATAATCTCGTTGTTCTGCAGCCGGAGGAAATCTATATGGTGCGTGTGGAGGTCGGGGATACGATTCTTTTTGGGGAGCATTTAAAATACCGTTCCCGAAAGAGACTCTACGAACTGGAGAAACAGCTTGGAAAGCAGTTTATGCAGATTTCGAAATCCACGCTGGTCAATCTTTCCTATCTGGACAGCATCGAAGCGGGATTTAATGGAACGCTTCTTCTGAAGCTGAAAAACGGCTGTAAGGATTATGTATCCAGAAAATATCTGCCGGAATTTAAGAAATATCTGGGACTGTAGGAGGAATAAAGATTGAAAAATAAAATTTTTCAATCGCGAGATTTGTGTCTGCGCGCACTTGACGCAAACTCGGCATGTAAAAAAAGCGTGCGCAGAAATGAGAGGAAAGCATGAAAGCGATTGTAAAAGAAGCAGCGAAATATGTTGGAATCAGCACAGGGATTGCACTTGGAATTTTCTGCTTTGTCGGAATGATATTTGACCTGTATTATGGCGGAAATTTCAGCCTTTCCGGGTATCATTTCACGAAGATGGTGGTCGGTTGTGTGGTGGTCGGCTGGGGCTTTGGCGTTCCGGCTGTCATTTACCGGAAAGAAAATATGCCGATGCCGATCCGTGTTGTAATCCATATGGGAAGCGGCTGCGTGATTTATACGCTGGTCGCGGGGCTCTGGCAGGGAATCGGCATGATTGCTGCTCAGCTGGCAGCAGCATAGCCTATAAAAAAGAAGGACCAAGGGTTCATAAAAAACCCCAAGGTCCTCTTTTTGTGTTAGAATTAACTTGCGATGAAAAATCTAACTAATACTTATTCTAATCCAAAACAGGCAGTTTTGCCACTATTTATTCAAGATTATCTGGACATCTGTGATCCGGTGCTGACATTTGATCGATTTATGGGAGAAATCGATTTGGAGAAATACCTGAAGGAAATCCCGAAACATGAGATGGGAAGACTTCGGTATAACCCGGTCAGTATGCTGAAAACAATCCTGTTCGGATTTATGACAAATGGATATGTCTCTCTTCGTGAGCTGGAAGACAGCTGCAAAGTGAATCTAAGGTTCATGTATCTGATGGATCATGAAGTCCCATCCTATCGGACTTTTGGATATTTTATCAATGAGATACTCAGCGATTCTATTGAGAAACTATTCTGTGATATCAATCAAAAAATTTTTGAGAAAGAACATACGGACCTGCAACATTTATATATTGACGGTTCTAAGTTTGAAGCCAACGCAAACAAGTATTCCTGGGTATGGAAGAAGGCGACTGAAAAATCCAGATACCGCCTGTTTGAGAAGATCACTTCCCTGTTTCAGGAAATTAATCTTGAGCTTCAATACACGGGGATAAAGTTCCGTATTAATACGGAATACTCGCCAGAATACTTAAAGGAAGCCGCATCGAAATACGTAGAAATCTGGCAGTTGGATGAAGCAACGTTTGTCGCTGGTAAAGGACATCGAAAGTCCGTCCAGCAGCGCCATTATGAAAAACTTAAGGAATATCTGTCAAAGCTGAATGAATATGTAGAAAAGATCCAAATCTGTGGAGATGGACGCAATAGCTATTCCAAGACTGATCATTCTGCTACTTTCATGCGAATCAAAAAGGACTATATGGGAAATGACCAGCTGCTCCCGGCGTATAATGTCCAGGTCGGTGTGGCGGATGAGTATATAGCGGTTGTTGATGTGAACCAATACCGTTCAGATATGGACTGTTTCATCCCCCTCATGAATAAGTTCCATGATATTTATGGATTCTACCCCAAATATCCGGTAGCAGATGCCGGTTACGGCTCGTATAATAACTATATTTTCTGTGAACAGAATGGGCTGGAAAAATATATGAAATTCCCAATGTTTAAGAAAGAAACCACCGACAAAAACTATCATGAAGACCCATTCCGGGCAGTTAATTTCAAGATCGACGGAGATGGAAAAATGCGGTGCCCTAACGGAAAGGGATTCCATTTGCAGTACCGTAAGGCAATAAAAGAAAACGCGTATGGACGGGAAGAGGAAATTTATCAGTGCGAAGACTGCAGTGGATGTCCTTACGCAGAAAAATGTAAAAAGGGAGAAGGAAACCGTACCGTGCGTGTCAATCAGGAACTAACAAAGATGCATCAGGAAGTGATTCAAAACCTTGAGAGTATCCAGGGGGCGCTGCTTAGAATGAACCGTTCCATCCAGGCAGAAGGTACTTTTGGTATTATAAAAAATGACCGGTGGTATAAACGGATTGTGCGAAGAGGGATAAAATCCGTTCAACTTGAAGTATACCTTGTTTCACTGGGACACAATCTTTATAAATTCCACAACAAACAGATGAAAATAAAATCAGTTGCATAGATTTGAAAATCAACAAATTTATGGGGTAAGGGGGAAATGCGCTTTTAGAGACTACTTCGTTTATAATTTTTTAGTCTAAAAGAGCGTGTAAAAAATGAAATGCGCTTTTAGAGACTACTTCGTTTATGTTGTTATAATACTCTCCGGGAATGAGGTTCTCCCGCGCCGTATGGCGGAACCGCTTGAAAGAATTGTAAGCTGATGGCTTCTGTGATTTTAGATGTGAAAGCGACAGACTTTGGGCATCGATGGCTGGCAGTAAATATCCGTAAAGATGTTTGCATGTAGCCAAAATCGCAGAGGGCATTGGCTTTTTTGATTTTTGACAGTAGAATGTTTGCAGAGCGTGTATTCTGTTATTTTACAGGAAAGCGGGAAAGCGCACAGCCGAATAAAAAAACCAGCGCAAGAGGCTTTCAGTTTCGTTGCGTCCATCCTACAGGAAATAGAAAAGGAGAAAAGATTGAAAAATAAAATTTTTCAATCGCGAGATTTGTGTCTGTGCACACTTGACACAAACTCGGTATGCGCAAAAAGCGTGCGCAGAAATGAGAGGAAAACATGTTAACATCACTTGCATTTATTTTTCTGGCAGGTCTTGCCATGGCGGCGGTCTGTGAGCGGATAGGGCTTCCGAGGATTATTGGAATGCTCTTTACGGGCATCGTGCTCGGACCGTATGTGCTTGGAATTACGCGCGTGGAGGCTGCCGTGATGGGTGCAGTGCTTGGGGCGGTTTCCCCGGCAGTCGTGATTCCGCGGATGGTGCAGCTGATGGAAAACAGTTATGGGACGCAAAAGAGCATCCCTCAGATGATTATGGCGGGTGCATCCTGCGACGATATTTTCGTCATCGTTCTGTTTACGACATTTGTGCGCATGGCGCAGGGAGGAAGCGCAAAGGCGTCGGACTTTGTGCAAATTCCGATTTCGATCGTGTTCGGCGTTGTGCTGGGAGCCGCTGCAGGTTATGTGCTGGCGAGGGTTTTTGAAACGGTATATGCCCGTGCCCACTGCGTCCGAAACAGCATGAAGGTGATCCTGGTGCTCGGTCTGTCGTTTCTTCTGATGGCAGTGGAAACGTGGCTGAAAGGAATCGTTTCGGTATCCGGGCTTTTGGCGGTTGTGAGCATGGCGTGCATGTTGAAGGCAAAATGTGTGCCGGAGGTTTCGAAGCGCCTGTCTGAAAAATTCGGCAAGCTCTGGCTGGCAGCGGAAGTCGTGCTGTTTGTGTTGGTCGGCGCGGCGGTCGATATCCGGTATACAGCAAGCGCTGGTGCGAGTGCGCTTTTGATGATCGGGATTGCGCTCCTGTTTCGTGTAGCAGGCGTGTTCTTGTGCATGGCAGGGACGCAGCTGAATAAAAAAGAGCGGCTGTTCTGTGTGATCGCTTATCTGCCGAAAGCAACCGTACAGGCGGCGATCGGGTCGGTTCCGCTGAGTCTCGGTCTGCCGTGCGGACAGCTTGTGCTCTCGGTTGCAGTGCTTGCGATTCTCGTGACCGCGCCGATTGGAGCGATCGGGATGGACAAAACGTATCGGAGGCTGTTGGTGCATGAAGGCGGCGCGGCTGGGGAGAACCCCGGCGCATGAAATCTGCTTGCGGAAAGCTACATGGGAACTGGAAAAATTAAAAAACCTCTTTACAAATGAAAAAAGATAGGGTAGACTACATTGCATGAAAAATAGTGTCGTACATAAGATGTAGGCTGACAAAGGGGTCAGGAAACTTGCATTGCAGGTTTCCTGACCCCTTTCTCTTCTGTAACATGGGTTCCATGTTACAGAAAGAGGCACTGACGTGCCTGAAATGCGCACTCGCGCGAAGATGAAAAATGTCGCAAGCGACCGCGCTCGGCGGGCACATTCTTTGTGCGTAACATGGGTTCCATGTTACAGAAAGAGGCACAATCTTTTATGGATAACAAAGTATTTTTATGAACGGCACACTGACAGTAGGAAATGCTGTTGCAGGGCAGCAAGGAGGAGAGCATGGGCGTAAAATATGTATTTGTGACCGGCGGCGTTGTGTCCGGTCTTGGAAAAGGAATTACCGCAGCTTCGTTGGGACGGCTGCTCAAAGCGAGAGGATATCATGTAACCATGCAGAAGCTGGATCCCTATATCAATGTGGATCCCGGTACGATGAATCCGATCCAGCACGGAGAGGTATTTGTAACAGATGACGGCACGGAGACAGACCTGGATCTGGGACATTACGAACGGTTTATCGATGAAAGCCTGGATCAGAATTCCAACGTTACAACGGGTAAAATTTACTGGTCGGTTCTGCACAAGGAACGTCATGGAGATTACGGCGGCGGTACCGTACAGGTCATTCCTCATATTACAAACGAAATCAAATCGAAATTTTACCGGGAGAAGTCCCCGGAGGAAGATACCATTTCTATTATAGAAGTCGGCGGTACAGTCGGCGATATCGAAAGCCAGCCGTTTTTGGAAGCGATCCGTCAGTTTCAGCACGAGATGGGACGGGAAAACGCCATCCTGATTCAGGTTACATTGATTCCATATTTAAAGGCATCCGGTGAAATGAAAACAAAGCCGACCCAGATGAGCGTCAAGCAGCTGCAGAGTATGGGGATCTGGCCGGATATCCTGGTTTGCCGTTCGGATTATCCGATTGATGAAAAAATGAAAGAAAAGATCGGATTATTCTGTAATGTGAAAAAGGAACATGTTTTGCAGAATCTGGATGCACCGTCCCTTTATGAAGTGCCGATAATGATGGAAGAAGAGCATTTGGCTCAGGCGGTCTGTGAATGTTTGAATCTGCCCTGCCCGGAGCCGAATCTGGAAGACTGGAAAAAGATGCTGGAGGATCTGCATCATCCCACCAGTTCTGTCACCATCGCGCTGGTTGGCAAATATGTAGCTCTGCATGATGCTTATTTGAGCGTAGCGGAAGCCTTAAAGCACGGCGGCATCGCAAACCGCGCACAGGTCAACATTCGTTGGATCGATGCAGAAGAACTGACACCGGAAAATCTGGAGGAATATCTGCACGATGTGGACGGCATTTTGGTACCGGGCGGATTCGGACAGAGAGGAACGGAAGGAAAGATTCTTGCAATCGGTTATGCAAGACGCAACAAAATTCCGTATCTTGGGCTGTGCCTTGGCATGCAGCTCGCGATAGTTGAATTTGCAAGAAACGTAGCAGGACTTTCCAAAGCAGCGAGCATTGAGCTCGACCCCGAAACGCCTGATCCGGTCATCGCACTGATGCCGGAACAAAACGGAATTACCAATCTTGGCGGTACTTTAAGACTGGGCGCATATCCCTGTGTCCTGCAGCCGGAAACACTGGCCCATAAGCTGTATGGAAAGGCAGAGATTTCCGAACGTCACCGCCACAGATATGAAGTCAACAATGATTACCGGGAAGTGCTGACGAAAAACGGCATGGTACTTTCCGGACTGTCTCCGGACGGAAGAATCGTGGAGATGATCGAATTAAAAGAGCATCCCTTCTTCGTTGCAACACAGGCACACCCGGAATTCAAATCCAGACCGAACCTGCCGCACCCGCTGTTTGAGGGCTTTGTAAAAGCGGCAGTAGCATATGAAGCGGCAGGCAGCAGCGCCGTTTAAATAAGGAGGACTACCATGGGAGAAAATCAGGTACAGCAGGGACTTTACAGCCAGAGCTTTGAACATGATAACTGCGGCATCGGAGCGGTGGTTAATATCAAAGGCAGAAAAGACCACCAGATTGTTGCAGATGCGTTAAAAATTGTAGAACAGCTAGAACACCGTGCCGGAAAGGACGCGGAGGGAAAAACCGGAGACGGCGTCGGAATTCTGACTCAGATTTCCCATCGCTTTTTTTCCAGAGTATGTCAGGAAATCGGTATCGAGCTCGGCGGCGAAAGAGAATACGGAATCGGCATGTTCTTTTTCCCGCAGAACGAGTTAAAGCGCAGCCAGGCGAAGAAGATGTTTGAGATTATTGTAGAAAAAGAAGGCATGAAGTTTTTAGGCTGGAGAGAAGTGCCGACTGCGCCGGAGGTGCTGGGACATAAGGCAAGAGAATGTATGCCTGTCATTTGCCAGGGCTTTGTCAAAAAGCCGGAAAATATTGCAGCAGGGCTGGACTTTGACAGAAAGCTCTATGTGGTACGCCGTGTATTTGAGCAGAGTAACGATAATACCTATGTGCCGTCCTTATCGAGCCGGACCATCGTGTATAAGGGTATGTTTCTGGTGGGACAGCTGAGAACCTTCTTTAAGGACCTGCAGGATGCAGAATATGATTCCGCGATTGCAATTGTCCATTCCAGATTTTCGACCAATACGAATCCCAGCTGGGAGCGTGCACATCCGAACCGGTTTATTGTGCATAACGGTGAGATCAATACGATCAAGGGCAATGCGGATAAGATGCTGGCGCGGGAGGAAACGATGTGTGCACCGCGGTTCTCGGCAGATGATTTAACGAAGGTGCTTCCTGTAGTCAATACAAATGGATCGGACTCCGCAATGCTGGACAATACACTGGAATTTCTGGTAATGAGCGGTATGGAGCTTCCGCTTGCAGTCATGATCACGATCCCGGAGCCCTGGACCCACAATGATACGATTTCCCAGGAGGGACGCGATTTCTATCAGTACTATGCGACGATGATGGAGCCTTGGGATGGTCCTGCTTCCATCCTGTTTTCGGACGGCGGCCTGATGGGCGCTGTTCTGGACAGAAACGGTCTGCGTCCCTCCCGATATTATATTACAGACGATGACAGACTGATCCTTTCTTCTGAAGTCGGTGTCCTGGAAATTCCCGCAGAGCATATTTTGAAAAAAGAGCGACTGCATCCCGGTAAAATGCTGCTGGTGGATACCGTAAAGGGCGAAGTCTTAACAGACGAAGAAATCAAGGAGACCTACGCGAAGCGGGAGCCTTACGGCGAATGGCTGGATTCCAATCTGGTTACGCTGCATGAGTTAAAAATTCCGAATGAAAGGATTCCTTCTTATAATAAAGAAGAACGGGCGCGTCTGCAGAAAGCGTTTGGTTACACCTACGAGGAATACCGGGAGGGTATCTGCTCGATGGCGTTAAACGGAACCGAACGGATCGGCGCGATGGGTGTGGATACACCGCTGGCTGTCCTTTCCAAAGAATATCAGCCGTTGTTTTACTATTTCAAGCAGCTGTTCGCACAAGTAACGAACCCTCCGATCGATGCGGTCCGGGAAAAAATCGTCACTTCCACAACCGTATATGCCGGCAAGAACGGAAATCTTCTGGAAGAGAAGCCGGAAAACTGTCAGGTACTGAAGATCAATAATCCGATCCTGACAGACCTCGACCTGTTGAAGATCCGCACGATGAAAAAGCCCGGCTTTAAGGTTGTCTGTGTGCCGATCATTTTCTATAAGAGCACACCGATGGATCGCGTGCTGGAGCATCTGTTCGTACAGGTGGATAAGGCGTACCGGGAGGGTGCGAATATCCTGATTCTTTCCGACCGCGGTGTGGATGAAAACCATGTTGCAATCCCGTCGCTGCTGGCAGTTTCCGCCGTACACAAGCATCTGGTCAAGACGAAAAAATGTACGGCACTGTCCATTATCCTGGAATCCGGCGAGCCGAGGGAGGTGCACGATTTTGCGGCGCTGTTAGGCTACGGTGCGTGCGCGGTCAACCCGTATCTGGCCCATTCCACCATCGCAGAGCTGGTAGAAGACGGTCTGCTGAACAAGGATTATTATGCGGCAGTAGAAGATTATGACCATGCGATTTTGCAGGGCATCGTAAAGATTGCGTCCAAGATGGGCATTTCCACGATTCAGTCCTATCAGGGCAGCCAGATTTTCGAGGCGATCGGCATTTCGCAGGAGGTCATCGATGCGTACTTTACTGGAACCGTCAGCAGGATCGGCGGTATTACCTTAAAAGATATCGCAGCGCAGACGGATGCGCAGCATTCCAAGGCGTTTGATCCGCTGGGACTGGCAACAGACCTGACGTTGTCCTCCATGGGCAGACATAAGATGCGCAGCCAGGGCGAGGAACACCGTTACAATCCCCAGACGATCCATATGCTGCAGCAGGCGACAAGGGATGGCAGCTACGAAAAGTTCTGCGAATATACAAAGATGGTGGATAAAGAGGAAACCGGTTATCTGCGCAGCCTGATGGACTTCAACTTCCCGGAGACTGGTGTTCCGATTGAAGAAGTAGAGAGCGTAGAGTCCATCGTAAAGCGGTTTAAGACCGGTGCGATGTCTTACGGTTCGATTTCCGAGGAAGCGCATGAAGCGCTGGCGATCGCCATGAATAAACTACACGGCAAATCCAACAGCGGTGAAGGCGGCGAGAGCGATGAGCGTCTGGAATCCGCAGGAACCGATCATGACAGAAGCTCTGCAATCAAGCAGGTGGCAAGCGGACGTTTCGGCGTAACGAGCCGGTATCTGGTCAGTGCAAGAGAGATTCAGATCAAAATGGCCCAGGGTGCAAAACCCGGCGAGGGCGGACATCTTCCTGCCAAGAAGGTATATCCGTGGATCGCAAAGACCAGACATTCCACACCCGGTGTGAGCCTGATCTCTCCGCCGCCTCATCATGATATTTATTCCATCGAGGATCTGGCACAGTTAATTTACGACTTGAAAAATGCGAATAAATATACACGAATTTCCGTAAAATTAGTTTCAGAAGCCGGTGTCGGAACCGTAGCAGCCGGTGTAGCCAAGGCAGGAGCACAGGTCATTCTGGTATCCGGCTATGACGGCGGTACAGGTGCGGCACCGAGAAACTCCATCCACAATGCCGGACTTCCCTGGGAGCTGGGACTGGCAGAAACCCATCAGACTCTATTGCAGAATGGTCTGAGAAACCGCGTTGTCATCGAGACAGACGGTAAGCTCATGAGCGGCAGGGATGTTGCGATGGCAGCGCTTCTGGGAGCAGAGGAATTCGGCTTTGCAACTGCTCCGCTGGTAACCCTTGGCTGTGTCATGATGCGTGTCTGCAATCTGGACACCTGTCCGATGGGTATCGCAACCCAGAATCCGGAGCTGCGCAAGCGCTTTATCGGAAAACCGGAATACGTCATTAACTTCATGACCTTTATCGCGCAGCAGCTGCGGGAGTACATGGCAAAGCTTGGCGTCAGAACGGTAGATGAAATGGTAGGGCGTACCGATCTGTTAAAGAAAAAGGATGGTCTGACCGGAAGAAAAGCGACGATCGATTTGAGCAGAATCCTGTACGAGGGTGCACAGGCGGAGAGAAAGGACAGTGTTTTCGATCCTGCATGTGCATATGATTTCAAACTGGAAAAGACAAAGGATGAATTCGTTTTATTAAAGAAGAAAGAAGTAAAGGCAGCCATTGCGAACGGAACAGAAATTTCCTGCAGCGTGAAGCTGACCAATACCGACCGTACCTTCGGCACACTTCTGGGCGCAGAAATCACAAGACAGCATCCGGAAGGACTGCCCGAGGATACCATCACGATTCATTGTGAAGGCGCAGGCGGACAGAGCTTCGGTGCATTTTTGCCAAAAGGTTTGACCTTATCGCTGTGCGGTGACAGCAACGACTATTTTGGCAAGGGACTTTCCGGCGGCAAGCTGGCAGTCTTTGCTCAGGAAAAAGCGAAATTTAAACCGGAAGAAAATATTATTATCGGCAACGTTGCCCTTTACGGCGCAACAAGCGGGGAAGCTTATATCGCAGGTGTGGCAGGAGAACGGTTCTGTGTCCGCAATTCCGGTGCAACTGCTGTTGTAGAAGGCGTCGGAGAGCATGGCTGCGAGTATATGACTGGTGGTCATGTGGTTGTACTGGGACCTACCGGCAAAAACTTTGCGGCAGGTATGAGCGGCGGCATCGCTTATGTACTGGATGAAGAAAGCTGCCTGTATAAAAACCTGAACAAGGAAATGGTACTCATGGAGAAGGTGGAGACCAAGTTTGACCAGGAGGAGCTCCGTGCCATGATCGAGGCGCATGTGCGCAATACCGGTTCCAAAAAGGGACAGGAGGTACTGGATCACTTTAAAGAGTATCTGCCGAAGTTCAAAAAGATCATTCCTGGAGATTACAAGCGGATGCTACAGCTGTCCTCCCAGTTTGAGGAACAGGGCATGAGCCGCCAGGAAGCGCAGATTGAGGCATTCTATGCGAGTGTCGGCAGCAGAGCGTAACGGGAGGAAACAGTCATGGGGAAACCTACAGGTTTTTGGAATATGAGCGTAAAGACGGACCGGTGACGGTTCCAAAGGAAAGAATCAAAAATTTTAAGGAATTTCACGGACAGCTGCCGGAAGAGGAGCAGCGTCTGCAGGGAGCGCGCTGCATGGAATGCGGCGTTCCCTTCTGCCAGGCGGGTACAATGATTGCCGGAATGGCTTCGGGATGCCCGCTGCATAATCTGGTGCCGGAGGTCAACGATCTGGTCTGGCACGGCAACTGGGAACAGGCTTATGTCCGTTTGTCAAAGACTCACTGCTTCCCGGAATTTACTTCCAGGGTCTGCCCCGCGCTGTGTGAGGCGGCCTGTACCTGCGGGCTGCACGCAAAACCGGTTTCCACGAAGGAAAATGAACGTGCGGTCATTGAATATGCTTACGCGAATGGTCTGGTAAAAGGCGAAGAACCAAAGGTACGCACCGGAAAGAAGGTCGCGGTCATCGGCAGCGGTCCGGCCGGATTGTCTGCAGCCTGGAACCTGAACAAACGCGGACACAGCGTAACGGTCTATGAACGTCATGACAGAGTAGGCGGTCTGCTGCGCTACGGCATTCCGAATATGAAGCTGGACAAGAGCATCATCGACAGAAGGATCGAAGTCATGAAGGCTGCCGGCATCAAGTTTATCTGCAATGCAGACGTTGGAAAAGATATTTCTGGCAAGGAGCTGGAAAAAGAATACGACCGCGTGATTCTTTGCGGCGGGGCCTCCCATCCAAGAGATATCCAGGTGCCCGGCAGGGATGCAAAAGGCATCTGGTTTGCGGTGGATTTTCTGGGAACTGTAACAAAGCAGCTCCTGGATACGAATTTTGAAAAAGTGCCCTATGAGCTGGCAAAAGGAAAAAATGTGCTGGTAATTGGCGGCGGAGATACCGGAAATGACTGTGTCGGAACTTCGATTCGGCTGGGTGCGGCAAGCGTGACACAGCTGGAGATGATGCCGAAAGCGCCGGAGTGTCGGGCAGCATCCAATCCCTGGCCGGAATGGCCGAAGGTCTTAAAGACCGATTACGGTCAGGAAGAGGCAATCGATATATTCGGTCATGATCCGAGAATTTACCAGACAACAGTAACAGAATTTAAAAAGAAAAAAGACGGAACCGTATGCAGTGCGGTGCTGGTAAGCCTTGAGCCGAAGAAGGATGAAAAGACCGGACGGCTTTCGATGGTTCCCATCGAGGGCACACAGAAGGAAATTCCGGTGGATCTGGTGCTGATTGCAGCCGGATTTTTAGGCAGTGAGGGTTACGTTGCAGAGAGTTTTGGTGTAAAATTAAATGCGAGAACCAATGTGGAAACCGTAAACGGCTCTTACCGCACCGGAAAAGAGAAGATTTTCACTGCGGGAGATATGCACAGAGGTCAGTCACTGGTCGTATGGGCGATTGCCGAAGGCAGGGAAGCCGCAAAGGAAGTGGACAAGTCGTTGATGGGATACACCTACGAGTGACAGCACACCGGGTCTCCAGTCCAAAAGCCGACCGTGCTTGCACGAAGAAGGCTTTTGGGCTGGAGACCCGCCGAAGCATTCGAAAATTCACAACAACAATTCAGGGAACAGGCGGACAGAATGTCCGCTAAAGAGGAGAGAGAAGCATGAAAACCAGAGAAGAAATTCTGCAAATGGTAGAGAATGAAGACGTTGAATTCATTCGTCTGCAGTTTACAGACATGTTCGGCACGCTCAAAAACGTTGCCGTGACCGCTACCCAGCTGCAGTATATGAAAGACAACCGCTATCTGATTGATGGTTCCTGCATGTACGGAGAATTGAGAACCGGGGAAGAGGATATGTATCTGTGCCCGGATCTGGATACCTTTGTAATCCTGCCATGGAGACCGCAGCAGGGAAAAGTTGCAAGACTTTTGTGTGATGTCTGCAGGGCAGATGGAACACCGCTTGCGGTCAGTCCGAGAGAAATCCTGAAAAAGACGATAGAAAAGGTCGAAAAGGAAGGATATACGTTTCAGATTGATCCGGAATGTGAATTTTTTCCTGTTCCACGAGGACGAAAACGGCGTGCCGACAACCGTAACCCATGAAAAGGCCGGATATATGGATATCAGCCCGCTGGATCTGGGAGAAAACGCCCGTCGTGATATGGTGATGACGCTGGAGGATATGGGGTTTGAAATCGAATCCTCCCATCATGAAAAAGCGCCCGGACAGCATGAAATTGACTTCCGTTATGCGGGTGCGATGGAAACCGCGGACCGGATTGTGACGTTCAAGACGGCAGTGCGTTCCATTGCAAAGCGGTTCGGTCTTTATGCGACTTTTATGCCGAAGCCAAAGGCTGGTACAGCGGGTTCCGGCATGCATATCAATATTTCCCTGTTTCAGAATGGGAAAAAATATCTTCAGCGATCCGGAAGCGGAAGATGGTTTAAGTCAGGAAGCAAAATGGTTCATGGGCGGTATTATGGCCCATGTCAAAGGTATGTGTGCTGTGACGAATCCTCTGGTCAACTCCTATAAGCGTCTGACCTCCGGCTGTGACGCACCAAGAGATATCATCTGGACAACCAAAAACCATAATACCCTGCTTCGGATTCCCTTTTATGCGGGGAGAGGATACCAGGATCGAACTGCGTTTTCCCGATCCGTCTGCAAATGCGTATTTGACGATTGCACTCTGCATGGCCGCAGGACTGGATGGAATCGCAAAGCATCTGGATCCCGGAGCGGAATCTGCACGACTGTTTGCAAGCAGAACGGAGGCAGAAAAGGCTGCAGCCGGTATCGATCATCTGCCGGATACGCTGCGTGAAGCAGTTGCGTTCATGGAAGAGGATTCTTTTGTAAAAATGGTTCTCGGACAGGAGTTCGTGGATCTTTATGTAGAAGCAAAAAAAGCTGAGTGGAATGAGTACATGTCCCAGGTATCCGAATGGGAAGTAGATAAATATCTGTATCGCACTTAAAGGAGTGACAGGATGAGCAGCATCATAATTGTTTTGCCGAAGCTCGAGGACGCAAAACATATCAAAGACATCCTCGCCCGGCGGGGACTGACGGCTGCTGCACTCTGCACAACAGCTTCCATGGCGCTTTCACAGGTACACCAGCTAGACAGCGGTGTCGTGATCTGCAGTTATCGGATCAGGGACATGCACTATACACAGCTGGCGGAATATCTGCCCGATTATTTTGATATGCTGTTGCTTGCTTCTACGTCGGAACTGGAAAGTGCACCGCACGATATGGTGACATTGACATATCCGATTCGTCCAAATGATCTTGCCAGTACTGTGGAGATGATGCTGACACAGCTGGACAGACGGTTAAAGAAGCGCAAAAGCCAGCCGAAAAAGAGAACGGAACAGGAACAGAACTATATTAACAATGCAAAATGGTTGCTGATGGAAAGAAATCATATGACAGAGCAGGAGGCGTTCCGCTATATTCAGAAAAGCAGCATGGATTCCGGCACGAACATGGTTGAAACCGCGCAGATGATTCTGCTGCTGATTTATGACGGATGAGGAAAAAGAACATGTTTACAATCAATGAAAATTACTTAAAACTGCAGGGAAGCTATCTTTTTTCCACAGTAGCAAAAAAGGTGGCTGCCTACAAAAGCATGCATCCGAACAAAACAGTCATCAGTCTCGGGATCGGAGATGTGACGCTGCCGCTTGCACCTGCGATTATCGAGGCGCTGCAGAAAGCGGTTGCCGAGATGGGCACAAAGGAAGGCTTTCATGGCTATGCACCGGAGCGGGGCTATGATTTTTTATTAAACGCCATTGCAAAAGAGGATTTTGCAGCACGGGGCTGCGAGATTTCTCCGGATGAGATTTTTGTATCGGACGGTGCAAAGTGCGATGTCGGAAATATTCAGGAGATTTTTGGACCGATAATCTTGTTGCGGTCTGCGATCCGGTTTATCCGGTCTATGTGGATACGAATGTCATGGCAGGCAGAACCGGTGTATATGACAAAGCGCTGGGCACATATGAGGGACTGGTATACATGCCCTGTACCCAGGAAAACGGCTTTGCACCGAAGCTTCCTGATAAGACACCGGATCTGATCTACCTGTGCTTTCCAAATAATCCGACTGGTGCGGCGATTACAAAGGAAGCACTGCAGAAATGGGTCGATTATGCAAATGAAATTCATGCGGTCCTTCTTTTTGATGCGGCATATGAAGCCTATATCACGGAAGAGAATATCCCACACAGCATCTATGAGTGTGAGGGTGCAAAGACCTGTGCCATCGAGATGCGCAGCTTTTCAAAAACGCGGGCTTTACCGGACTGCGTCTCGGTTACACGGTTGTTCCCAAGGAACTTGTCAGCAATGGTGTGTCCTTAAATGACTTATGGCTTCGACGTCACGGCACGAAATACAACGGCGCGCCTTATATCGTCCAGCGCGCAGGTGAGGCGGTTTATTCGGAGGCAGGAAAGGCGCAGATCAAGGAGCAGATTGCCTACTACATGGAAAATGCCCGCCAGATACGCGAGGGCTTAATTGCAGCGGGTTATCAGGCCTTTGGCGGTGTCAATTCTCCCTATGTCTGGTTAAAAACCCCGGACAACCTGACCTCCTGGGAGTTCTTTGATAAGCTCTTAAACGAAGCACAGGTAGTCGGTACGCCCGGCTCAGGATTCGGTGCAAGCGGCGAAGGGTATTTCCGCCTGACTGGCTTCGGAACACATGAAAATACAAAAGAAGCGATCAAACGGATTCAGGCTTTGAAGACGAAATAAGGATTCAGCTTTTGATTCGGAGAAAAGAAATAAAAACAACAGAATGTACGATCTGCGGACACTCTGTTGTTGAAAATTGAGAGGTTGTCGCACCTGCGGCAGCCTTTTTTTTATCGTATAGGAAACTTCGTTTCTATACGATAAAAAACGCTCCGCGAGGATGCGCACTCGGCGCAAGGGTAGATGGTTGCCGAAGCAACCGCGCCTCGGCGCGAGAATGTGCCAGGGCACATTCTTTTTCATCGTATAGAAACGCATTTATTTCGCAGTTGTCTCATCCTGCCGGCTTGCTCTGCGAAATGCGCTGGGGGACATTCCTGACAGCTTTTTAAAGGTCTGGGAAAAATAGCTGGAAGAGGAAAAACCGCAGGAGCGGCTGATGACGGAGAGGGAAAAGTCTGTTGTGGAAAGCAGGGTTTTCGCTTTTTCGACGCGGGCGCGCATCAGATAGTTGATCGGAGAAATGCCGTACACGTTGGAAAACGCATGCACCAGATAATATTTGTTGACATGCGAAAACTGCGCCAGCTGCTCCAACGAAATATCCTCACTGCAGTTTGCGTCGATATAGCGCCGGACAGATTCACACAGGTGAGAGGATCTTTTATTGGTTGGCGTCAGGATGGTCTTAAAGTTTGTCTGTCTGCCAAACAGCACGATCAGGATTTTCCATCAGATCCTGACAGACTAGCAGGCAGAGAAGGCATACCAGGTGGATCATCCTAACTTCAAGTTAGACATTCAGGAGAAGGTATATAGCGATATCGAGACTGCTCTGATCACAGCGGCTGAAGCCGGTGATTACAGCACTTTACCTGATATCTTCCTGATGCAGGATTATTCCTTCCACAAAAATGCAACCAATTATCCCGGAATCTTCACAGCACTGGATGACTGCGGAATTGATTTCTCCCAGTTCTCTATGGGTAAGCTGGCTGACTCCACTGTAGATGGAACACATTATGGTATTCCTTTTGATAATGGTGCAACCATCATGGCGATCCGCTCCGATATGGTAGAAGCAGCAGGTCTTACCGTAGAAGATTTCAAGGACACAACCTGGTCTGAGTTCATGGAGCTGTCTAAGAAGGTAATGGCTGCGAACGATGTTCCCATGCTGACCTGCTCCGGCGGTTCTGAGATCGTGATCGAAATGTTACAGTCTGCAGGCGCTTCTCCTATGGTAGATGGAAAGGTGACACTGGTTGACAACGCAGCACTGAAGAAAGCGATCGAGACCTATAAGCAGCTGATCGATGAAGGAATCATGGCTGATTATACCGACTGGGATCAGTACATTGCTTCCATGAACAAGGGTACTGCTGCAGGCGTTATCCAGGGCTGCTGGATCATGTCCTCCATTCAGGCGGCAGAGGATCAGGCAGGCAAATGGGCAATCGTAAACATGCCTAAGTTAGATGATGTAGAAGGCGCAACCAACTACGCTAACTGCGGTGGTGCAAGCTGGGCAGTATCTTCTAACTGCAAAAATACCGATCTGGCATTTGATTTCCTGAACGCTACCTTTGGTGCGGATGTAGACTTATACGATGATCTGCTGGTAAATGCAGGAGCGATCGCAAGTTACCTGCCCGCAGCACAGTCTGAGACCTATAATGAGGGCAATGAGTTCTACGGCGGTCAGGCAGTGTACAAGGATATCGTAGAGTTCGCCGGACATGTTCCCGGAATTGACTACGGTGCATACTACTCTGACATCAGAAGCGCACTGACAGATGCAATCACCAACGTTGTCCAGAAGAACGCTGATATCGATACAGAGATCAAAAACGCTCAGGATACCGTAGAGTTTAATATCGCTGAATAATCACCAGAGTATGGAAACTGGATAGTACCGGGGGTGCAGCAGTGCGTTCCCGGTACTGTTGTAGGAGAGAAACATGGAAAAGAAGAAAGCAAAATTAAGTTTGGAAAAAAGGCATAATCTGACCGGATGGGCATTCCTGCTCCCGGCATCGATTTTAATATTTGTATTTTGTTTCTATCCGATGTCACAGGCCATCCTTCTTTCTTTCCGGAAGACAGGAGGAGTCTTTAATGGTGTAGCGAATTATGCCAGGATCTTCAAGGATAAAACCTTCCAGCAATGCTTGTTCAATACCTTCTTTTATTTTGTGATTCAGGTACCGATCATGCTTGTGCTCGCACTCATGCTGGCGCAGCTGCTGAATAATCCTAAGATAAAAGGGAAAGGTATTTTCCGCACTTTGATCTTTCTTCCGTGTGCAACGTCACTGGTATCTTATTCCATGATATTTAAGTCATTGTTTGCTCCGGATGGAGTGGTCAACAGAGTGCTGATGGCCATCGGACTGTCTTCGTGGACTGGTTCCAGAGCACATGGCCGGCGCGATGGGTCATCGTGATCGCACTGATCTGGAGATGGACCGGATATAATATGGTATTCTATCTGGCAGGACTGCAGAATATCGACTATTCTGTATATGAGGCGAGCTACATTGACGGAGCGACACCGTTCCAGCAGTTTATGAAGATCACGATACCGTTGCTGAAGCCTACGATTCTGATGACGGCGATCATGTCTACTTCGGGAACACTGCAGCTGTTCGATGAGTCTATCAACCTGACAGCAGGAGGCCCCGGAAAATCTACAATGACATTGGCGCATTACATCTACAATATCTCCTTTGTAGAGACGCCGAAATTTAACTATGCGGCAGCGTTTTCTGTGTGCATACTTGTCAGCGTAGCAATTCTGTCAGCAATTCAGATGAAGGTAGGTGACAAGCGTGACTAAAGTAAAAACAGCTTTTTCTTATGTGATTTTAATTCTTGCCAGTTTTTTGTCGGCATTTCCGCTTTACTATATGATCTGCGGGGCGACCAATACCAGTATCGACATTGTGCGCGGAAGATTACTGCCGGGAACCCATCTTCTGGAAAATTTCCAGACACTGATCGCGACGCAGAATCTCGGACGTGCGATGTTTAATTCCTTCCGCAATGCGATCGTGATCACGGTTGTGACACTGCTGATCTGCTCCATCGCCGGTTATGGATTCGAGATCTATCATGATAAAGGAAAGGATATTCTGATGAGTATTCTGCTGTTGGCAATGATGCTGCCCTTTGTTGCAATTATGATTCCGCTGTTTAAAATGTTTTCTTCATGGAAGCTGGTCAATACCTGGATTGCGCTGGCACTGCCATCCATTTCGACACCGTTTATGATCATGCTTTTCAGACAGGCAGCCCGTTCTTTCCCACATGATATTATCGAGGCTCCAGACTGGAAGGACTCAGTGAGATCAAGATCTTTTTCACGATGTTTCTTCCGGTCATGAAATCTACCTATGGAGCGGCGATGACGGTTACTTTTATGAATGCCTGGAACAACTATCTGTGGCCGACGATCATTTTACAGGATAGCAACCAGATTACCATGCCCATGTTGGTTGCAAACTTAAAAAGTGGATACAGTGTGGATTATGGTATGCTGATGCTTGGAGTCCTGATCTGTACCCTTCCGACCGCGGTCATCTTTTTATGTCTGCAGAAGAGCTTTGCAAACGGAATTGCAGGAGCAGTGAAATGAGAAGAGCATACGCGTTATCAGAAGAGGAATTTTGCCGGGCAGAGGCAGAACTTGAGCTCGCGGTATCACTGGGGCTGATTGGGCAGGCGGGCTTTGATGCGCTGGAACAGCGGCGCCTGCAGAAAAACGAAGAAAACCGCAGAAAAAAAGCTGCCGGAGAAGTTTTTTACGGACCCTGCAGCTTTACCAGACCGATGTATCTGCAATATGAGCTGACCAGATTCCGACTGGAATTTGCTCTTCCTTCCAAGAAAGTACGGGATTCTGGATATTGCCCTGAGATAACAGAAGCACAGAAAAGGACATTTTATCAGGAAAATCAGGATCTGCTGACGCGCGCGCAGGGAGATCTGTTTTCCTATGAAGAAATCGAAGCAGTGATCGAAAAAAGACTGAGGGAGGCGGCTTATGACAGACTTGTGCAGGACATATTATGTCAGTCAGAAACACGGGAATGACCAAAACAGCGGAAGAAGCAGTGCAGAGCCATATGCTAGTCTTTTTGCGATCAACCGTCTGAAGCTGCAGCCAGGCGACCGGATTTTGCTGGAAAACAATTCCGTATTTGCCGGACAGTTTTTACAGATTACGGACAGCGGGACGAAGGATTTACCGATTGTGATCGGTGCATATGAGGATCGGACGCAAGCAGAGCAGCATCCGCCGGTTATCGCAGCAAACGGGCAGGGAATCTGGTATCAGGATTATGGATGTGAGCTGGATTCCCCGACACATACCAGGAGCGGATATGTATCGTCTGCGGTATTGTTGTATGATGCAGAATATGTGACGCTGCAGGATCTCGAGCTGACAAACAGCGGTCAGGATATTATCGGGGAACGATACAGTGCACCGGATAAAATGAACCGAACCGGAGTTGCCGTCGCTGCGAGGGATAAAGGTGTCAGAAGCGGGATTACGCTGCGCAATCTCGTCATCCACGACGTCAATGGAAATGTGTACGACAAGCATATGAACAACGGCGGTATCTATATGACGGCGCTGAAGCCGATCGCAAGGAACACAGAAGCTGCGCGTTTCCGGGATGTGACAGTAGAAGGCTGTTATGTAGACCGGGTGAGCCGCTGGGGAATTGCAGTCGGCTATACTTATGCGCATGCCGCTTTTGCCGGAGCAGAGCTTTCGGAAGAAGCGTTTTTAAAGTATGGACACGAAAATATTACGATTCGGGATAATTATGTGAAGCGGTCAGGAGGCGATGCGATAACTGTAATGTATGCGTTAAGACCTGTGGTGGAGCATAACTGTTCGGACAGCGCGGCGCAGGAGATCAACGACCGGATTTACCAGGAGCCCCAGAAACGGGGCGGAAAAGTGGCAGCTGCGATCTGGCCATGGAAATGTAAGGACGCGCTGTTTCGGTTTAATGAGGCAGCAGATACGAGGCTGAATCAGGATGGAATGGCATACGATGCGGATTCCGGAGACGGGACGGTGTATGAATATAATTTCAGCAGGCAGAATGAGGGCGGCTGCGTGATGTTCTGTCTGGAGGAAGCAATTCACAGCCGGTTTTGCAACAATGTGAGCTTCGATGACCTTTCCGGGACGATCAGTCCGGCGCAGAATCCGGATGCCCTGCTTTCTCACAACAGGTATTATGTCCGGAAAGGAATACCGTTTGTCCGAAAAAATATGGACGGCGGAACGTATACGCAGAAAGCGGATGAAATTATTTTGCTGGAGGAGGAAGAACGATGAGGGAGCGGACAGGGAGAGTGACGATTCCGACAAATCTGGACGTCGTGCCGGAAACGATAGAATTGATGAAACGATGGGGCGCAGATGCGATCCGGGATTGTGATGGAACAGAATTTCCCAAGGAGCTGGTTGAAACCGGTGCAAAGATTTATGCGACCTATTATACGACCAGAAAAGACAATGAATGGGCGAAGAAAAATCCGGATGAGGTGCAGCAATGCTATATCATGTCGGCTTTTTATACGGCGGTTGATAAAACGCTGAAAATTCCGCTGATGAAAGGCATTTCCAAAGAGTTGATGGAGGTCAATACACGGGATGATATTCGGCGCTGGTGGGAGGTAATCGACCGCTCGACCGGAGCTGTTGTGGATTGCACGCAGTGGGAATACGAGGAAGAAAGCGGAAATGTGATCATTCATGACGCAGAGCTGTTCCATGAATATACCGTCAGCTTTTTAGCCTATATCATCTGGGACCCGGTGCATATGTACAACGCCGTGACGAATGAGTGGAAGGATTTTGAACATCAGATCACCTTTGATGTCCGGCAGCCCAAAACCCACAAATATTCGATGGAGCGGCTGAAAAAATACTGTGAAGAGCATCCGTATGTGAATGTCATCCGCTATACGACGTTTTTCCACCAGTTTACGCTGTTGTTTGACGAATTAAAACGCGAAAAATATGTGGACTGGTACGGGTATTCCGCGTCTGTCAGCCCGTATATTTTAGAGCAGTTTGAAAAAGAGGTTGGCTATCGGTTCCGCCCGGAATTTATTATCGATCAGGGCTATTACAACAACCAGTATCGCGTGCCTTCGAAGGAATTTCTGGATTTTCAGGCATTTCAGCGTCGGGAAGTCGCAAAGCTTGCAAAGGAAATGGTGGATATCACCCACGAATACGGCAAAGGAAGCGATGATGTTTTTAGGCGACCACTGGATCGGAACAGAGCCCTTTATGAAGGAATTTGCAACGATCGGTCTGGATGCGGTAGTAGGAAGCGTCGGAAACGGAAGCACACTGCGCCTGATTTCTGATATTGAGGGCGTAAAGTATACAGAGGGAAGATTTTTACCCTATTTCTTTCCGGATACCTTCCATGAGGGCGGCGACCCGGTAAAGGAAGCAAAGGAAAACTGGATCACGGCGCGTCGTGCGATCTTGAGAAAGCCCATCGACCGGATCGGGTATGGCGGTTATTTAAAGCTCACGCTGGATTTCCCGGAGTTTCTGGATTATGTGGAAAACGTCTGCAACGAGTTCCGGGAGCTGTATGAGAATATTCGCCAGACGACGCCGTACTGCGTCAAAAAGGTTGCAGTGTTAAACAGCTGGGGAAAAATCAGGAGCTGGGGCTGTCATATGGTGCATCATGCACTGTATCAGAAGCAAAATTACAGCTATGCCGGTATTATTGAAGCACTCAGCGGCGCACCCTTTGAGGTATCGTTCCTTTCGTTTGACGATATTTTAGCCGATCCGAGCCTGTTAAAGGAAATCGATGTCATCATCAATGTAGGTGACGGGGATACAGCGCATACCGGCGGAGCAGCGTGGGAAAATCCTGCGGTAGCGGCGGCAATCCGGAAGTTCGTATACGAGGGTGGAGGCTTTATCGGAGTCGGAGAACCCTCCGGACATGCATATCAGGGACATTATCTGCAGCTCGCTGACCTGATCGGTGTGGAAAAAGAAACCGGATTTACCTTAAACTATGACAAGTACAACTGGGAAGAGCATCCGGAACATTTTATCCTGCAGGATATCACAAAGCCGGTGGATTTTGGCGAAGGCAAGAAAAACATGTATGCCTATGCCGACACTGAGATTCTGGTGCAGCGCGACCGGGAGGTGCAGATGGCTGTCAATGAGTTTGGAAAAGGGCGCAGTGTTTATATCAGCGGTCTGCCCTACAGCTTTGAAAACAGCCGGATTTTGTACCGCAGTATTCTGTGGAGTGCCCACGGTGAGGACATCCTGCATTGCTGGTACAGTGAAAACTTCAACGTAGAAGTGCATGCATATGTGGAAAACGGAAAATACTGTGTGGTCAACAATACTTACGAACCGCAGGAAACGACTGTATACTGCGGCGACGGCAGCAGCTTTTTCCTGAAGCTGGAAGCTAATGAGATCAAGTGGTATAGCATCTGAGGCTGCATGTAAAAGGTAAAATTCGTATCCAGGCAGGAGACTGAGTTTGGCTTCTGTCGGGGCGGTGCAAAACAGAAAAAAGGAAAAATGGAAACCGGCAGGGCTGATTGGGCACCTGTCGGTTTTTTATTTCCTGTTGTGTAAAAGATAAAAACGGTGCATAATCGTAAAGAGACGGGTTGGCGCAGATCTGGCGCAGACCCGTCGTCGGGAATCGTATTTTCGGCAACGATTGCCGGAGTTTTGCGCAGCGCCGAAATCATATTTTTTGGCTGTACGGCAGCGGGAAATCAATTTTGGAACAGGAATTTTTGACATGACACAACAGGAAGCATATAAAATCCTTGGAATCACGGAGGAAGAAATCGAGGCGGCCGGGGCAGTGCCGGAAGGTACAGAAGTAGCAGGAGCGAGTACGGAAACGTCCCAAAGCTTTGACAATGCGTTTCAGAATTTTAACCGACAGGCAGTTGAGCGCCTGATCAAGAAAAAATATCGGCAAAGGATACTAAGCGCACATCCGGACGTCCAGCCGGAGGAAGAGACGGAATACAGTGCGCAGCTGTTAAATTATGCGTATGCGTATTTGAAAAAGAACGGCTGGTATGATGGACATGTGTCTAAAAAGTCGTATCAGGTGAAATCCCGTGCGTCAAAAACACAGGTCTGGGATGCACCAGTCAACCTGCGGGCGTGGCGCGAACGGGAAATTTATTCCTATGCGGAGGACAGTGAAGGCGAGAAAATCGGGTATTTTAAAATCGCAGCAGGAAAATATATCTGGAAGACAGAAGAGGATTTTTCCCTGTTCCAGAAAAGCATTTTCGCCTGCGCATCGCAGATTTTGGAAGAAGTAGAGCGCAAAAAACAGATATATAAAAGTGAGCGGCTCCGCATACAGACGCTGGCGGCTCTGGTTTATTTATTGGCACAGCAGTTTCTGAACAGCACGGCGCTGTTAAAAGAGCTTGGACAGGAGCAGAAAGCGGACGCAGAAGGAAACCGGATTTTTCTGATTCCGGCGATGCTGGAGCTGACCGGAAACATCCAGGCAGCCGAGGGCGAAGTGATCTCCCCGAAGCGCCTGACCAAACACCGCCTTTATGTAAAAAACAGCCAGGGCGAAGAACTGGGCTACCTTTCGTTTCGGGACGATTGCATGTACTATGTTGTCATCCCGCTGATGGAACAACGCCGTGTAAAGGTTCGCATGAAAGCTGCTGAGGGCAAAAAGGCAGCCTGCCAGAAGCTGAATTTTTATGTAAAGCTTTTGGAAAAAGATACGGCAGGCATGCCGGAAAGCGTGAATCTGCAGATCGAACAGCTGCTAAACGACTATACGAGGTAGCGCGCAGCAAGAGAATGTCGCTTGCCCGAAACCGGAAAGCATAGTATGATGATATCAGGGATCAAGTTCAGAAGCCGCCGTGCTTGCACGTGGCGGCTTCTGAATTTGGATCCCGCAAGACATGAGGAAGCAGCGATTTACGAAGTAAATCAGCGGATTCGAATGTCACCGGATTGCGGAGCAATCCGGTGATATCATTCGCAGCATAAAGACAAGTTCAGAAGCCGCCGTGCTTGCACGGGGTAGCTTCTGAATTTGGATCCCGCAAGACATGAGGAAGCAGCGATTTACGAAGTAAATCAGCGGATTCAATGTCACCGGATTGCGGAGCAATCCGGTGATATCATTCGCAGCATAAAGACAAGTTCAGAATGCTTGCACGGGGTAGCTTCTGAATTTTAAATAGAAAAGGAGTATACGCATGTCAGAAAAAAAAAACTCAACGGAACTGTCATTGTAACCTACCGCTGTAACGCGAGATGTTCGATGTGCAGCCGTTATAAAAAACCTTCCAGACCGGATGAGGAAATTTCAATCGAAACGATAAAAAAACTGCCGAAAATGTACTTTACCAACATCACCGGCGGGGAACCGTTTATCCGCACGGATTTAAAGGACATTGTCCGGGAATTATATAAAAAGAGCGACCGTATTGTAATTTCCACGAACGGATTTTTTACGGATCGGATCGTTGATCTGTGCAAGGAATTTCCAGATATCGGCATCCGCATTTCGATCGAAGGGTTAGAGCAGACGAATAACGAAATCCGCGGTCTGCAGGACGGTTTTAATAAGGGATATACGACCCTGAAAACCCTGCGGAAAATGGGCATGAAGGATGTCGGCTTCGGCATGACGGTGCAGGACAAGAATGCACCGGACCTCGTTCCCCTGTACGAGCTTTCCAACGAGATGGGCATGGAGTTTGCAACGGCGAGCCTGCACAACAGCTTTTATTTCGTGGAAGCCAAAAATATCATTCATGACCGCCCGATGGTGGCTGAGAATTTTGAAAAGCTGGTCAACGAGCTGTTAAAATCCAACAGCCCGAAAAAGTGGTTCCGCGCGTATTTCAACCACGGTCTGATCAATTATATTTACGGACAGAAACGCCTGCTGCCGTGTGATATGAGCTTCGATACGTTTTTCATCGATCCTTATGGAGATGTCATGCCCTGCAACGGTACAAAGGACAAAGAAGTGATGGGCAATTTAAACACCCAAAGCTGGGATGAGCTGTGGAGTAGCCCGGAGGCGGAAGCCGTGCGCAAAAAGGTGCGCTGCTGCGACAGAAACTGCTGGATGATCGGTTCGGTTTCCCCGGCAATGCATAAATATATCTGGGTTCCGGCAGCATGGGTGATCTGGCACAAATTCAAAGCCCTTTTTATAAAAAAGCCTTACTCCATGTATGAAAATAAAATTGTCCGCGATTATCGGGATGGCAAGGTGACAAAGGAGCAGCTGGACCGCTGCAGCACCTGCGACCAAAATGCAAAGGTAAACGATGGCTTAAGCGCCGCATCCCGCGCACAGCTGGCGCATCAGACCGGAGAAGAAATCGTGGACGCAGATATCGCAAGACAGACTGTAGAGCAGAAAAAGCAACAATAGAATGCACGCTCTGCGAGTATTCTATTGTCAGGAATAAAATGCACGTTCTGCAGGTAGATCGAAAGGGGAGGTTTGTATGCTGACCAAAAAGAAAGAGCTGTATAACCGCAGAAGGCAGAGAAGTGAGATTGACCGGATTCTGCAGAAGCAGCGCGCCTTTTTTGCAGAAGGAAAGACCTATGAGATCCGTTTCAGAAAGGCTGCCCTAAAACGGCTCGAGGCTTCGATCCTGGCGCACGAAAAGGAAGTCTGTCAGGCGTTGACAGAAGATCTTGGAAAATCGGAAACGGAAGGCTATATGTGCGAGGTCGGGCTGACGCTTGCGGAAATCCGCGGGCTGTACCGGAATGTTAAAGCCTATAGCAAAACAAAACGTGTCCCGGTCAGCATGGCGAATTTTCCGGCAAAAGGATATCTGGTGCAGGAGCCATACGGCGTCACGCTCGTGATGTCCCCGTGGAATTATCCGTTTATGCTGGCGATGGAGCCGCTCGCCGGAGCAATTGCGGCGGGAAACTGCTGCGTGGTAAAGCCGTCCGCCTATGCACCTGCAACTTCGGCTGTCATTGCAGCGATTGTAAAAGAATGCTTCCCGGAAGGCTATGTTGCGGTGATCGAGGGCGGCAGGCAGGAAAACCAGGAACTGCTGGAACAGCGGTTTGACTATATTTTCTTTACGGGAAGTGTCTCTGTCGGAAAGCTTGTTATGGAAAAGGCAGCAAAGCATCTGACGCCGGTTTCCCTAGAGCTTGGGGGAAAAAGCCCGTGCATCGTTGACCATACGGCGAAGCTGTCGCTGGCAGCAAAACGGATTGTATTTGGAAAATTTTTAAATTGTGGGCAGACGTGTGTTGCACCGGATTATGTGCTGGTGGAGCGCCGGGTGAAGGACGCATTTTTAAAATATCTGATCTACTGGACGAAAAAAATGTACGGCGAAAATGCGTTTGCAAATCCATCCTATGGACGAATCGTCAACCGGAAGCATTTTGACCGGATCAGCGGGCTGATAGAGGAGAACAAAGTCGTTTACGGCGGCAGGACAAAGGAAGAAACATTGCAGATCGAGCCGACGATCCTGTTTCCGGTTTCTGAAAAAGATGCCGTCATGCAGGAAGAGATTTTCGGACCTGTTTTACCGATCCTTGTCGTGGAAAATATGGACGAAGCGCAGCGCTTTGTGCAGAATCGGGAAAAACCGCTCGCCTGCTATATCTTCACTTCGAGCAGAAAGACGCGCAGAAAATTTGTCTGTTATACGTCCTTTGGCGGCGGCTGCGTCAATGACACCGTGATGCACCTGACAACGCCTAAGCTGCCCTTTGGAGGCGTCGGAAACAGCGGCATGGGCGCTTACCACGGCAAAAGGAGCTTCGAAACCTTCAGCCATCAAAAGAGCATTCTGGACAAATCTCAAATCGTGGACATTCCCGTGCGCTATCAGCCCTACCGGATGTGGAAAAAGGCGGTCATCCGGCTGATTGGGACGAAGTGAGGACATTCAAACCCGAATCAAACAATAGAATGCACGCTCTGCGAGCATTCTATTGTCATGAATATCATTTTTATAAACACACTACCGGATTGCTTCCGATAGTGTGTTTTTTCTCCTACCGGATTCCCTATCATAAGCTGTCCTTTTTTGCATAGGTTGTACCTGTAAACAGAAGTGTTCAGGGCAGAGTCGGAGGAAGCATGGTACAGAAACAGGAATTTTACCGGCAAACGATACAGGAGGCTGCAGCCAGCCTGCATACCGATCCAAAGCGGGGACTTTCTGCGCAGGAGGCGGAACGCAGGCTTTGGGAAAACGGAGAAAACCGATTGCCGGAGGCAGAAAAAAAGTCGGTGCTGCAAAGCTTTTTAGAGCAGTTAAACGATCCGTTAATCTATGTGCTGCTCGCAGCAGCGCTTATTTCCGTGCTGCTTGGAGAATACAGTGACGCAGGAATTATTGCATTCGTTGTTTGCTTGAATGCTGCGGTCGGCGTTTTGCAGGAGGGGAAAGCGCAGCGGGCACTGGATTCCTTAAAGCAGCTGATGCAGCCGCGTGCGGTCGTGATCCGGGACGGTTCAGAGCAGGAAATTCCGGCGGCAAAGCTTGTTGTAGGTGATCTGGTCTGCCTGCAGGCGGGGGCGATGGTTCCCGCGGATCTGCGGCTTGTGGAGGCGGAGAATTTACAGCTCCAGGAGGCGGCGCTGACGGGGGAAAATCTTCCGGTGCGAAAACAGACGGCGAGACTTTTCGGAAAACAGGGCGGCAGGATCCCGCTGGGGGACCGGAACAATATGACGTTTTTATCGACGATGGTGAGCGCAGGGCGAGGGACGGGGATGGTCTGTGCGGTGGGTTTGCAGACCCAGATTGGAAAAATCGCGGCGCTGATGCACGAAAGCCGGGAGGAGACGACGCCGCTGCAAAAAAAGCTGGGAGAGCTTGGAAAATTCTTAAGCCTGGGCTCCCTTGGAATCTGCATCGTGTTGTTTTTGCTGGCGATTGTGCAGAAGCGTCCGGTGTTCGATATGCTTCTGACGGCGATTTCCCTTGCGGTGGCAGCTGTCCCGGAGGGATTGCCGGCGGTGGTCACTTTGTGTCTGGCGCTGAGCGTGACGCGGATGGCAAAGATCAATACGATCATCCGTCGTCTGCCGAGCGTGGAAACATTGGGCGCGGTTTCTGTCGTCTGCTCGGATAAAACCGGGACGCTGACGCAGAATAAAATGACGGTGGAAGCCTGTTTTGCAGATCAGAAGCTGTTGCCTGCAGAGCGGATGAACGTAAAAAGAAACAGGGATCTGTTTCTGGCGATGCTTCTCTGCAACGACGCACAGATTGAAAAAAGCAGGGTAGGAGATCCGACGGAGCTCGCGCTGTTGGATTTCGGGGCGAGATATGGATTTGAAAAAAACGCACTGGGAACTTCTTTTGAACGGAAAAAAGAGAATGCCTTTGATTCTGACCGGAAAATGATGTCCGTGCTCTGCCGGGAACAGGGAAAGCTGACATGGTATGTTAAAGGCGCGGCGGATCGGATCTTAAAGCGCTGCAGTCAGGTGATGGTGTGGGGACAGCCTGTGCCGATGACGCAGGCGCACCGGCAGCAGATTTTGGCAGGAGTGGAAAAGATGGCGGCAGAAGAGCTGCGGACGCTGGCGTTTGCCTGCAGACCGTATCAGGAAGGGGAACCGGAAAACATGGCGGAGACGAACCTGATTTTTCTGGGAATAACCGGTATGCGGGATCCGATCCGTCCGGAGGCAATCCGTGCGGTGGCGGATTTTCAGAAGGCGGGCGTCAGCACGGTTATGATCACAGGAGACCATGTAGCGACAGCGTTTGCGGTCGGGAAAAAACTCGGAATCGTATCAAAACAAAGCCAGTGCATGACGGGAGAGGTATTGTCCGGATTGTCGGAGGATGATCTTGCAGGACATCTGGATGAGATCCGGGTGTTTGCGAGGGTTTCCCCGAAAGATAAGGTGAAAATTGTGCGGGCGTTCCAGAAACGGGGACAGATCGTGGCGATGACAGGGGACGGTGTCAACGATGCGCCGTCGTTAAAGGCAGCGGATGTTGGAATTGCGATGGGAAAGGGCGGAACGGATGTGGCGCGGCAGGCATCCGATATGATTTTGACAGACGACAACTTTGCGACGATTCGCAGGGCGATGGAGGAGGGCAGGGGCGTCTATGAAAATATCCGAAAATCAGTGCTGTTTCTATTGTCCTCCAACCTGGGGGAAATCCTGACGATGTTTGCAGCAGTGCTGATGGGACTTCCCTCGCCGCTGCAATCCGCACATATTTTGTGGATCAACCTGATTACGGACTCGCTCCCGGCACTGGCGCTCGGTGTTGATAAAAACGATGGAAAAAAGTTGATGGGCAGACCGCCCCGAACAGCGTCGGAAAGCCTTTTAGCAAACGACGGACTTTCGGTAATCTGTTTTTACGGCGCACTGATTGCCGGCATCAGCCTGACGGCGTTTTTTACCGTCCCGTATATGCTGATGAAACAGGAGGAAGCGGATTTTTCAGTTGCGGTGCTGGCTGCGTTTCTGGAACAGAAAAAGGTGTTAAAACGGGCGCAGACCTATGCCTTTACCGTGCTCGGCATGTCGCAGCTGTTTCACGCGGTCGGAATGCGGGATGTGAGGCAGAGCATTTTTTCGCGCAGGCCGTTTGAAAATCGGCTGATGCTGGTTGCCGGTGGGATTGGATTTTTGCTGCAGGCAGCGGTGACAGAGCTGCCGTTTCTGACCGGGGTGTTCGAAACGCTAAGACTCTCTGTAGGGGAATGGCTGTATCTGTCGGGGCTTTCCTGTTTTCCGCTGCTGGCCCATGAGCTGTTTGTTCTTTTGGAAAAGAACGGTACTCAGAAACTGATGGAAAAATTTGGGAGGGATGCGTATGAATCAGACAGAGATCAGGAAAGAGCCGCGTGACTGTTTTGCAGTGCTGCAGCTGTTCCCGGAGCCATACCGGCAGAAGGTCCGCATGGCACTGGAGAGCGCCGGAGGCAGGGGTGTGCCGGACAGGCAACCGCTCAGTATCGGCGGCGCGTCACACAGCCGCCAGCGCTACACCTGTGGCCTGCAGGAAATCCGCTTCCGCATCGGACGTCCGGTTTTGTTTTACATAGACGGCGAGGAATGGTTCGCAACGGAGGACGGCAGTTTGCAAAAGACACTGCAGCCTGCGCTGCAGTGGATCGCCAGCCGGAAGGAGATTTTGCAGATCATTCAGCACATCTGCCGGTATTCCATGTATGCGTATGAAGAGGAACTGGGAAAGGGGGTTTATCAGCACGGCGTTTGGCTGCCGGGTCGGCGTCGCCGGGGAGGTATTAATGGGAACAGACGGCAGCGTCAAAAATATCCGCTGCATTTCCAGTCTGAACATCCGCGTCGCCCATGAAGCGAAAGGAATCGCAGGCGCGGTGCTGCCCTATTTATATGAAGAAAAAAAGCTATGCAGTACGTTGTTGATTTCTCCTCCGGGCTGTGGAAAAACGACGCTTCTTCGGGATATCATCCGGATGGTTTCCGATGGAAACAGGCTGGCTGGTGGAATGACAGTCGGCGTTGTGGATGAGCGGTCGGAGCTTGCAGGCTGCTGTGATGGGATTGCGGTCAATGATCTTGGAATGCGGACAGATATTTTAGACGGGTGTCTAAAAGCTGCCGGAATGCTGATGCTGCTGCGTTCCATGGCGCCGGATGTTGTGGCAGTGGATGAGCTGGGAGACCGGGAGGATACCACTGCGCTGGAGCAGGTGCTCAAATGCGGGTGCAGCGTGCTCGCTACGGTTCACGGCGGTTCGTATGAAGAGCTGAGCCGGAAACGGTTTTTACAGCCGCTTTTGCAGGCTGGCGCGTTTCAACGGTATCTGGTGTTAAAACACTGCGACGGCACCTTTTTCGTCGAGCAGGTACGGGACGGAGACGGACAGCTGCTGGCGTCCGGTCTGGCATGCTGCGCCTGATCGGCATCTGCCTGACGCTTGCCGGGAGCTTCGGGAGCGGGCTCGCCTTTTGCCGGGAAAAAAGCAGACATGCCGGAACGCTTTTTTTGCTGGCGGAGCTGTTTTTGCGGATGGCGGAGGAAATTGGCTACAGCGCAGAGCGCCTGCCGGACGTATTTTCCCAAATGTCAGTCTGGCTGGCAAAGGACGCAGAAAACGATAGTTTCGGAAAAGAAGAAGCGTCAGCGCTTGCAGAGGCACTCCTTCACTGTGCAGACCGCCTGGAGCAGGAGCGCAGCGAGCCATTGGAAGTAGTGTGGAACGCAGAACTCGGTGCATGGGCAGCTCAGACGGTGCTCTCGAGGGAAGAAGCCAAAAAGCTGCTTTCCTTTGCAAAGGAGCAGGGCTTTCCAGACCGGGAACGACAAAGACAGTGGATGCTCAGGCTGTCCGGCGAATTCAAAAGCCGGGCGGAATCTGTTTTTGAAAAGGCAGCGTCAGAAAAAAGGATGGTGTTGTCTGTCAGCCTGGCAGCTGGAGCGCTTGTGGTTGTGCTTTTTTGGTAAAAACAGATCATCTGAAAGAAGGGGTGCAGGGATTAGATGGAAGTTGGACTGATCTTTAAAATAGCGGCGGTGGGGATTTTAGTGACAATTTTAAGCCAGGTGCTCAAGCACAGCGGCCGGGAAGAACACGCATTTTTGCTTTCCCTGGCGGCGCTGATTCTGGTGCTAAGCTGGATTGTACCCTATATTTTCGATCTGTTTTCGACGATTCAGACGTTATTTTCCTTATGAATTTCTGAAAGAAAGGGAGGGATGCAGATGGAACTGGTGAAAGTGTGCGCGTTCGCTCTGATGGGAGTGCTTCTTGCACTGCAGTTTAAAGGTGGAAAACAGGAATATGGCATCTATCTGGGCGCAGCATTGACGGTTGTGGTATTTTCCTGCACCCTTTCCTATATGGGACAGGCAAAAAAACAGCTGATGGGATTATGGCAGCAGCTTTCCGGTGGGCAAAGTTATCTGACACTTCTGTTTAAGGTGGTCGGAATTACGTGGATCAGCGAGCTGGTTTCCGGAATCTGTAAAGACAGCGGTTACAGTGCGGTTGCATCCCAGGTGGAGCTGTTTGGAAAAATCGCTATTCTGTTTGCCGGAATGCCGATTTTCCTTGCACTGGCGGAAACGATTGCAGGATTTGCAGGAGGGTAAGGGGTGGAACCTGGGAATACAGAGCATTATTTGGAACAGTTGAATCTCACAGAGCTGATGGAGCAGTTAAACCGGTGCTTTTCTTCTGCGTTTTTGGCAGATTTTAGTCTGGAGCAGCTTTTTTCAGATATTTTGTCCGGAAATGGAAAGGAGGCACTGCAGCTTTTGGGGCGCCAGATCGCAGGCAGCGTGGGACAGGAGTTTTCCGGGATGCGGCAGATTTTATCGGTTTTATTGCTGCTCGGCATCCTGTCGGTGCTGGTCTCCTGCCTGATGGGAAGCTTTGAAAATCAGCAGGTGGCGCAGATCGCCCATGATATGTTTTTTTTGTTGGTGTTGACCGTACTGTTAAAGGTATTTTCGGCGGTGTACCGGATTACCGGCAGCACGCTGGAAACGCTGAAGCAGTTTTCGCACCTGACCCTGCCGGCGCTTTGTCTTTCATTGGGACCTGCAGCGGGCAGTGTGACGGCGGCAGGGTATTATGAGCTTACGCTGGGGTTCATTTTTCTGATAGAACGGTTCCTTTCCGGGTTCTGCCTGCTGTTGCTTCCGCTCTGGATGCTACTGGTCGTGCTGTCCGGCGTATGGGAGGAGGGGCGACTGAGTGCGATGATGGAGCTGGTGGAAAAATCCTTGTCCTGGATTTTGAAGTTTTGCCTCGGAACGGTGACCGGTCTTGGCGTGCTGCAATCGATGGTGGCACCAGCACTGGATGCCTGGAAGCGGACGGCTGCGCAAAAGGCGATTGCTGCAATTCCAGGTCTTGGTGATCTGGCAGAAGGCACGGCGCAGGTACTTTTAGGTTCTGCGGTTCTGGTTAAAAACAGCCTCGGCATGTTCGTCGGAATTTTGCTCGCTGTCCTGCTCGTCGTCCCGCTTTTGAAAATCGCGGCATACGGTGTGGTGCTAAAGCTCGCCGGGGCGTTTGTTGGACTTGTGGCGGATAAACGTCTGACCGCCTGTATGACAAAAACGGCGGATGTGGTGTTTTCTTCGCTGAAGCTGGCGGGCACCGGCGCAGCATGCTTCTGGATACTGGCGGCGATTGTGAGCTGCCTTGCAGGAAGGCTATAGAAAGGAAGAGCATGGAAAATCTGCTGCAGGTATTAAAAGAGGCAACCCTGTTTATTCTGACGACACAGTTGTTTCGTCATCTGCTTCCCGGCAAAAAATATCTTCCATATGAAAATGTGATTTTATCGATGGCAGTGCTTTCGATGCTGATTGTGCCGATCCTGTCCGTCGCAGACGCAGACCTTCCGGGAGAATTCGGGGAGAGAGTTGCTTTGCTGGAGACGGAAAATGAGATGTTTTCGCAGCATCTGGAGAAGCTGGAGGAACAGGAAACGGGATTGCTTCATAATAATATGGCGGATTCGATCGAGGTGCGTGTGCAAAAGAGGCGGAGGCGGCAGGCGTCAGTGTAAAAGGAGTGCGGCTGCTGGAGGATGGGACGGTTTTTATCAGCGTTTCCGGGCAAAAGCACGCAGAAGAAGGGGCAGAGGGCAGGCGGTGGGTGCGCGCCCGGTCAGAGCAGTGAAGCAGGGGCAGGGGCAGGACTCCGGCATATCGGTCGAGCCGGTCAGACCGGTCGGGAGCACCAAAGCCCGGCAGGAACAGTTTGTCCTGGCGGATGGGGAAGCTTTAAAAGGCACTGCGCGGGAGGATTTAAAGGAGCGGTTTGCCGCTGTGATTGGAATCGGTCAGACCCAGCTGGAGGTGGTAGAAGTTGAATAAGCTGTTTTCCTGGTGTCGGAAAAAGATGACAAAAGAAAATATGATCGTACTGGCGCTGTCAGGCGTTCTTTTGATGGTGGTCGCGATTCCGACCGGAAAAGAAAAAAATAAGACGGACGAAAGCAAGTCCGTTCAATTGGACACCCAGACGGTTACAATGGATTCAGAAAGCAACAGTGCACAACAGGAAGCGATGGAAGAAAAGCTCGCTCAGTTTTTATCCCGGATGGAGGGTGCAGGCAGGGTGGAGGTGCTGATCACCTACGCTTCCACAGAAGAACAGGTCATAGAAAAGGAGACGCCGTCTGTCACGAATTCGCAGACGAGTGAGAACGACGCAGGCGGCACGAGCCGGGTGATTTCCGAGTCCTCGCGTCAGGAAAACACGGTCTATCAGACCGGCAGGGACGGCAGTAAAACACCGTATGTGACCCATACGCTTTCCGCAAAGGTGGAGGGCGTGACGGTACTTGCACAGGGTGGGGATTCCCCCGTTTTGAAGAAGAACATTACCGAAGTCATTGAGGCATTATTTGATATAGAGCCTCATAAAATAAAAGTAGCAAAGATGGCGGACACCCGGTAAGCCTGCTGTAATGCATACCGGAGGCGTGCCGGATCAAAACAAAGAGCAATGCGGAAGGGAGCAGAAATTGAAAAACATGTTCAAACGCAATCAGGTCATGATTACAGCACTTGCTATTATGATAGCGGTGGCTGGGTATCTGAATTTTGCAGGGACAAAGGTTGGAGAAGAAGAGCTGGCGGACGTCGGGGCGTCTGCCGGTCAGGAATCGGACATGGAAGCATTGTTGGAGCTTTCGGATGAAGATGGAAAAGGGGACATCGCAAGCCTGGATTCGGATACGGAGGATGTGGCGGCGGAGAATTTCCTGAATGAAAATATGCAGACGATCAGCGATCAGGATGTTGCAGCACTGACGGATGACGCTGCAGATTCTGCGGAAGAAGCACTGGATGCCGAGGTGCAGGAGGGAGAGATCCCGGGCGAAGCGGTCTATACTAACTCCGGCTCTGTCAGCAGCCTTTCCGGGGCGCGGCTTTTAAAAGAACAGACGCGTGCCAAAAATAAAGAGACGCTTTTAGAGATCATCAATAACGCCAACATCGCAGAGAATCAGAAGCAGGAAGCGGTCGATGAAATGATCGCGCTGACTGATCTGACAGAGCGGGAGACGGCGGCAGAAATTTTGCTGGAGACAAGGGGCTATGCGGACGCTGTCGTGACGATTACGGATGAATCGGCAGATGTTGTGGTCGGCATGTCCGTGCTGTCGGACGCGCAGTGTGCGCAGATCGAGGACATCGTGGCGCGCAAGACCGGAATCGCCGCGCAGAATATCGTCATCAATCCACTCTCCCGGTAGGAGAGGAGCAGAACGCGTTGTCCCAGGCAGAAAAAGCAGCGTTGTTACGGCTGTTTCGAATCCCCAAAAGAAATGCGTGCCAAACAGAAGAAAATATGATACACTGATTCTAATTGTGCAGATATGCGGCTGCCTGCATGGAAGAATGAAGGCAGCTGGTTTGGATTATGAAGACAGGAAGCATCCGGCAGACGGTCCGGATGTTTCCTGATAGAAAGACGAGGAGAAATACGTTGGGCAATCTGAAAGAAGAAATCAACAGAAGAAGAACATTTGCAATTATCTCTCACCCGGATGCCGGAAAGACTACTTTGACAGAGAAATTCCTGCTGTACGGCGGAGCGATCAACCTGGCGGGTTCCGTGAAAGGTAAGGCAACAGCCAGACACGCAGTTTCCGACTGGATGGAGATCGAAAAGCAGAGAGGTATTTCCGTAACCTCTTCCGTCCTGCAGTTTGAATACGATGGCTTTTGTATCAACATTCTGGATACGCCGGGACACCAGGACTTTTCAGAGGACACATACCGTACCCTGATGGCGGCGGATTCTGCAGTCATGGTTATCGACGCGAGCAAGGGCGTAGAGGCGCAGACCCGAAAGCTGTTCAAGGTCTGTGTTATGCGCAAGATCCCGATTTTTACCTTTATCAATAAGATGGACCGCGACGCGAACGATACGTTTGACCTGTTGGACGATATCGAAAAGGAGCTGGGCATCGCAACCTGTCCGATGAACTGGCCGATCGGTTCCGGCAAGAGCTTTAAGGGAGTCTACGACAGAGAAAAGCGCTGTGTGATCACCTATTCCGATACCGAAAAGGGAACCAAGGAAGGCGAAGCAACCGAGATTCCGCTTAGCGAGCTGGACAAGCTGACAGGCTTTGTTGGCGAGAACTTAAAGGAAAAGCTTCTGGAAGAAATCGAGCTTTTGGACGGTGCGAGTGCAGAATTTGATCTGGAGCAGGTACAGGCAGGCGAACTGACCCCTGTATTTTTCGGTTCCGCGCTGACCAACTTCGGCGTGGAGGACTTTTTACAGCACTTTTTACAGATGACGACGATGCCTCTGCCGCGCCGCGCGGACATCGGACTGATTGACCCTGTAGAGCATGACTTCAGCGCGTTCGTGTTCAAGATTCAGGCGAACATGAACAAAGCTCACCGAGACAGAATCGCATTTATGAGAATCTGTTCCGGCAAATTTGAGGCGGATATGGACGTCAAGCATGTCCAGAGCCAGAGAGTTATGAGACTTTCCCAGCCGCAGCAGATCATGGCAAACGACCGCAAAATCCTGTCGGAAGCCTATGCCGGAGATATCATCGGCGTATTCGATCCGGGTATTTTCTCCATCGGCGATACGCTCTGTATGCCGAAAGAGCAGTTCACTTATGAAGGGATTCCGACCTTCGCACCGGAGCATTTTGCAAGAGTACGACAGGTCGATACCATGAAACGGAAGCAGTTCGTCAAGGGCATTACGCAGATCGCGCAGGAGGGCGCAATCCAGATCTTCCAGGAGTTCAATACCGGTATGGAAGAGATCATCGTCGGTGTGGTCGGCGTCCTGCAGTTTGACGTTTTAAAATACCGTCTGGAAAGCGAATATAATGTTGAAATCCGTCTGGAGCCGCTTCCTTATGAGCATATCCGCTGGATTGCAAATAAAGAAGAGGTCGATTTGACGAAGTTAGTCGGCACCTCCGATATGAAGAAGATCAAGGATATGAAGGGCAATCCGCTGCTCCTGTTTGTCAATTCCTGGAGCGTCGGCATGGTGCTTGACAGAAATAAGGGACTGGAACTTTCCGAATTCGGGAAAAACTAAACAGACCGGGAGATGCCTATGGAAAAAATCCTTGCAGGCGGAGCAAATACGGATGGAAAAGAAATCGCTGCCTTTGAACAGAAAGCTTCTTTTAAAATTCGCGTTGTACGAAACGCCTACAGGTTCTGCAGTGTCATATTCACAGCTCTGCTGCTGTGCCTTGCAGGCTGCGACAACGAATGGGATGCGTCCAAAGACTTGACGATTGGACAAGACTGGATTGAGGAAGCAGAAACGGATACGGCAGATCGACTGGAATCAGACCTGTTCCGGGAAGACGAAGGCAGCGAACCGCAGTCCGGCTGGACGAACACTGCCGACGGCGCTCCGTTTGGAGAAAAGGACCTGTCGGTACAGTTCGATACAGCCTTTTCCTACGGGTATTCGCAGCTGTCCGGAGACGAAGAACAGCTGTACCGGGAGATTTTAAACAGTCTTATAAGCTATCAGGAAGAAACGGAGCTTTCTGTAAAGGATCCGGAAATGGTAGAGCGCGTGTTCCGGTATGTGATGGCGGATCACCCGGAAATTTTTTATGCGGACGGCTATGAGGTGACGACTTATCGGCTTGGAACAGAAATTCGCAGGATCACGTTTACCGGAACCTGGACGCTGGAATCAGACGAAGTTCTTTCGCGCCGGGCACAGCTGGAAGCGGCTGCAGCGCTCTGGCTGGAAGGGCTGCCGGACGGGACGGACGATTTTGAAAAGGTGAAATATATTTATGATGCACTGATTTTGCGCACGGAATACGAACAGGGCAGTGCAGACAGCCAGACGATCTGCTCCGTTTTGTTAAACCAGCGTTCCGTCTGCCAGGGGCTATGCCAAGACGTTCCAGTATCTGTGCCAGCTTGCAGGGATACCTGCGATGCTCGTTACCGGAGATGTGAA
>VOFE01001737.1_pt1 | contig 43056 bp, 75 predicted proteins | sample 5384071 | NCBI WGS metagenome assembly VOFE01 (sample SAMN12384724, study PRJNA508395) | human gut metagenome | isolation source: healthy gut D | host: Homo sapiens
ATTCTGGGCTGCCTGCAAAGTCTGGAAGCTATTTTCATTCCCAATAAACTGCTGGAATTCGGCCTGTCTAATGCCGAGGCCCTGAGTACATACGGTGTGCTGACCGGTATGGCGCTGCCCTTTATCTTTTTCCGTCAGCTATCACCAATTCCCTTGCGGTCGTTCTGCTGCCCACTGTCTCAGAAGCACAGGCAGCCGGCAATGAGAGAAAAATTGAACGCACGATTGCCATGGCGCTCCGTTACAGCCTGTATATGGGAATCCTCTGCATCGGAATCTTTACTCTTTTCGGAGACGGCCTTGGAATCAGCGTCTACCATAATAAGATGCCGGAACCTTTATCACGATCCTGGCATGGCTCTGTCCCTTCATGTATCTGTCAACCACGATGGGAAGCATCTTAAACGGCCTCGGAAAAACATCCACCATCTTTCTTCACAACGCGATCTCAATGCTGATCACACTGGCGTTGTTGTATTCTGTATCCCCATGTACGGCATCCACGCCTATCTGGCCGGCCTCCTTTTCAGCGAGCTGGTACTGCTGCGCTCCATATCCATACTCTGGCAGGCCAGGTTCCGTGAACTGAATGCCGGCACAATGATTGTAAAACCAACGCTGTGCCTTCTGGTCGCCATCGGTATCCTCTATGCTGCAGCGCCGTCGCTGGAAACGCTCAGGCCGGCCCTGCCTGCGGAATTTCTGTTTATTGTTGTGAAAGCCCTGATACTCTGTGTTCTGTATGGAGGAGGGCTGCTGCTTCTGCATAGGAAGAATTAAAATGCATGAATTTAGATAAGTAGGTGAGGACGCCGCCGGTACGGCCAGCGGACGGGGGTGGTGGGATGGGTATATGAGCCTTTCGTCCCGAGGGAGTGTATCGTGGGTTGGGGCTACGGGCGAAGATAAAGTCTGCGGAGCACGCCTGCCCCTGAAATGTATAACGGATGCTAGACTCGAAAACACCTCGTCAAGCACCGATGGATTTCAACGGCATCCGCAGACTTTATCTTCCCCTCCGCCCCAAGGCCAGGTTTTCGCCGGGACGAAAGACTCCGCCAGGTGGTTGGCCCGTCAGCCGGCCTGCGGCCGCTGATTGTCTCACATGTTAAGTGCGGGGGAGAACGCGAAACCTTCGCCTGAGTCTTCAGTCCCCGGCGACAACCTGGACCGGGGGAAGTAGGCGGAATCAATTCTGAGAGGGACATGGAAGCCCGCCAGTGCTTGGCGAGGTCTCTCACGAGCCCAGCACTGTTGCGCGCTTCGAAGAGTGCAAACATCCCCGAAGGAATTCATTCCGTCCGGATTCCCCTCACGACATCCTCAAGTCCGGGACTGAAGACTCAGACACATAAACCCACCACACCGGGACCTGGTCCGCCTCCGGACGCGTCCTCCAGGCCTCCATTAAATCTCCAAACTAAATGACAGGATACAACTATCCATAACCGCAAATAACAAAACATTACATCAAAAGCTCCCCCGGCCACATAATGGGACCGGGGAGCAACTGTCGCTTATCTATTCGATTATTTCTGCATCTCGAGTACATCTGCAAATGCCTGGATAGCTGTGCTTGCCTGACCGAAGTCACGCATCTGCTGATCGATACCCAGCTTGATATGCGGAATACCTGCATTATTTAATGCCTTCTTTAAGTATGGATACTCCATCTCCTCCGGGTCGCAGAACTGCTGCATGAACAGTACCAGTCCCTGAGCGCCGCTTTCCTTTACCATGTTGGCAACGAATTCGCCGCGGCGGTTCTTGTAGATTGTTGGATCATACAAAAGAACGTCATAGTCCATATTGGCAAACTGTTTTGCCAGTGCCATTCATGGCATCTGCCTCATCCTCCGGGCGTCCACACGGAAGGAACGGCTCTCCTGGGCCACATCGTCAGCGGCGATGGCAATCTTGTTCTCTTCGAAGATTGCAGAAGCTTTGGATTGTCGCAGATAATACCGGATGTAACAACCTTTGGTTCCCTGCCAGTCACAGACGGAAGTTTCTCAAGCTCTGCGTTCAATTCTTCCAGCTTCTCTATGTATTCCGGTTTCTCCATAAAGAAGAAGGGCGCAGCACTGCAGAACGCTTGGTTGGGAATGACATCGCAGTGCGCGCTTGGCCAGTTCTACGAATTTACGGCGGGCCGCACGGTTCTTATTGTATACTTTGATGGCATCCTGAATCGCCTCGTCTGTAATCTCTTTGCCGGCAACTTTTTCCAGTTCAGACTTGATTTGTATACTGGTCAACGCTGAACTGAAGACCAAAATCTTCAAAACGGTTCTGCGGCTGAGCAAGGAAGATAACTGCCATCTTATCTCTCCATGGCCACGCGGAAGTTCTGGCTCATGGGGCGCAGAGTGTCGCAGATGGTGGAGTGATGAGGCCGTCCAGCTGATCCATGGTGCCATCCAGCAGCATCTCAAGGGCTAGCTGAGCGATGGTGCAATAGAAGGTTGCACAATACTCTTTCGCACGGCTGATAGTCTTTGTGTTGAACCCCAGATGCCCATGGGCACCATCCCAGCGGCATAGACCAGCTCCTCGGGGCGTAATAGGGCAGGACGCCGATGACCTTTTGCCCTGAGCTTTTATATTCAGCAAGCTGCTGCTTTGGGTGCTCGGAATACTCTTTAAATTCGTTCAATAATGCGTTGGTGCTCATTTCGCCTCGGCCTCCTTCTTCGCTTATTGGCCTCCATGGCCTCGACCAGACCCTGAACACGGGTCTCATACTGGGCCTCGTTGAAGTTCCGGGGATCGGCCTGGTCGCCGTCAAATCCGGCGCAGGGCACACCCAGATCCTTGGTAAAGCGGCGCTGCATCTCGGCCATGTAGCCGGACCAGGGCTTACAGGAGCGGTTATAGTGGACCAGAACACCGTCCACCTTGTTGTCCCGGCAGATGCCCTCACGCCAATCCACACCCTGCTCGATACACACGGAGTTGGGGGCCTTATAGTAGGCGCGGGCCATCTCGTCCAGCCCGTTGTACACGAAGCCGAAGGCGGGAGCATACACCACGGCGGTGACGTTGACACCGTTGGCCTTCAGAGGCTTGAACAGGTTGGGCAGCTTGGGCCAGCAGGGAATGCCCTCGAACATCACGCGGTACTTCTCGGGGAAGGGGGTGGTGGAGGTGCCTTCCTTGATGGCCTTCTCCAGGTCCTTCTCCAGCAGCTCGAAGGCCTCGGCGGCCTGGGGCTTGCCGCGAGCGGTCACGATGTCGGCCATGTGGTTGAACAGGTCGAAGCCAGAGTAAGGGGAGGGCTTGTACTGCAGGTAATCGCACACGCGCAGCCAGGCGCTGGCGGTGCGGTTGGCGTTGGCACAGGCCTGGTCGAACTTCTTCTCGTCATCTACCGTATTGTTATACGGAATATCAATCATGATCAGCGGTACGTTGCATACGTGCAATGTTCTCATACCACTTGGTCATGCAGTTGCAGATATTGTTACAGCAGAGAACGAAGTCCGGCTGCGGAATACGCATCTGACGGATTGGAGAGATTGCCTCAGACGTCTTTTCTTTCTCCGGGCCGTCCGGAAGCTTCAATCTCAAGCAGATTGTCCAGTACGAGATAAGGAGTCTGTGTCTTTGGATCTTTCTTTGGTTTACCGAGGTTGCTTCGTCGATTACCACATTGCCTTCTGCGTCTTTTTAACGGTTTGCCTGTGCAGGATCGATGATGTATTCACCGGTTTTCAGCATCATATTTGCGTGATACACGCACACCGGCTGCATAAGCCAGGCTGATACGGGCATATCCGCAGATATCGTTGTCATAGCCAAGATCCTCAGCGGCCTGGCACATCATCTCACCGTAACGGTTCGCAGCGATGCCGGCAGCCTGGTTCTCCGGATACATAACATTCAGATCAAAGCTGCTGCAAGCTCGCACAAGGGAACTTGGATGAGGACCAGCCGACTAACTCGCCTCTTGCTTTTGGCCTCGCGCGCATCTTTATGGACGTCATCAACGACCTTGCGAAGTGCGAGAACGCCAGGACTAACTTGTTTTGCCATAATAATTATCCTCCATTCTTTCTATGAATTGCTTTGTTATTTACGGCGGCTGGACGCCTGCCATGCAAGCAGGGCGGCGCCAAGCGCGCCATTATACTGTCATCGGGGAAGTCTTGATCGGACATCCCAGCTCATCCTGTGAAGCGCCTTCACAACGCCTTCATTCTGAGCCACTCCGCCGGTCATAACAACATCCGGTACCACACCGATACGGTGGGCAAGCCCTGTGACACGATGAGCCACCGAGCGATGGATTCCGTCGATAATGTCACACTTATCGGTTCCCATCGCCAACTGGCTTATAACCTCACTCTCGGCGAAAAAACGGTACAGGTGGAAACTGATTCCCACTTTCTTCGGGACATGGCGCCGAGCCTTCCCAGATCTTCAACCTTACTTCCAGGACACGCGCCATAACATCCAGGAACCGTCCCGTTCCTGCCGCGCACTTGTCATTCATCTGGAAATTGGTCATTGCTCCATTATCTATATGAAGGACCTTAACGTCCTGGCCGCCGATATCAATGACAGTGTGGACATTTGGAAACAGAAAAGTTGCGCCCTTGGCATGGCAGGAAAAGTTCGCTCATCTGTTTATCGGCAATACCATCCATCAAAGAGGTACGGCCATAGCCGGTTGCCAGCGTATATGCCATGTCTTCCTTCTTCATGCCTGCCTCATTTAGCACGGTCTTCAATCGCGCGCTGCGGTCCGCTGGTACCTGCGCCTACATCTATCAGTGATTTGCCACAATCTCTTTGCCATCTTTTTAAAACGATGCACTTGGAGGCTGTGGAACCGACGTCGATACCTAAAGTATAAATTCCGCTCATAGTTATTTATGTCTCCTCCGTTAACTGAGTGTTGGGGTGGTTGGGTAGGTTGAAACTTGAAGCAAAGATATGTCCTTGCAGTGCTGCTCGATTCCGCTTTGCTACATCTCGCTCACGGGCAGGCGCCCTATGAAAAAAAGACGAATTAAATTTTTTTTGTGCGAGCACAACGTAAAATTTCCGGTCGCTTCCCACTACTTTGCAGTGCTGCTCGATTCCGCTTTGCTACATCTCGCTCACGGGCAGGCGCCTATGAAAAAGACGAATTAAATTTTTCTTATGTGCGAGCACAACGTAAAATTTAATTCGTCTTTTTCGCACTGCTCTTTGCTTACGTGGACATTATACCACACCCACCCTAAAAGTCGCTGGAAAATGTTTAAAACGCTATAAAATTATTGATAAGACTGTTATTAAAAACCTTTATCTGCCTGGACATACAGATAAATCGAGCAAAGGTTCCAGCAGCCTCTGCCCGATTTATCTGAAAAGTCTCAGACTTTTTACTATCTACTATCGTACTATCATCTATCAATTGTTTTATTTACTTGGCGTTTTTTAACTATACATTCACTTTTTAACAGTTACAACATTCATTATTTACCAAATGTCTCAAATTCACGTGTGCTTCTTGGTGTCAGCATCTGATGCATGGGCAGATTGACTGCGGATTCTGGTAAGCAGCCTCTGTAAATGCCTGAATGTACGGACGGATATCTGTCATGTCAACGATCTCATCTACCATACCTTTTTCTGTACAATATTTTGACGGGACTTGTCTGTGTACATCTGAATCATATCGTTCATCTTGCCGATGATTGGCTGTAAATCTTCGCCTGCTTTTTTTCGCTTTAACCAGTTTTCTGGAGTACATAGCGTTTGCAGCGGTTTCACCCGGCATTACATAGTACTCGCAAGCACCTGTACCAAGAGAGAATACGTTGGTATTGTTGCCCCTGTGGACCGCCGAGTACATAGTGAGCAGCTGCACTTGCCTTACGGATTGTGATCTCTAAGGACGGCAGTTTGGAGTTCTCGATGGAGTAGATCAGGGACTGACCTAAACCAAGTAATTCAGCCTTCTCTGCTTCGTCGCCTACATCGATACCTGTTGTATCCTGTAACCAGATCAGCGGAATACGGTCACGGGCACATAAGTGTTACGAACTCGTTCATCTTGATGAAGCCCTGGCGATACAGCTTTCCGCCGATACCAACGGAGTTCTGCTTGTACTCCGGATAGTTCATCAGAAGTCCCTGAACGTTAGCGACTACGCCGACTAAAGAGGCCGTTTACCTTTGCAAGACCTGTTACCATCTCCGGACCGTAGCCCTTCTTGTATTCGGAGAACTCACTGTTGTCGAAGAGACGTGCGATAACCTCGTAAATGTCGTATGGACGTTTCTGGTTCATCGGGATGATGCTGTACAGATCCTCAGCCGGAAGCTGCGGAGCCTTTTGGTGTATCAACACGGAAGAACTCTAAGTTGTATGCAGGCAGGTAGCTGATGTACTTCTTAATACCATCGATTACGCCTAAGTCGTTCTGGTATACTTCACGGAAGAATCCTGTCTCGTCATAGTGGATCGGAACAGATCCCGGTGCCGGAACTTTCAGCTTGCTGTTTTCGATCTGAGCGGCAATAATCTGCTCTGCTGCTTCATCATCAATGTATCCCTTCGGATTCATACCGGATAGGATCCGGCGCCGCCGACTGCCATGTTAGCGTCCTGATGTGCGATCAGTACAGTCGGGGAAATGCTGTGGTATCCGCCGCCTGCCGGGTTAGTTCCGTAGATACCTACGATTACCGGAATACCTAACTGGTTTAATTCAGAATTGCCGGAAGAACGGTGTACCGCCGCCACGTCTGTTTGGATATACCTTGTCCTGGTTCGGGAATTCTACACCGGAGCAGTTCAGCAGGTAAATTAACGGAAGATGCATCATCTTAGCAGCGTCTGAGCAGCGAATCAGATTCTCTGCCTGTCCTGGTACCCATGCGCCGGCCATCTTCTTGTTATCGGAAGCTACAATATAAGCCCATTTTTCCATCTACACGGCCAAGACCGTTTACAATGTTGGTTGTGCCGAAACGGTTGTCCTCCGGATTGAAGAGGCTGTTTAACGGGCACCATGTTCCTGCGTCGATTAAAGCGTTGATACGCTGCATAGCAGATAACTGCCCGCGCTCGTTTAACTTCTCTTCAGAAGTAATACCGGCATCAAGAGCTTTTTTAATAGACTCATGGATGTCGCTTTCAACAGCTTTGATCTCCTGCTCATTTTCCGGATTTGGATTAACCAGCTCTTTGCCGATTGTAGGCATGTTCTGGAAATATCCTGGCATTGAATACATATTCATGTCTTCATTTCTCTATTCTATAATTGCTCAACTATTGTTATACCGCTGCGGAAGTTTTCGGCCGCCGCAGCGTATGTAGGATCTTTTATGTTTACAGTAAATTAGTTAGCCGGCTCTTCCTTCGGAACCTGGATAAATGCCTGTCCGGGATCGATCTCCTCGCGGATCATGCGGATAACTTCCGGTGCCGGTGCATCCAGCTTAACTGCTCTGGAAACGTCGATATCGAATCCTGTATTCTCGATAACGTCTTCCGGTGAAGATGTCTCATAGTAGCCTGCAAGGTACATTCTCTTTGTCTCGTCGTCGAACTTTAAGATACCGCGGTCTGTAACAACTGCTAAAGGTCCGCGGTTGCCCGGAAGGCCGAGTCTCTCACGTCCGCCAGGTCCGTCGATCCAGCCTGGGCTTGTAACGTAGTCGATCTTCTGCATGAAACGGCGTTTTTCGTGCTGAATCATGATGATTGTGTTAGAGAAGGTTGCGATTGCGTTTGCACCGCCGGAGCCTGTGAAACGAGTCTTCGGAGCGTGATAGTCACCGATACAGGTGGAGTTCACGTTTCCGTATGGGTCGATCTGAGCGCCGCCGATGAAAGCGATCAGTCTGTCTGTGTCATGCAGCCACTCATTTGCCTCTAAATCCGATAAACGGATATTAGGCCACTGGCATCCGCAATGAGCCATAAACGAAGGTCACCTACGGAACACGGAACCTCGATTGGTGAGCAGTCCATCAGTCCGCTCAACGATCAGGTTGCATTTCGGTGCGAATAAACGTTTTTGCAACGGAAGCACCGATTAACGGAAGTCCGGTACCTACGATTGCAATGTTGTCATTCTGTGATCTGCTGTGCAAGCGTAATAGCCTGCATCTCTTTATTTGTATACTTTGTGTAGTCAGCCATGATTAATCCTCCTTGCTTACATCTGTCGCATATCCAAAGCCATCAGATACTTTTAACTTAAGGAGACGATTTACACCGATCTTCTCAAGAAATTCTGCATTATCTTTGATATCATAAACATACTCATTTAAGAATGCCTTGAAATCTTCTTCCGTCTTGCTGGCTGAACCATACGCTTTCAGGAAAGCGTTGTCATAGTCATAATAACCATAGCACTGTGTCGGGAATGCACCGTAAGGAACCTCGCAAACTGCGTCAACTGCAAAGCAGAGGAATCTTTGTCAGTGTAGGATCTCTGCGGATCACGTCGTTGCTTACCAGTTCTTCACATGTAACAATAACTTTCTTGGCAGCTACAACGATATCAATATCATGGAACTCATCGCCCAGAAGGATACAGGTTCCGTCCGGAGATGCCTTCTGAACATGGATGATAGCGGTATCCAGCTCAGGAACAGGAAGTGCTACTACCTTCTCACCCGGTTTAAATGGGTTCTCAACATATACGAACTTGTCGTCGGAAAGTTTGTCAATTGTCTGACGAACTTCCTTGCTGATTCCCCACTCGTCTACCAGTCCGGATCCGATCATAAAGCGCACTGGTAAAATGGAAGTCCTAAGGAAGCGGCATGAAGCATGAACATGATAGCATCCTGAGAGTAATCCTCATGAGATCAGCTCGCCTGCTTCGATTTTCTTACGGAAGCGGCGGGATACATTGGTTACACCGGAATCAGCCGTATAGCAGTTGATATATGCTTTTACACGATCCTCACCAATTAACATATCCCAGTCAGAACCGGCAGGGAACCGGCCCATGCAATAAAATCTTTTTGCCCTGGACGAAGGATCTCGCGGACTGCTGCCATCGGTTTTTTGTTGGTTGTAAAACCACCGAAGGAGATCGAATCGCCGTCTTCTACATACCTTAGCAACCGCCTCTTGTAATGTACACACTTTATTACTCACAATAAAGCCTCCTTTTTTATTAAAATTTTCAATAACTACCGTAAATTATTTAAAATCAGCATGAAGAAACCAGCTGCAACTGCGGATCCGATAACGCCGGCTACGTTGGGACCCATAGCGTGCATTAACAGGAAGTTTGTCGGGTTCTCTTTAGCACCAACAGTCTGGGATACGAGCTGCCATCGGAACGGCAGACACACCTGCGGAACCGATAAGAGGATTGATTTTTCCTCCTGTTACCACACAGAGAAGCTTACCTAACAGGACACCGCCCACTGTTGAGAAACAGAATGCGATAAGTCCCATGGCGATGATGGCGATTGTCTGCGGACGAAGGAAGATCTCTCCGTCTGCTGTAGCGCCTACTGTTGTGCCGAGCATGATGGTTAGCGATGTTACAAAGCGCATTCTGTGCCGTGTCGGAAAGACGCTCAACAACGCCGGACTCACGGAACAGGTTACCAAGCATCAGCATACCCAGAAGCGGGGGCTACCGACGGAAGAAGCAGAGAACAGAACAGTACTACGAATACAGGAAATACTACTTTCTCTACTTTGCTTACCTTGCGGAGCTGTTTCATAACAATGGATCTCTCTTTTTTTCGTGGTAAGCAGTTTCATAATCGGCGGCTGAATCATTGGAATCAGGGCCATATAGGAATATGCGGCAACCGCGATTGGCGCTACCAGATCCGGTGCCAGGTTGTTGGCAATATAGATAGCCGTAGGGCCGTCAGCGCCGCCGATGATACCGATAGCGGCAGCCTCACCTACGGTGAACAGGCCAGTTGCATTTGCCAGCATGAAGGCAATGTAGATACCGAACTGTGCGGCAGCACCGAGCAGTAAGCTTATCGGGTTTCGCAATCAAAGGTCTGGAAGTCTGTCATCGCTCTACACAGAGGAAGATAAGACAGGGGAATAAGCTGGATTTAACTCCGCCGTACATGATACGCAGAACACCCTGGGTGTACCATGGCTCGGATTCCTTCATTAAATCTGCCAACGGCAGGTTTGCAAAAACATGCCAAAAGCGATTGGAAGCAGAAGAAGCGGCTCGTACTGCTTCTTGATCGCCATGTATAACAGGACAAAGGAAATGGCAAACATAACCAGATTTTTCCAGGTAAGTGCCGTAAAACCGACTGAGCCAGCATTTCCCCATGATTTCAAAAAGTTCATTACTCTACCTCCTAGTTAAGGACAACCATGGCAGCTCCAGTGTCTACAGGATCTCCTGCCTTAACAAGAATCTGGCTTACTGTGCCGTCTGCCGGTGCAACAATTTCTGTTCCATCTTCATAGCTTCCATAATCGCTACTACATCGCCGTATTTAACTGCCTGTCCTGCTGTTACCTTCACATCCAGAACTTTACCCGGCATTGGTGCCTCTACCGTTGTGGCGCCTGCTGCTGGTGCTGCTGCCGGAGCCGGTGCTGCTACAGGTGCCGGTGCTGCTGCCGGAGCTGGCGCTGCTGCAGGAGCCGGGGCTGCCGGTCTCTGTACCGGTGCCGTGCTTTGCCAGTGCTGGTGCCTTAGGAGCAGCCACACCGTTGCGGTCCAGAGATTTGTAGCCTTCTACTCTCTCTACTTCAACTTCATATCTTTTGCCATTGATCGTAGCAATATATTTCATAATCTTTTTACATCCTTTCGATTGCTTTCATGAATCCTATCTTTTTAGTTCAGAACAACCATTGCGGTTCCGGTCTCCACAGCATCTCCTGCTTTTTACAGGATCTGTGCAACCGTACCGTCTGCCGGTGCAACGATTTCAGTTTCCATCTTCATAGCTTCCATTGTGATGACAACCTGGCCGAATTTAACTGCCTGGCCTGCTGCCACTTTTACGTCAAGTACTTTACCTGGCATTGGAGCTTCTACTGTTGTGCCGCCTGCTGCCGGTGCAGGAGCTGGAGCAGCCGGAGCTGGCGCTGGAGCAGGTGCTGCTGCTACTGGAGCAGGTGCTGCCGCCGGTGCAGGTGCTGCTGCCGGGGCTGTAATCGGAGCTGCCGGTGCTGGTGCTGCTTCACCATATCTTGGGATTGGCTCATATTCGCCAATTCTTTCCAAGTTCCACATCGTACTGTTTTCCATTGAGGGTAGCCGTATACTTCATAACTGCTGTAACCTTCCTTTCGATTTCCTTCCATTCCTGATGACTATCAGAGTTCCTTTACGTTTACAATCTTAAACTGATCAGCCGGTAATTCAAGATCCATACCAATCGTAGCCATAAGTACCGCCAGCGTCTCTTTATCGGCTTCATCCGATACAACCGGAGCAGCGGCCGGGGCCGGCTTCTGAGCTCCGTCCTTGATAATCGAGCGCAGGATTTTAGATATTAAAATGATTGCCAGAGCCAACGTAACCAGAGTGATGAACACTACTGAAATTCCCAGCAGGGATACGATGACCGACTGCCCAAAAGGCATTGTAGCTTCAGTCCACATACGTGCATTGCACCTCCTTTTTTAGCAGATCTCATAAGAGACCTTCATTATTCGTTTTGCATTCCTTTGTGAAAATTATATTATTAAAATAACCTCAAACAAAATTCCGCATTATGGAATGCATTCCATTTTAAAAGCCCAAAAATATAAAGGGTGTCAGCCCTTTGTGAAACTTGCAGTACGCTTTTTAATCACGGCAAGCTCACTATGGCTAAATTATAACAGTAACCCCCTTGAATGTCAACCCGGGGCTTTCATAAAATATGCACAAAAAAAACACCTCACGAATTAGGGAAAACCTCTTATAAAATCAAGGTTTTCGACCTTTACAGCACGATTTTATATGTTTATTATCATTATTATACGCCCTCTTCCCACAATTCATATTATCGTTCCATTTATTCCGAAACCCGCCAATTTCTTTTTCATTTCTTAACAATACGACTTTTTTTCTGTAATTTTCTCCACAATTTTCTCTTCTTGCAAATCCACTGCTTGTCTCACGTTAAGCGCAGGGGGATAAGTTCCTCCATGCGCACAGGTCACCGCCTTCAATTAAAAGAAGAGTGGTTAGCACTCTCTTTCTACCTTATTATAATTATAACTTTAGTTTACCCGGCTAATCATTTTCACCGGATTCTATACTTAATTCTTATTTTGCGATTTTTAAACGAACTCTTCAACGATACAATCCGGTTAAATACAGGAGCCCCCGGAGCACTGTCTTTGCAGTCCACACAGAAATATCCGTTTCTCACAAACTGGAAGCTGTCAAACGCCTTTTGCATCTTTCAGGCCCGGCTCCATATAGCATTCCCTGAGTATGGTGAGTGACTTTGGATTAAGGTTTAGAGGAACCATCGGCGTTGAGCTTTCCCTTTTCCTCGTCAATCAGATTTTCATAAAGACGGCACTCTGCTTTCAAAGGCCGTCGGTACAGCCACCCAATGAATCGTTCCTTCACTTTTCTTGCATTAAATCCGGAACCGCTTTTGTCTCCGGATCGTAGGTACAATGGACAACCGTCACATTGCGTTCTCATCCTTTCAAAGCCGGTGCAGGTTACGAAGTATGCATTCATAAGACGGACTTCATTTCCAGGGAACAGGCGGAAATACTTCTTTGGAGGTTCTTCCATAAAATCTTCCCTTTCTATATATAAAGTTCACGGCTGAACGGAAGCTTTCGGAACCCAGCGCTTCATTCTCCAGATTGTTTGGTGCATCCAATTCCTCTATCTGTCCCTCCGGATAATTATCGATCACCAGTTTAATCGGATCCAGGATTGCCATGACCCTTGCCTTTGATAATTTCAAATCCTCGCGCAGGCAATATTCCAGCATCGCACTGTCAATGGGTTGTCGGCCTTGGATACTCCGGCCAGCTCTACGAATTTACGGAGCGACTGCGGCGTAAACCCTCTTCTCCTCAGTGCAGCGATTGTGACAAGACGCGGATCATCCCATCCGTCAACCACTCCGTCTTCAACCAGCTTTTTGATGTAACGTTTGCCTGTAATCACATTGGTCAGATACATTTTTTGCAAATTCAATCTGACGCGGCGGATTTTCAAATTCACATTCTTTTACTACCCAGTCGTAAAGAGGACGGTGATCCTCAAATTCCAGGGTACAGATGGAGTGTGTGATATGCTCTATCGCATCCTCAATCGGGTGTGCAAAATCATACATCGGATAAATGCACCACTTATCGCCTGTATTGTGATGGCTCATATGGGCAACTCTGTAAATTACCGGATCCCTCATGTTAATATTCGGGGATGCCATCAATCTTTTGCCCTCAGGACTTCTCTCCGTCTTTATAGAGTCCGTTCTTCATGTTTTCGAACAGCTCCAGGTTCTCCTCCACGCTTCTGCTGCGGTATGGGCTCTCCCTTGCCGGGGTTATTAAAATCGCCTCTGTACTGCGGATCTCATCAGCCCGTTAAATCACATACGAATGCTTTTCCCTTTTAATAAGAAGGACTGCACAGTCATACATAGTCTGGAAATAATCAGAAGCAAAGAACAGCCTGTCCTCAAAGTCAGCGCCGAGCCATTTCACATCCTCAATGATGGACTCTACGAACTCTGCCTTCTCCTTGGTGGGGTTGGTATCGTCAAAACGCAGATTGAATTTACCATTATACTCTTCTGCCAGTCCGGAATTCAAAATAATGGACTTGGCATGTCCGATATGAAGATATCCGTTGGGTTCCGGAGGGAATCTGGTTTGGACATGACTATAAACGCCCTCTGCCAGATCTTTATCTATCTCTCGCTCGATAAAGTTCTTGGATACAACCTCCTCCTTATCTCCCGTTTCAGCTATTACATTCTTATTCTCTTCCATAAACTTCCCTCCGTTTTACTGTTTCTCTATCGTAGAATCATACTTCCGCCGTCTTTAAAGCCGCAGCGTATGATTTTTACTGCTTTCAGACAAATATCTTCTGATCATAGCAAATATTTCCTAATATCATAACACATTTTAAGAAATTGGAAAAGCAGTAATCCATAAAAACTTTGCATTTCACTGCAAATCCGCTTATCCATGTATTTCAGTTAATACTTGCATTTTTCCCATAATCGGGATACAATATTCCATAATGTGGTTAGTTTTTTCCTGACTTTTGTCAGAGAATAAATTACCGCATTTGTGGGCATTTATAACTTCAAACAATCCAATTTCGCCAGGTAAAGGAGGCATTATGAGAATTGACAAACGTAAAATAGCACTGATCGGGGGACAGGAATGGTGGGAATGAGCTATGCTTATGCCCTGCTCAACCAGAATGTCTGCGATGAGCTTGTTTTAATTGACGTGAATAAAGAAAGAGCCATCGGAGAAGCCATGGATCTGAACCATGGACTTGCCTTTTCCGGTTCCAACATGAAAATCTATGCAGGCAGATATGACGACTGCAGTGACGCCGATATTGCAGTTATTTGCGCCGGTGTAGCGCAGAAGCCAGGTGAAAGCCGTCTGAATCTTCTAAAAGAAATACGGAAGTCTTTAAATCCATTATCGATCCGGTGACATCATCCGGCTTTAACGGGATCTTCCTGGTTGCCACCAATCCTGTTGATATAATGACACGTATCACCTGTACACTATCCGGCTTCAATCCGCGGCGCGTCCTGGGTACCGGCACAGCACTCGATACGGCAAGACTCCGGTATCTGTTGGGTGAATATCTGAAGGTGGGTACCCCCGCAATATCCACGCTTATGTCATGGGAGAACACGGAGATAGCGAATTTGTTCCGTGGAGCCAGGCTATGGTTGCCACAAAATCTATCACAGAGCTGTGCGAAGAATCCCATGGTTCCATCTGCGCCCAGGAGCTGGAACAGATATCCGAGGAGGCTTCCGCACAGCGGCATATAAAATTATCGAGGCCAAAAACGCCACCTACTATGGCATAGGAATGGCCCTGACGAGAATCACCAAAGCTATTCTCGGGAACGAACACAGTGTTCTCACTGTTTCCGCCATGCTGAGAGGGGAATATGGGCAGTCCGGCATCTTTACAGGCGTGCCATGCATTATAAACCAGAACGGAGTCCAGAGAGTGCTGCCTCTGTCGCTGAGCGAGGAGGAGAGTGAAAAGCTGGAGCAGTCTTGTCAGATTCTGAAGAGAAGTTATGAGGAATTGGAAATTTAACTGAGGTTTGGAGGACGCGTCGGAACACCATGTCCGGTGGTGAGGGCTGGCTGACTCTTTCGTCCCCGTGGGAGGTTGGGCGTGGAGGGGAAGACTCAGGCGGAGGTTTTCGCGGCACCGGACATGGTCTGATTTCGGGCGCTGATTATCTCCAACCTTAAATGGGAGAGCCCTTGTCGCGACCACTACGTGTTTCCGGCAGGCTGATATCAGACCTTCCGCAATTCTTTCATAAGGGCGCCTTGAAGGCATATCGTATTTCCCGCACACGGAAGCTTTTAGTGGCAACGACAAGGTCCGCCCCGCACTTAACGCGGGAGACAATCAGCGGCCGCAGGCCAGCAGACGGGGCCGATACACCCGGCAGAGTCTTTCGTCCCGGAGAAAACCTGGCCTTGGGGCGGAGGGGAAGATAAAGTCTGCGGATGCCGCCTAAATCCATCGCTGATTGGCGAGGTCTTTTCGAGCCTAGCAGCGCGATGCATTTCACAGAGCGGGAGCGTGCTCCGCAGACTTTATCTTCCCCGCAGCCCCCCATACCACAACAATCTTCCCCGGGACGAAAGACTCATATACACACCCCACCACCCCGTCCGCTGGCCGTACCGGCGGCGGCCTCACCTGCTTAACTACATCTCCATCATGCCAGCTCCCCCAAGGGCCCTGCACTCTTCTGCCGCAGTGTCGTCCGGCGCTCCGTTGGCCAGTACCGGTGGCTGCCATCGTGCAGCCAAGCTTGCTGCAGTCATCTTCCCAGATTCTCATCCACTCACCGTCCCCCAGCCGTAAGAACCGAACAATCCTATCCGTTTTCCGCCGAGTTTTGTCTTCACCTCTTCAAACATCGGTTCAAACTCCGATTCCTCCAGCTGCTCCGCTCCCATGGAAGGGCAGCCAAATGCGATGGCCGGATACTCCCCGGCCTTGTCTGCCGAAAACTCGGCCGAAGTAAAGACATCTACCTCAGCCCGGCTGCTTTGGCGCCTTCCGTCACATAATATGCCATAGCCTCAGTATTTCCCGTACCACTCCAATATACAACTGCAACTTTACTCATAATCTCTTCCATCCTTTCAATAAGTGGTATTTTTGTTTGATAAGATTTAACATCTATTAGACAGCTGCGAGGAGCTGAATAACCGGTATTCCATTTTCAAATCGGTTCATACACATCCTGATACAGTTTCTGTATCTGTCAAAACGGTGTCTGGCCCTCTCGGATCTCCGCAAGTCTTCCAAAATCCGCAGCAGGTATAATTTCTGCCTCTGTTTTCAATGAAACCAATCACATCTTCTAACGGATATCCCAGAAAAACGCCGATTTCATGGGAAAATCCTTTTCGCACACAGCCTGTTTGATAACTGCTGCAAAATGAACCCGCAGCTCCCCGGCATCATGTAGCCCTTCTGTTTCAGGAAAGCCACGGTCTCAGGATCCGCCAGAATCTGCTCCACCCACCTCTTGCGATATACATATACGAGGACAGACTCTGATTCAGGACATTCTTTGATGATTTTCACTGATATTCCGTGCTGCGACAGTTCTTTGTCCCAGTATGCAATTTCTCTCCGGACTGCGTCTCCACCACCCGCACAATAGCGGAATAAATTCGCCGGTTTAATACCCGAAAGAGTAGGGGCACATTGCTCTACAAGCATTTTCTCAAAACATCTGCTCATCTTTTATCTCTTCCTTTCCTGACAAATCTTTTATATTTACACATTTCCCAGGGGAACCATGCTCGGATTAGAACGTTTCCCGGATCGTAAAGTTAGTTCAAGCTAACTACATAGGCAAAAAAAACAGGTTTTTCTATGTTCAAGCCATATAAAACCTTCTTTAACTGAATATTGCAGCTAACGACAATCGAAACTGAACGACAGGTATTTACAGCCCTTCTATCAATTCAGTATATAGTTAGTTTTGACTAACCTATATAAAACTTTATCATATTCTATCTATTCTGTCAACAAAATATTTTAACGCTGTTTCCGTTAGAAAGTCTTAACTCCTTTTTATAAATCCTTTATCTTCTGGTCAAACTTTCGACATATATTTCCTGTATAGTAATAGTCAGACAGGTCACTAACCTTTTACATAAACTTTTTCATACTCATGCCGGCGGGAGCAATCCTGCCGGCCTCCCCATATTCATATTATCCGTATCCGCTCATATAATATACAAATTCCCAACAGGTTCCGTTCATGCAGACTGTCTCTAACAATACCCTGAAACAAACTTTGTACTACCGTGATATTCCGGTTTTAATATACAATATACAGTATCCTGCATTTAATTCCACCTGCAGCGAGAAGGCGGCAGAGGCCGTCAGCGAAAATTACGCCGCACTTGCAAGGAGTAAAGAGGAATACTGCAAAGCCGTATTATACCCGCAAGCCGTCGAATCAGCCAGGTATATCCAGTCAAATTATCCTCCGTTCCACAGCTACGAATTTGATATGACTTACAATATAACCTTAAATATGGGATGCCTTACCAGCCTGTATACCGAGCAGTATTCCTACATGGGCGGTGCACACGGCTCAACCGTCCGGCAATCCGACACCTGGGATTTCACTACGGGAACAAGGTGCAGCTTGGAGATTTCTATCCCCATGACCGTCTGTTCAGGGAGAAAATCCAACGATGGATCGAACAGCAGGTATCCATAAGACTAAAAACGGAGCCTGCCACATATTTCGATGATTGCGCAAAGCTCGTACAGAACACCTTTAATCCGGACAGCTTTTATCTTTCCCCAGGCGGCGTTGTGATATATTTTCAGCAATATGACATTGCGCCCTATGCCACAGGGTTACCCGAATTTGTTTTGCCCGTTCCGCCAGGCTTTGAACCGCTTTTACAAGGAAATAGAGTCCGGACATACCGAAAAGCAGATCAAAAAAACGGAAAGCCTTGATATTACAAGGTTTTCCGCTATCTTTTATTAATGAGGCATCGGGTTCGAACCCCGGACAACTTGATTAAAGTCATGGTTCCTTTCCTTATAAAATAAGGGCGGAACGGGCGTACTTGGACAAAACTTAGACATTCTGAAATATTTTAAAATGCGGATCACTCCTGGTCACCTCTGTTATCCATTTATAAGTCCGCTCATAAAAGCCTTCACCAATTCCCTTTTCTGGGCAGACATAGCGTCAAACATACACAAAATGTCTTCTTGTTCTTCTGTCAAATCAAGGTGCTTTTTAGGAATTAAAAACTGGGCCATTGTGATTCCAAAGGCATCACAAATCTTTGCCACTGTGATAAATGTCGGTTGATTAGTCCGACTGAACATATTTGATATGGTAGATTGTGATATGCCTGATCTCTTTGCCAGTACATAATGCGACCAGCCCTCTTTATCGCATAATTCTTCAATTCTCTCCAGCACAGAACCTTCATCCATCATTTTTACTTCCCAACTCTGTAATATTTTATACTACCATTGTAACCTATCCAAAAATCTAAAATAGATTTTATATCATATAGTATTTACTTTATAATTACGTTATAATACTACTACAAAGAATTACCATATAATTCCAGCACCATCACTGTACCAAAGTAGTATGATAAAGTTAAAGGGGAGGGGGGATTGACATGAAGAAATGGAGCCGATTTAAGCTTGATATCCTGTACTACTTATCTGCTATCGACCTAGCGATAACTGGCTTTGCCTTTACTATCAGGTATGTTGTAAAGCATCGGAGGATACCAAAAAAAAGCGCAAAAATATAAAAGGGAGGAGATACGCGAAGAACTGAAAAAATTGCTAAGAGCAAAAGAAAAGAGGCCCCGGTTGAGGGTGGGGCCTGGTGAAAGTAAGGATATGTGGGGCGAGGCCATCGAGAGGCATGTCTCCCGGCGTCGCCCATATTCAATGATAGCGCAGGCTTTTTTTTGCCCCTATATCCAACAAACGGATAAGGTGGTGATTTTGTGACTATTTCACTTCCCAAATTTCCCAGGCTCCGTACTCTCCTACTCTTTCATGCCAGCATGCCCCCTCCAACGGCCCGCCCACCGTATTGTCGAGAAATACCAGTCTCCCGGCTCATCCAAACCGATGACGCTACTGCCGTTCCAGCGCTGCCAGCCGGTCAGCATGTATCCGTCTTTCCCGAACAGATACCAATGATGGTTAATTAGCAGCCATTTATTAACTGCATAGGTGCCGTCTGCCTGTACATAACGGTACTTTCCTTTGCTGTCACGATTCAGCCCACCACGGCCGTCTCAGAGGCTGCCAGAGCTACCTTAAACGCTTCCCATGTGTGCTTCGTGTGGTTGTAGACATGCGGGTTCGGACATATTTTTCCCGTCACGTCGTAATGACGAATCACATGGTCTGCCGGAATACTATATTTCTCCATCAGCTCCCTCGTCAGGGCGATGGCGGATTGCACGGTTGCATCCTCAAAGTACCAGTCGGCTCGTATCAGCCTGGCTTCCTTTGTTTCTGACACACAGCTCGATTCCGATACTGTTGGAATTGCGGCACTCAGGATGCTTATATATGCCATCCTTACGGCCGCTGTGCCAGGCTATATTTTATCCTCCACGCTTTGCCAGATGCTGCCATCAAAATCAACATAGTAGTGGGCGCTGGCGCCAATATGCTCACTGGCATAATACTTGCAATTGGCTTTTTGCTCCGCCTGTAGCCCCTACATAATGGATTACAATGTACTTGATACGGCTAATCTGACCGTCGTTATAATTGTATGGGGTAAGCAGTTTATTAATCTTCATCGTCCACTCCCTCCCTGACCATAAAATCCCATCGTATCCGGGTCTATGGCCGCCCGGAAGTCCTCAGATTCTCTGCCGGTGCCGCTGCCGCTTCGGTCTGCAGCTGTTTAAACCACTTTTCTCAAGTTCTCTGCTCTGTTCACTCTGTACCATTATAACCTCCTATTAAAAAGGCCCTGGGATATCCCAGGCCCTATGTACTGTTGCGATATCGCAACTTATACTGTCTCTTCCACCGGTGTCTCTGATTCCTCTGACGGTGTCTCAGCTGGCGGCTCCACCGGTGTTACCGGTCCGTCGGTTCCGGCTCTGGCGTCGGTTCCGGCTCTGGCGTCGGTTCCGGCTCTGGCGTCGGTTCCGGCTCCGGCGGTGTCAGCAGGCCGGTCAGCTCTACATACTCCGTCTCGGCGATACGGCCCATCATCAAAAACAAATCCAGCTTGTTAAACATATCCTCGTATGTATATCGTCCGGCGGTGATTAAAAGCTTGCAGTTCTCGTACGTTCTATTCATGGTTTTATTCTCCTTTTTATGCTAAATTATTGGTTACCTTAAGTTGGTCTATCTGCGCCTGCAGCTCCGTCATCTGCTCCGCCAGGTCTAATTTCAGGCCGTCGACAACTTTACGGGTGTCCTGGACGTATGTAAGCCGAATGGGTGCGGCGACGTCGGCGGATGCGACGGTCAGGTAGGTCGTTCGGGATGGGTGGTCAGGCGTTCAAGGCGGTTTGGGTTTCGGCCGGGAAGGGTTCCCCATAGAGGGGTGGCGCGCTGAACAAGAAAGATTGGATTGTGTTTTTTGCATCCAACTAGTAAATTCTTCAAATGTAGTAACGTTCGACAAACGAACCATAACGGACCTATCGTAAAGTACATTCCGTCGATTTTATTATTACTAATTAAACGATTTTCGACAAAATGAGCAGATATTACAGGTGTATATGTTGGCACATTTATTGCATCGTTTATGTGAGCAAAAGAAAAATAGCTATCATCAAAAACGCTTACCCAATCAGGATGTGACTGCCATATTAGCTCTGCGCCATGTGCAATAATTGCATTTCTCTCAATTCCCACATACCATCTTTCCGCACAATCTATCTCGCGCATCACCGATGCAAGTAACAGTTCGGCAAGTGGAAGGCTGACGGACTGCGGTTCACTTAGCAGGGTTCCCGGGCCGTTGCTTTGCTGCCCTCTTCAAGTTGGATATTCTCAAAAGTTGTTGTTGTCCAGTAGCCTCCCACATCATTAAGTACAAAGCAAGCATAAAAGCATAGTATTCATTTTTTCATCTGTGGTAAACGTTCTGCTCACGCCTTTGGCTGGTGCTTCCGTGGCAAAACTATCATGTTCGAAATAAAACTGGCGCCGCCATCTGTACTTTTCCTAATGCCAATCATACTTTTTCGTAGTAAGTGCGGTAATGTCACCGGAAAATGTGTAAGTGGTATGTGGTTTTTAACTTAAGTTTAACTGCGGCTGCCGCAAAAGTTCTTGCCGATACTGTAGATATCCTGACGCTCGTTGAACCTAACTGCAATTGTCACCCCATTTACGTTGTATGAATAGAGGCATTTTATATTGAACAGGTTCTTTCCTGCGGACTCTATTTGCAGGTCAATTTCCCGCTGTTGGTTGTTGTACGGTTCCCAAAGGCAAGGCGGTGGAACTGGCATTAAGCATCGGATATAATGTAACGTTATAAGTAGTACCAGCTACATATGTCACATAACAACCCTAATTTTGTTTGTTTTACAGTTCCGGTGGCAGTGGCTTCGTTTTTTTGCTTCAAGGAGCGTTTTCCAATTTTTTTCCGATGCGTCGATACCGTAACAACACCATTATAATCGCCATTAGTCCGCAAGCTTGGCGTTTGCGCTATCAAGATTTAAAGCAATATTTTGCGATGGACTAATCGCGCCATGATTTCCGCTTGCTGTTGCTGTTCCACTCAAGTGGATTCCACCATCGGCGGTTAATGATATGGCCACGCCATTCTTGTTGTGAATGGTGCGAGTTTTACATCAAGAAGCTGAGCCGCTATTAACCACATGCTCCACGCCCTTTATTGCCTGCGGATATGCCGGGCTGGGGATAACTGACCACCGGTATAGGGTTCCCAGGGAGGGAGGTGGCTCAATATTAAGTATAGGATATAATGTTTTATCTATTGTCTGTCCGTGTTTATTGTCTTTTAACGCCACCAGTAACTGCAAATGATTCAGTTAGGGTAAAGGTACCTACTTTGTTATTCGGTTTGTCCCATCAAAATTAAATAAGTTACAGTCACTTGCCGTGTATGTTTCCCGCAGCAAGCGTAAATTGTGTATACGTCGTTTCATAATCCCCGATCAGCCATATTTGTGGCATCGCCCGTCGCCGTACCGCTTCGTTTTACAATGCCATTTGCGATATTTGCAGTAATTCCGCGTGACATCTTTCGGGCATCTGGTAAAATCCAGCAGCTGCGCCCGTCGTCACCACCTGTTCGCTGGCCCCGTCAATCTCCATATCCACTACCGGCGCGTCCCAGGCGGCCGCTACCGCTACCTGCCCTTCCCGCTGTCTTCGTAGGGCGTTTGCATACCTTCGGCCGGATTCTATCTTGTCATAGCCAATAAAACTTTCTTTCAAGGCCTCGACATCAGCTTTTGTCTGGGCGGCGGCTGCCTCGCTGGCCTTTGCGTTTGTCTCAGACGTTTTGCACGGGCCGCAGCCTGTACTGCCTCATCAATGCTGGCCGCTGCGTCCACTGCCAGTCCGGCTGCATTTTAGCGTCATCCGCCTGAATTAAGGCTTCCGCCGCTGCATCATTTGCGGCACCTGTGGCAGTCTTAACATCAAGCAAAGCGCTTTGCAGGGGCGCCAAATTCGTTCGACGATTCAGCAATATCCCTGATCCATAACCATAGGCAGGACCTGAATTGGGAAAGTCTGTGACCTGATATCCCCATCCCCTGCCAGAAAGTACAGTTCTGCCTGCTGAATCCCCGATGGCCGCAACCTGCTCAGAGATTGGGGCAAATCATCACTTGCCCCTTCAATCGTACAGTCATTCTGGACGACCGTATTATCCGTCTTTTTACATTTATAAATGTCAGGCAATCATCCGGTATCAACCACGGCTCGCCAAAAAGCTTTCAGGGTGATGCGTGCCCATCGGCTGTTGGTATCTCCCCTGTTTTACCCGCAGCGGCTCTTTTTTCCGCTCATCTACCATGTCGGTGTGTAGTTTTTGTATTGTTCCCTGCATGCTCTACTCCTTTCCTGTACCGTTGCAATATCACTTATTTTGCTGCCGGTGCAGTCGGTGCAGGTGTTTCCGGATGCTTTAACGGCGGCTTGCTTTTCGCCAGCAGCTCCGGGTCTGCTCCCGGCCCTTTCGCCGGCAGGTCTGCGGATGGTCATACCCTCCGCTCCCCTTCGCGATTAAGTCCGGGTCCCCAGCTGGGCCATTAATACCAACATCACAAGTACAGTCCGTGTCCGGTATTAAGTGTTTGTAGTGGTTTGCATCATTGATTTTGTGTTTCTTACAGTTTGTCATAGTTTTAATCTCCTTTTCATGGCTTAAATTATAAAATAAGGGAGAGGCCAATCGGCTCCCCAGGTTACTATTATTCTGTTTTATTGATTATCTGGCTGAAAACCTGGTGCAGGCCGGTACTGGCAAGTCCTGTTACGGCCCCGTACACGATACTTTCAGACTTACCACTCCGACGGCCACACATCCCAGGACTGCGCCCATGATTGCCAGGATTGATGGGATGTACTCGTTGCTGACCGCATCAAGCCACTTAATATGTTTAATGCGGTAGCCGACCACCAGGCAGGCCACTAAAACAACTGGTATGTAATGCTGTGTAATAAATGTTAAATCCATTTGATTCCTCTCTTTCTTAGTGAAATATCCCCTGCTGAACCGCATAAAAAAAAGCGACCAGGGCGGTACCCACCATGCCAATCAGGCCGTAGATACTCCTTGTCTGCTTCTCAAGCTTTTCACAGAGATTGTCAATTTTACGTCCCTGGCTGCCTCATGCAGCTCCAGTTTGTCAGTCGATCCGCATGGTTATTAATGCGCCTTTCATGGGTGTTGATTTTGTCGGTGATTAATTCTTCATTCACATAGGATACCTCTCTTTCTTGATTATAATTCGCCTTACCGCCAGCAAACGCTCTCCGTAAGGCTATTCCTACACCTTGTACGGAAAGACAGTTACATGGGACGTTTGAAGGGTATGTTACGTCACCATATGTATTTCTTAGAAACGGAACCAGTTCCCCAGTTGACAATACAGGCGGGGCAACAGCAATTAAAAAGTTTTATGGTTTTTAATACTGTTGCCACAAAATGACGTCTGGCGCTCAGATCAACGGCTATGGTATTATTGTATCCAATAATAAATATGGTATTGTCGGGACTGCATCAATACGGTTTAATAATGCAGTAAATTTAAGTGCATATATGTATCTTAAATGTAAAGTCATAAAACGTAACTTGACTACTGCAACTGTTTCCTACATATTAGGGGTATCAACTGGTACGGCAGCTACTACATATATGCGCTCTACAAGTCTTTCAGCAGATGAGGGTACTTTAATACTTGATGTATCAGACTTGACCGGGACATATTTTATATGTTTTGAGGTTTCCGGCAATGTAAATGTTGTATCAAGCAGCGGATCTTGCATCGCCCACATAACCGAAGCAATACTATCTAACTCTTAATTAGTAGTTAAACAATACGGTATTTATGAATTTGACAAAGCGAATACACAGTTTCTACCACCTTGAGTAGTCCCTTTGTTGTATAACTCGATATATAAACAAAATACATTCCAGATAGCCCAGTAACATCTAATACTACCTACAACGTCTTTGAAGGGGCTACTTCCACTTCGTTACTATATTATACCTGTTCCGTTACTATTAGTTGCCACACCGATTTTCGCCTTCGCGCTACTACCGGCAGAAGTAGTAAAGCACTTGCTATAGTAAACTTTAAATACTTATAATCGGTTGAGGTTAACAGCCGTATTAAGTCTTAAAACAACGGTTTGATTACTATAGCTGTTAAAGTTTTTATTTTTATCACTAGTAAATAACACCGAACCAGTGTTAGAGCCAGACAAAATAGTTACTCCTGTTTCATTTCCAGTAACATTTGTAGGCGTATTAACAAAAATTTGCATCGTCCCAGTAACTGTCTTTCCGTACAAGGTGTAGGAATAGCCTTTGGAGAGCGTTTGCTGGCGGTAAGGCGAAGGCTGGAATGGTGTAATTGCTTGTCATGTATTTGCCAGAACAGTTTGCAGTTACTGCTGACGTGGAGGGTGTCAATGTTCCTCCCGCCTGGCTGGGAATCGTCCCAGTGATTTTACTACCGTTTACCCATGCCGTTTTCCGGCAAGAATATGTCCGGCCGATACTGTACCGGGCGTCTGACTTGCCAGACTCTTTGCAGTCACCTTTCCGCCCCGCTATGCTTACCGCCTGGAATCGTTACCGCCGATCCGGCTGCCAGTTCGAAGAAGACCAGTTTCCCCTGTCCACTATCGTCCCGGTCAGCGGTTCCCCGTCCTTATCCACGATTACTTTACCGGCCAGGATATCTCCCGCGCCAGCCGTTATTACATCAGGTCGGGCCCCCCTCCGCCTCCTCTAGGCATCCATATTTTCCCCATGCTCTACCCCCTTCAACCCAACTTTGCAATCTGATGCCGGCTTCTTATACACTTTAAATGTAGCAGTCCCATTTCCCAGCGATGCCGTTCCGCTGGTGATAATCCCAAACGCCTTTATGTATGCCTTCTGGTGGCGGCGTTCGCCCCATCGGCCAGCGCACTGACCAGGATCACTTCCAGGTCGGACGTAGCTCCTGTTACATTAACAGTTTGGCTAAACGAACAGCACTACCTGTCCAACCGGATGCCGTTAATGTCACTTCTGTTGTGTGATTAATGCGGTTAATTTCCTTGTTCAGTGGCATTAATATCGTTTGCCCCAACTTGTCACCATCCTGTGTATCTGTCTCGTCTGCGATTCCGGACGTCCGTCAGCATTCTGGGTAATGCGCCACTTTCTCGCCCCGTCATACATGGCGTCCTTGTAGTCTGTTTTTAAAACCATTTTAAAAATCACCTCCATTTAACGTAAAGGCCAGCTTCTTCCGACCGTTAATCCTGCTCTGAATATTGTTATGTATAAAGCGGCATGCCTCCTCAATCGGTTCAACTCCCGCCAGTCGATAAATGGCTGATTATCATAAAAAGTTTCCCTGTTTCCAACCGTACAATTAAAAGTACCTCTGTAGACGTTATCACATTTGCCTCAAACCGGTTAAGTTCATCGGCATAAAATCCGTAATCCTGATAAGTTTTATCTGCCCCCATTTCCTCGAACGGGAAAGCAGGCCATAGAATCAGCGCCTGCTTTGTATTTCCTCAAGGTTCCCTTTAATTCGGTTGTAATCTTCGATATTAAAAAATCACCGACCTGCCAGTCGGTTTTTGGCTGTTGCCACATTGCTCATATCCCTCCTTGCCTTCATGCTTCAGACAGAGGCACCGTTAAAATTAAGCGTATGATCATAAATCCTCAGGAACAAATCCGCCACATACCGGTTCTCTAAAACACAATATCATTGGCATCAATCCGCGGCTCTCCGCGGTATACCAGTTCATACTCTCGATCCGCTTTCATGTAATCGCCGATCAGTCCGCCAAATCCGCAGCATGCCTCGCGTCTGACACAAGGGGTTCTTCCCGTCTCCAGCGTCCCCGTCGGGTTCAGCTGACGGCTGACCAGCCTGCGACGTTCCGTATTCCCTGCCGTTTATGGTCACCCTCAACTGCCCCGGCCGCACCGGTCACTTCCGGTGGCGTAATAATTGCTTCCACAATCGCCGCTGCCTGCCCGGCCCGCGGTTCTGTGATGGGCAGGACAGGTCATAAGACGGGTTCGAGAAATAGAAGGTATATCGGTTGTCTATCGCGGATAACGTAATGGTTTCCTTCGCAAGCTCCTTCGGTTCTCCGCCCGGATTGTACAGTGTCCGCAGCACCTGCAGCTCCTGGTTTTCTCTACCTGTGTTCCCTTCGGTGTCTTCGTCAGCTCATGGCCATATTCCAGCACATAATCTGTGCTGTCACCAAAAATATGATTCAGCACAACCCTGTTATCCGGGCAGCCTCTGGTAAATTCAGGAGGCCATAAGCCTGTCAAACTCTGTAAATTCATGACTAATAACCGATAACGCCTCCAATACGGTTACACTGTAGCTTTCCTGAAGCTCGTCATTATAATAAGCATGAAATATCATCTGCTCTGGATGATTTCCGCCCAAATCCATCGTCAGGCCGAAGCATTTTAAACGCAGCCTCCAAAACAATGGTAATGGTTGGATTCTCCGAAAACAGTCCATTCTCATCAGCTGTTTCCTCCGATATATAACCGGTATCCAAGTAAGCAGTTCCCTCAGCCTGCCGGGGCAGAAAATATGTGTCGGCCTTGCGTCCGAATAGTTCCGGACGGCATCGCGTAGTCCGCCTTATCTGCTCCATTTAAAACGGCGCCGGCATGTGAAAAATAGGTTTCATTGTCTGAGTTGGCAACCATATCCGGAATAAAACTAGATTTCAAATAAATATCTCCGGGCGGTCCTGATACAGGATGCACCGGCCGGCATTAGCAATAATCTGCAGTGCTTCTTTGTGTGTAACAACCGGCATAGGATTTTTACCAGTACATCCTTCAGGTATGGGTCTAACCAGTACGTCCGGTAATCCACGCCAGCATCGTCAAACACATCTGTGGCCAAATCATACAGGCTAATACCAGACTCCCGGTACAGTCCCTTATAATATGTCTCGTTCATTCCATCAAAACGCTCGGACGCAGAAAAACTCATTTCTTCGTCATCCGCAGACCATTCTTTTAGGGATACTGTATGGCTCCTGGCAACCACTCCATTCCCGTCATCCAACTCCTGCCCGTACAACACCGATATCTCCTGCCCGGCTCCAAAAATTCACCGTACTCTCGCTGTTCTCCACATCATAGGCGCGGTCTTTGTTCTCCACCGTCAGGTCAAAATCAATCGTCGGCAATTCCTCTGATACAGGGCTGATATGCTCCTTCTTGCTGGCTGACTTGATTTTTTTATTATCAAAAGTAAATGCCGATCCCCATTGTCAGCCGATAAATGCGGAACCGGCTCTGGCCGTTGACCATGACTGACGGCGTAAATCGCAGGAAAGTAGCCGCCGTAAATATCTCCTCTGTTACAAAATGTCCAGACGCATTTCCCAGCTATTTCCACCGTGTTGTTGTCGGATTCAATCGTAAAATCTACTGGATACGCCTTGCCAAACTCCACAGTCACCCCCTTGATATTGTACTGTATCGGAAAACGAATCAGAATACTCCCCGACAGCTCCTCTGTTACAATACCTGCATTTAACACTATGTCCTGCCGACGGCGGGGTAGAAAATACATGCTGCCATCCACCGTGCTGTAATCTTCGTCGCAAGTGGCGTATGGTTCAGACACCGAATAATTGTCCAGGGGCCATTTTTAGATTACTGTAGTAGGCGTAATTGGTCGGATCCGGAACAAAAGCGGAAGCCTGGGCTTCCTGGTTAATCAAACCGATTGTCACTCGCATGTAGGAACGGTTACGATATTCCTTTTCATTTCCGCTTTATAGGCTTGGCTGCACGCCTGCATTACTCCATCACCCCACAATCCACAATGTTCACCTTGCAGTCTCGGTACCTCGTCGGAGGCCCCAGAAATCAAACTCTATCGGCGTAGCTGTGCGATTCCCGGGATACATCGAATCGTTATCCAATTATTATGTACCATGTCAGGTATCCGGGCTGTTACCACAAACTTGTCAAACTCCTGCAACATAGCGGACCAGATAGCAGCGTCCAGAAACTTCCATTGCAGAGCGTCAAACTTATACTTATCCCGGCCCACCTTTTTGCCCGACGAACTCGCCATTTGCGTTTTTCCCGTCACTTACGTTCGTAGCCACTACCAGGTTTCCGCCAATATCAGGGGCGGGGAAACTCTCGGCCATTGATTGTGATTACTGCCATCTCACCGCCTCCTTACGTAAATCCATAGCCTGTGCGCTTCTCTAAAGTCCTTTAGTTTCTTCCGGATTTCCCGGATGTCGATGTTGACCACCAAATCCAGATTCTCAATTAGTTCGATTATCTTTTTCAGCAGTTCCACCATGATAGCCAAATGCTGCTCGCTTGAGTTGTCTGTTCCAGATGTCATTGCGACAGCCCGGTTTACCATCTCCTGCATCCTGTCTTCCTGGGAATATACAGGTACTGTGCTACCGACCATTGCAAGCGGCGGAGCTGCATGATTGGCCGCATTTGTCATTGTGGATACCAACGGCGCAATTGCACTCCGCATGCCACTTTGTACTGCCTGGGTAATACCCTGTGTGATTTGCATGTTATTGGCCACGGCTGCGGCCTCCCCATTTGCCTACCATCTCGGGGATTCCGTCTTCACGCGCCACAAACATCTGGCCCGACTTCGGGAACCCACCGCTGGCATGCCCGGAAATCGCTGGCCGGACCGGTGGAGGAGCCACGACTGCCGCCGCTCTTCTTAGATTTGCTACCACTGTCACTATCTCTGTCCTCTGCTTCTTTGGACTTCTTAAAAAAATGTCTTTTACGGTGTCACAAACGTCTTGCCAGATCTGTTTAACCGTATCCACGATCCCAGAAAAGCCATCCCGTAATCTCATCCCAGACTGCTTTTAAGCCATCCCAGAGTTTATTCATTACGCCTTTGCCAATCTCGTACATTTCATCCAGCTTGAAGACATCCTTAATTTTCTGCCAGATAATGCTAAACCACTCTTTAATAGCGTTCCATTTGTCTTCTATTGTGGAACGGACATTGTCCCAGATTTCGGAAAGCTTATCGCGTAAAGCCTCAAATATCTTTGCTGCTTTGTCTTTAATACTGCTCAGGCATCGCTTGTGTATGCTTTGATTCCATTCCAGACATCCTCAACCTTGATTTTAATAGCGTTCCAGATTTCAGCAAGTTTGTTTTTAATACCGTAAAGAGGTTAGATGCAGTATATTAATTGAAGACCAGATGACATTACCAAAAAGCTTTGATTGCATTCCAGCGTGCCTCCCATGTCTCTTTTATTTCTGTAAGTGTTGTATCCCAAATATTTTTAGGAACGCTGTGATATCATCCCATAAGTCCTTCCACGTATAATCAAAATTGCCTAAAAGGAAATCTAAAATTGATGTGAAGAATTTTATGACATCAGTCACAAATCCCAGGAAACAACTCCACTACCCATTCCAAAATGTCAACAATCACGTTAAAGGCCAAGGTAATATATGGAGCCAAAGTTGATATGAACCACTCCGCAAACGGTTTCAGATGACTCTCCCAAACTCAATCAGCTTTTCAACTATTATCCGTACTAATTCAGCTACTTTGCCAATGAGGGTGCTAAAAGCATCAGCTATTTCTGCAAATGGGCCTTTTCGTAGGTTTCGAAAAAGCGTCTCCGATGTGCTGTAAAGCCGGTAATAACCACTTATTGAAAACTGACAGGATAATGCTAATGGCCTCTGATATAACAGATGCAATAAACCCAAATACTGGTTGTATAACACCGGAATATAAATCATTTATTACTTGCCCTACATATGTAAATGCGTCTGCTATTAAGCTCGTGATAGGTGAAACAGCGGCTCAAGCCCTGTTAATGCTTCGATTATTTTATCTTTGTTATCTATGATAGGCTGTGTAAATAAGTTCAGAATATCTTCGGATATACTCCCAAACAATTCTAATAGATTTAACGCAGTGTTTGAAAATACCTCTATAATATCAGCGCCAATCTGCTTAAAGTCTTCAAGCCGCAATACAGCTATTAACTCACTAAGCGCTTTAAAGGTATTACCAAAAATAGTTGCAAGTTCAGAACCAATATCAAAGCAACTTATCAGTTTCCTTTTTATAAATTCACGGTTTTTATTCAGATATTTATTAATTGAACCAACTAATACATCAGCTATCGTAGCCCCCACAGAGGCAAAACTTCCAGCTATTTTCCCTAAATTATAGGATAATTGATTAACGAAATTATCGGCTGCCTTCAGAACTGCCGGATCCGTAAAAATATCCTTCAGACTTCTTTTGATTCCATCAATCGAAGACTGGATGCTATCCAGGACTGATGTGTCGCCAAAGCCAATTTTAAACCCATATTTAAAAAGGTCGGCCAGCTCCTTCACCTTATCAATCAACGCTTGATACTTGGCATCCATCTCGTCGACTGGAGAGGTATCAATCTCTCCCATGTCAAATTCATCTGCGTCGTAGCCCCCACCGGCCCCTCCACCGCCTCCGGAACCAGAATCTGATGGCTGAATAATATTCAGTTCATCAATGCCTGTTGTCGCACCTTTGATGTCTTTCGCGGCTTTCTTGGCAGCTCCACCGGCTCCGCCCATTGCAGCACCTGCATTATCCGCCGACTTCGCCACAGCCTCCATACCGGCTACGGCCACTGACACTCCGCCTCCGGAACCCTTCTTTCCGGATATCAGGTTCGTAAAGGCCTTGAAGGCGTTGGCCAGAGACATCAGCTTGCCGATAATCGTATTAATGACCTTAATGACCGGCGTAAGGACATTGATAAGCCCCTGGCCGATGGTGGCCTTCAGGCTGTCAAACTGCAGTTTTAAAATACGGGTATGGTTGGCCCATCCATCAGCCGTGCGGACAAAGTCGCCAGATGCCAGGGACAGCTGGTGCATGCACAAACTTGTACCGCAGGGCCACCTTTTCGGCCTCGGTCATCTTGGCCGTAACCTTGCCATACCCATTAGCCAGGCATAGCTGTCAAGGGCACTCTGCGTCATAACAATGCCCAGGTGTAAAGTCTCTGTCTCGCCGGTAAAGACGGATTTCAGCTTTGTATAGGCCTCGTCTGACTGATGTTGTAAAACGACGCCACGTCGCCAGCCAGCCCCGTCAGTGCCGTGGCCATCTCATAAACTTGCTTTCGCCAAAGCCGAATGCCTTCGACATCGCTCCGAAGGTTCCAGTGAACTTCTTTGCCATCGTCTCTGATAAACCAAATTGCACCGCCGCATTCTTTGCGAAGTCATCAATCTGCTTCGACATGCGCGAGGAACGTTACGTCAACAACATTCTGCACTTCCTGTAGGTCGGGCCCAGCTCAATACACTGCGCGCCGAAGTCTATCAGCTTCTTAACTGCAAAGGCAGCCGCCAGGGCCGCACCAGCTTTCTTAGCCAGCCCCTGGATGCCCTTCATCTGCTTGTCAAAATCGTTTTTATTTACTACAAGGTCAAGACCAATCTGACCAACGCTGTCAGCTGCCATTTACATCACCTGCCTTTATCTCAACCACCTCCGCATATTGCCGCCATCATACTTTCAAGATAGTTCATCTGCAGCTCATAAGTCTGCGGCTCCTGTCTGGTGCGTTCCGCCTTCCGGTTCCGCCAATTGTCATAAATCCGCTTCTGCTCCCTGGTAAAATGCTTGATTACATCTTTATCTGTCTCCGACCGGATGGCCACCATGCGCCCCAGGGCAGTTTCGGGGCCATTCCGGCCAGGAGGGATTTAAATTCATCCCAGGAGACACTCTCAAACTCTTTTCGTTCTGATGCGCAACCCCGTACTGTGATAAGAAACTGGATATAATCAAGTCCCAGTCTCCGAATAAATCATAGTACGGGTCACTGCTGCTCCCGACTGTTCATCCTCCCTATAATCAGTCCGACTGCCTCCTGAACGACGATAATCAAGTCATTAAATCCCAGCTTCAGCTTCTCAATCTCCTTCTTAGACTTTTCAGGGAACATCAAATCATAGGTTTCCAAGATTTCGTTCACACCTGGCTCTGAATCACCCATTAAACCCACGACTTTCAGCATCGTTGGAGCGTCTGCATTTACCTCAAGTGTTTTCCCTTAATCACCAGCGATGGGTTTCCATCAAATGTCAGTTTCTCGGTAATATCAACAGCTTTTCCCATTTTCTCTCTCCTTTACGCTGCCGGCGTGAACAAAGGCTTGCCATAGCAGGTTACTTCAAACTCCAATGTATCCAGGGCTGTACTGTCTCCGCCTCCGGGTGTCGTTACGTTGACAACGCAGTCAAATTTCATCTTTGCACCGGATACCATTTCCCACTCAAATTTCGTCATTGCATCCTCACCCATGCATAATGCAAGGCTGGCAATATAGTCGTTGCCAGGATCGCCCACGCTTCTTTTTGCCCTGAAACGAAAAGCTGAGCTTCTTTCCCTGTCACCGCCGACTTCGCCCATCCTTCCGCATCCATCGCATACCACTCATCCGTTGTTCCATCAATTGTCGGGGCAAAGTTGGTTAAATCTTTCGGTACTACCATTTCCGCGTCTGTACTAAGCAGACCGGCCGTTCCAAACTTAAATTTGTTATTATGTACCGGATATACTGTTCCGTCCATTTATTTCCTCACTTTCTCTGATAAATAAAATCCAGCCATATCACATATTCATACACCCGCAATCATCCGTACCAACGTCCTGCGGTTCCGGGATATCAGGCGCAGGTAATTGATATGGGTGTCTCCTATGGACAGGCTGGTTACACTTTTAAGTTTCTCAAATAATTTGTAGGCTTCCACCTCTGACTCACTCTTACTCTTGTTCCAATGCACAAGCAGGAAACTGGCTTTATATCATAGGTGGTGCAGTCTACCCCTCCCAAAGCAATATTCGGCATCCCACTGGTTGGGCGGCACACGCCGATGGATTTCTGTTTTTTATTGTCCATCTTGCCGATGTACACATTATCATCCGCCATATCCCAAGACCTGCGATATAGCCGCGGATATCATTGATTGTAAGCATCACACGCCACCAACTTTCTTGTAAAACTGTTTAAAGGCATTCGGGGCAAAAATTCGCTCTACTTCCGCCAGACTCCCAGTCTTCATACCAGTGCCCCTTTGCGTTCGGGTTTTCTTTCGTCTGAAAATTATACTCCGGATGGTAATATAGCCGCCGCGCATAAGGCGTACTTGATATCAGCGTCACTTTTCCCATCTTGGAATCGCCGTAATCTACGAAAGGTACTTTCGTTTTGCAGGTTGCTTGTATCAAGCGGAAATACTTGTGCCTGGACAACTTCGGCATGCAATTCCTCGCCGGTCATCTCTAAGGCTGTTACCGCCGCCTGCGTCAGCTGTTTAATCCGTGGGAAGTTCATCTTCACCGTTGATTTTACCTGCATCAGACCACCTCAACTGACAATAATTAACCGTACCGTCCGGGTTCCGGGCCTTCATCCTTGCTCGATGCGACGTTCCTGACCGAAGACTGTCACTGTCCCACCGCTCAATGCCGGCATCTCCGGTGCGATGTCCCCGGAAAAGAGCGCAGCACCTGTAATCTGCACCAGCTTCTTCTCTGCCGTCAGGATCGTCTTTGCCCGGTCCTGAAAGTTGCATTTTAATTCTAGATCCGCCGTATACTTCGGGCTGCCCTGGTTGTTCAGTTCTTCTGATTCCAGATGGACACTAATATCCGTCTTACAGAGCCGTTTTGGCACTAAACATGGATATTTCATGGGCTCACCTCGCTAACCGGCAGCACAGGCCCGTCTGGGACAGCAGGGTGTACACATCACGCTTCATAGCCACGCCCTTATCTGTATATACGTTCCAGCTCTGTCCGAACTGCGCCGACACCCCATTGATGCTATAGCCCTGCGGGATAGTGTTAATCTCGTCGGCATTCTCAGTCTCAAAATCTGCCTGCTGGCAAATACTTCCCGGATTACTTCTTGCTGGAAGTCCGTCAGATTGGAAAATCCCCGGCCTACAATCCTGTTATAGGTCAGGGGAATCAATGTGACGGCTGGCCTGATTCAAAGCCTTTTCCTGCTCATCTGGGTGGAATTATGCTACCTTTATATGCTTCACGATAGTATTCAGGAGTTGCGTAGGGCTCATAGACCATTTCATTCACCAACTTTCTCAGCTTCCGTCTTCTTTGCAGTCTCCTTCTTCGCTGTCTCTTGCTTACCGGCCTTGAGGTAAGAAATCTCTTTCAATGCTTCGATTTCAGTATATCTCTCAGAGACAAGTTCCTGGGTCGTTCGATTTCCTTGACTGCCCGCATATGTACATCATACGTTATCGTCTTGCCTTCCGTAGGCGATCACATTGTCGTCATCTCCCCAGGATATCAAAACCGCTGTCCTGGTAGCCCTTTTTCTGCGTTTCGTCGATGGTATATTCCCTGTTTCCTTTTACTGCTCTCATATGCCCTCCTTACGCCGTGGCTTCCACGTTCATGGCGCAGCCTTCCACCTTTTTCTCAAGCAGGAATAGGTCACCATAATTCCGATTCTGATACAGGTAACCATCTGCCGTCCGGCTATCAGTTCCCAGGTAAACAGTTTGATGTAGCTATATTTGTCACGGCACACCACACCGGTAGTGTGGATCAGGATCAGTTAATCTGCTTCGCATCGGCCGCCGGCTTTACATCCGGTGGTAAAGTCATACTTCGTCTTCATGCGGGCCGCCGGCACCATCTTAATGTTTACATCATCCAGGCTGTGTACCTTACGGTTGATTGTGGACGGAATGTCACAGTCATTACACGCTGCAGGCCCTCGGCCTCTTTGATAATCTTATTCATGGTCGGTGTCACATGCACAGCATCCTGCCCTCTTCGGAACTCCTGCCTCATCCATGCGGGCCATCTCCTCGTCAAAAGCCTCAAGTTGGCTGCCCGTGATCACATCGGTGTTAATTCTACCTGAATATGCAGTCAATTCTGCGTGTAATTTAGAATAACGGTAAGAATCCTTCTCGGGGATGGCCTGTTCGGTTTCAAAAAGTGTTCTGTATGTTTGCCACCAGATAAAGGTCAGGTTTGTTTCGTCGATATCCATCGGATCGATCAAAACTCGACGTCCCCTGTCATGTTCAGCTTCTTCGCCTCCCAGTCATTGGACAGGGTTCCTGCGTTAAATCCAGGTGTCCTTGTATGGTCTTTATATCCGGTTACCGCCATCCCTCGGAAGCTTGATGGTCTGTGCATTAATAAACTTCACCTGCTGGTTGCTCTGCGCCAGTGCGTCGGAACACAACTCTCTTGCATACTTCTGCTGCAGGAGCTGCGTAAATGTGGTTGCGTAATCATATACTGCCATATATTAAATCCTCTCTCTTTCTTTAAAAGTCAAACGCCTTTTTCAGGGCGTCATCTGTTGCTGCTGTCCTGTCCCCAGATGCTCCGACCTGGACAATCCGGTGGCCTGCCCCAGCTGCGGCTTCAGCGCAGGCACATCCTCCAGCACCTTGTTCAGGACGGTCTTCAGCGTCTCTTCGTTAATTTTCCGTCCTGTCCATCACCTGGCCAAATCCGCCATCTTAAGGACATACGGGATTGTTTTGAGTCCAGCCCTAAGCTGATGGCCGTCATAGTAGCGGCATTATCAATCATCGCTTTCTGCGCCGCGGCCTAGTGCCTGTGCCAGCTGTGTCTGCAGGGCGCCGACATCTGGCTGCTGGGCGGCTTTCTGCTGCTTAAACGCCGCAATTGCCTGCTCCATCTCCTCCTGGCTGAGCCCCTGCTGTTTTAAAATAAGCTTTCAGGGCCGTGTCTTCTTTGGCCGCCAGGGTGCCCTCGAGGCATCTGCTGGATCTTGGTATAGTCAATCTGTGGTGCTGCCGGGGCTGCCCTCAGAAGGCTGAGTCTGCTGGCCCTGTCCAACTGTGGGCGGCTCTGTTCCTCCTGCTCCGCCAGCTGGTTCTGCAAATAACTGTAAGTTCATCCAAAATTTCTTTCTCATCGTTTATGCTCCTTCCATTTTTGGGAGTGTCACTCCTTATTACTGTCCATTATCATCGGTGTCACCGGCCGCGCACCTTTTAAGGCCATATCGCGTTTAGGCACAAAAATAAGACGCATTACCCTACGCCTCAAAGGGAGATAATTGGATCACCTCCTATTCATTGCGATATCGCAACAACATAAAAAATACCACCGGCCTCTTATCGACTGGTGGTATCGCCTTTTCTTTTTAAAACATTTCCATCTCCTCTTTCGTAGGCAAAGGAATAAATGTATTGTCGGTATGTACAATCTCCGTTCCCTTTGGATACTCGCTTATTGGACGATCTATGTCTCTAACGTTAACCCTGTTTTTTTTATCTGGCATCCTTTTACCTCTTTTCCACAAAATAATTTAACTGATATTTATCTGTGAGTTCTTCAAGAATCCGCGCCTGATATAAAATTGAATATTCATGTTCGTCTGTGATCTCCCATCCATATAGGCCTGTATAAATTCAGGCTCCAACTCTTTTTGTATAGTATCGTAGGCAGCAAAATATTTTATCCGGAGAAGATAATTCATCTGGCCATATATCTGGCTGTTTCAAAACAAACACACCGTCTCTCCCAACGGCTCTTATTTCTTTTTAGTCCGCTCTCTTTCAAAACACAGATGTCATCAGGAGAAAAGGTTGCTCCCAATGGATGATTATGTGTTGAGACTCCATTTTCATAAGCGCCCATTCATCATCGGTGTAAATGACATCATGCTGACCACCATGCTTTTAAATAATTTATTCCCTCGTTCATCATACAATATGGCATATTCGCTTTTATGCCCAGCAATCGCAACTTCATCCAGTCTACGCCTTCTATTGCCTCATCTGTCCAACCTTTCTGTTTCATTATATCAACTTGCCTATACTGTGCAAGTCTTTGTTTCCACTTGTTTTTCTTTTGCTGATATTTCTTTTTATTTTCGGATGTGAGAAAACTCTGCCAGCCTCCCGAATCTTTCCACCTGCCGTGCTGCATGCTGTCTCTCTCTGCCTGCCGCTGGTTAGTCTTTCAATGGCCTCCAGTTCCTCTTTTGTCCAGGTATTGTCTGCCGTGGAGATTCCGGGAAAGTGGGTGGTATGGCTGTCCTTGCACCGTGGATGGTAGAGTCCTGCGGCAATAGCTGTACTCATCAGAGGGTAGGGGCCGTCTACCTTCTTGCCGCCGCTCCATACATCATCAATCAACACCTTACCGACGAATGGCAAGCTTACTTCGGGCAAAGGATTCCCACGTTTGTTCATAATGACCGTGGCGAGCCCCTCTTGACGCTTTCACCTTCCCCTGCAGGTAAGCTCGGCTTGTTTGCTGTCCGGATAGCCATGTCGGCGTAATCGGCCAGTGTATGACGCGCACCGTTAGCATACTTTCCACACAATTCGGGCACACGGGGGATAACATGTCCCTAGTAGCCATAATCCACGGCCTTCTCGTAAGTCCCATTTCCGGTATTGGCATAGACCTGAGCATTAAAAACTTTCCGGTACTGGTCGTTGGCCATCCGGAACATATCTCTGCACGTTCCATGTCGCGGGTCGTTGCTTTTTGATAAGTGCCAGCTTCCGGTCATTAAGTTTAAAAACTCTGCTGTTGCTTGGGCAGCCTCTTTTGCCTTCCAACGCTTAACAGTAGTGATGCCATCTGCCGAAATGTCTTCCCATCCATTTCTTCCAATAAGCCAAACAGCTTCTTTTGGCATGTTTGGGAATCAGTATCCCCCCTCTGTATAGCTTTCAGTATCTGGATTTCCTGCTGCATGTTACCGGTCTGCCGTGCCTGATAGAGCAGTTTCTCCTATCTGCCCATTTATAGACTTAAACTGCTTGCTGTACCGTTTCTGATTCTCCTTATACTTCTCCAAACTTAGCTGCTCGGCCTGCCACATGGATACTGGATACCTTCTTTTGTCTCTTCGGCCCGATGGCGATCCATGTTTTCGAATCATGGAAGGCAATCAGCTCATCCTCTATGGCTTTGAAGGCGCCGCTGATATCGTACTCTGTCAACAGCATCACCTCCCATTTGCATGTACCTTGAACCTGTGCCTTAAATTGCCGCACCAGTCCTTTTAGGTGTAATGCTAACTCGTACACTTATCACAGCGCAGCTCTGCATACCCCCGCTTCTCAACGGCGTAAATCCCAAACGGCACCTGCTCACTTGCCACCTGCAGTAGTCCCTGGTACTCCTCCCGGCCCATCTGGTACGTCCGGTTCATCACCTTGACCTTCATCTGCCTTTCCTCCCTCCATATTGACGCGGAAACTACCGGCGGCCATGTTTATTTCGGTTCCTCTTCCTCTGCAATTCCTTTCTGCTTTTAACCGCTTCACTTCTTCCGGCCTTCCACGTCGTCTTTGCTGTCTCCCCACATCTCCTCCACCTGAGCTTCCACCTAGACATGATGCTTGCGCCGCGCGCGCTTAAAAGAAGTCCACCTGACTTTCCAAAGCTGGGGTTTGCGACTCACCGAAGGGAATCTCTCCCACCTTAATCTCTTCTATGGGCTGTTTAAACAAGATGTGATAGGCATTGATGCAAGCAGCCACCACATCCGCAGCGTCTCTTGCAGGGCTTCTGATGATGGCGTTCCGGGTGTAGAGCGTCGCTTTCTCCCTTCTCCCGCTGCGCCTCGGCGTTGTCCGGCTTTTTTTCACATCAATGCCAAGCGTGGACGGGCTGATGACGCCTTGCAGACAAAGGTCGGCACCGTCACATAACTGGCAGATAGCTATCGTGCGGGATGGTCTGTATTAATCAGTTCTCAGTGCCTTCTCCGACATGTCATTGTCTGACGCGAAGTACCGGCAGTCAAAGGGATTCGGCTTTAAAATCTGTCGGTCGCTGGGTCATGCGGCACTAGACTCCGGTATGGGTTTTTGCCTGCCAGCCAAAGTGCATCCATCCACTGGAATATGCCCTCGTCGAAGGCGTCAGCTGTCAATTTTTCCATCAAAAGAGGCCGCCACGGCCCTCATACTTTATTAATATAAATAGATTTGCAGCGGAATAGCCAGGATGGTTGTCTTGTCCAAAGACTGTATCCTTAATCATTAATTGGCCTCGACAGTGCCCATGTCACTTGCGTGTCACCCTTGTACAACTCGTTGCGGATATATCCGTAACCGTAGTGCTCGTACAAAAATATACTGCTGGCTCCGGACATTATACGGTGTTTTAAGACCACTTCTTTCAGGCGCCCCACGCTCTTTAATGATTTCTATTCGCTCCCCTGGGTACCCTCAAGGATTGGATACTGACTCAGAACAGTATCGATGCACCTGCTATAAGCGCCGATCACCAATATACGAGTACCTCTTTCAAGCTCTTTTTCCAACGCCTTGCGGAATTTGTTTTTCCTTCTCGATTTTTTCCAGAGGCTTTCTGAGCCGGACTCTCTCGAAGTCAAAGTCGTTCATGTCCGCCAGGACGATCGCCGTCAGAATCCGGATGATGAGTCCCGGCGGGCCGGTATGTATCTTGCGCATCTCCATACCCGGTGTGCATCTGCTGGCCCAGAACTTGTATCTGTCCGCATACTCCGGGGTCTGCTGGTACATCTGCTCAGCTCATTGCTGTCCCCTCGGTACCAGATGCGGTTCCGGATGGCATTGGCCTAAAAGTCCAGGGCCTCGTTAATCTGGATGCTGTTACCACTGGCCGGTACCACATTCAGCCAGCTGCGGATGCCCGCTTGATAGTCTCATTCATGTTGTTCAGCCTCATTCCTTCTCAGCCTCCTCGAATCCAATCAGGTTCCGGTATGGTATCCACGCATACTGATTGGCATTAATGGTATGGTCATTCCGATTATCAGGCTTGTCCTTCTCATCGTCCCAACTGTACCGGTCCGGCTCGGAAGATGCTCCACACAGGTATCCACTACTAGGTAACACCCCTGCATCCAACCCAGCTGCAGGTTGATACGGTCCAAAATCTCCGGTCGCTTGTAGGAGTCATAAAATTATACAGACAGCCTTTAAGCCGCTTGTATTTGCGCAGTTCCGTGATGGTCGCCTGGTCCGTGTCTATATACACATCTTGGCAAATCCCCAATCTTTCCGGCACTGCTCCAGGAAGGATACGAGCTTGACCGCTGTGTCACTGGGGGCCAGAGGATGTCAAGCGGCGTTGTTGTAGACCTTCTCATGGGGTGATAAGCTTCCTGTCCTCCGTGATGCCCTGGAATATCATGGCAATGGTATCCGGGGACTTGGACGAGTAGGATGTATCCAGGGCTGCTGTGAACTTCTTGAATTTCAGCACCTTGGCCTGCTGGGTAAATGATGACATGTCTGGACCGCTCAAAATTGGAGAAAATAAGGCCGGTTGCCTTACCTCGCAGGCCCTGAATCTTATTCTTCCAGATTTTCGTACCCTTCGGGGTATTCGTCATTATCTGGTCCAGCTTCTCCTTACTTAGCCCAGGTTGTGGGCAAAAAAGAAAAGAACCAATGCACCCAGCCGGGTTTGGTTCCTCCTGCAGTTCATCCATTATCTCTTTCGGGGTCTCTTCCGCCCATTCCGGCAGCGGTCTGGAACAGTTGATATACTCCTTGTACACATCCAGGCCAGGGTCATCCGGATTGCGTGGCCATCAGGTAATCACTCCGCATGGCAGCCTCACGCACAAACTCTATGTCGGCCGTGTTTATCTCATCAATGTACAGGCATCCGTACTGGCCGCCCAGGGCGTCCTTCCCACTTACGCTTGTTGCCGTAGCCGACCACGAATATAACCTTGTCACCGACAGATGTATGGAAGAGGGATGGGGCATGTTGTATTACCGCCGCCGTTGCCTTTGTACTCCACTAAGATGCCAAAATCATCCAGGATTCCCAGGTCTTTCTGATGATGTTCTTCTCGGCGGCACCCGTATCGTCCGCAGCCAGGATGTGGAGCTTCTTGGGTGATTGAGCAACTTTTGAGCAAACTTAAACAATCCCACCGTAGTCTTGCCAGCCGCCGTGGTGCCCTCCAAAACTCCACAGGAGCATCACAGCGCAGGAACGCCTTGTATTTATCTGACAATAGCAATCGCTCTGCACTCATTAGGCACCACCATCTGCTGGAGCAGGTCATCCAGCTTGGTCTTTTTGCGTTATCTAGGGCCACCGGACAGCTCCAGTTTGTCTTTAAACATTCCCAGGTGACGGCCCAACATCTCCAGGGCCTCTGAGCTTGTCTGCCATCTTAATCTCCCGTTCCATCCTCTCCAAAGGTCTTGACCTTCACGGACTGGATAGCTGCAGTGTCTTCCTCGCTGGCATCATCCTGAAGCGTTGCGTTCTCGGCATTGATGACATCAGCAGCATTAACAAAGGCAATCTTGGCCAACCCCGAACCACACGGTCTGCATTGACACTTCGGTACGTTTGGAGCCTCTGCCATCGCCCGGTCTATATGGGCGCGAATGTCAAGTTTCGTCAAGTTCACATCCGATGGCTTTCGCTGTATCTGGGCTGTACCCGGCGCGGATGGCGGCCTGAGCGGGCATTCAGGTCAATTAGATATTCTTCTATGAATCGCTTCTGTTTCTTTGTCATTTAGGCTCACCTCTTTTTGGGTAAAAGAAAAAAGAGGCCACGGGTTAGTGGCTCTTGTGTTCATGTACTTTCAAAAAAATAAAAACGGATTTCTTCAAACGAATATACCCATATAAGGGTTTCCAAGTCTTGCTCTAACTTTTGCACTACTTCAAGAAAACATTGTAGAATTCGTCTTACTTGATAATTCAGACAGGTTTCTCACTGATACATAATTTGCTCTCCCCACCCTAAATTACAATTGCAATTCTTCCGCATATAAAGTATGACATATTCATTCTGGCAGTTATATATATTCCTGTCTTTTTTTATAAACTTCATCAGCCTCATTTTCCCAGATCTCTGATAAACACGTTCATCGAATATATCTCTTGATTTAATCAGAAAATAACCGTATAGCGTTCTGTTATCATTCCAGCCAGCCTTTTTTATAATATATATATTGTTGCTGTCAGTCGTTTATTACTAGGCCTGCTTCAGTTCACAATGTATTGTGTATAACTAAGCGGCGCATCCGGAATCGAACCGGAACAGGGGCGCGACCCTGTCCACCTGCCCAAGCAATACGTAATG
>VOFE01001088.1_pt1 | contig 42844 bp, 57 predicted proteins | sample 5384071 | NCBI WGS metagenome assembly VOFE01 (sample SAMN12384724, study PRJNA508395) | human gut metagenome | isolation source: healthy gut D | host: Homo sapiens
CCTTGTTCCCGGCATCGGAGCTGACAAGAACCGCAACCTCTGCGCCCACGATGAATCCGGCGAGGGTGATATTGAGGCGGTGTTGGCTGGGTGCGATGTGGTCATTGACCACACCTACCACACCCGCGCCTGCCAGCAGGCCATGATGGAAACCTTCCGCACTTATTGCAGCATTGATGCTTACGGGCGGCTGAATGTCCTCAGCTCGACCCAGATCGTGTTCCATTGCCGCCGCATTTTGGCAAACGCCCTGCACATCCCCAAATCCATGATCCGCGTTGCCAAGCCGCGCATCGGCGGCGGGTTCGGCGCAAAACAGACGTCAGTGTGCGAGGTTTACCCTGCCTTTGTTACCTGGAAAACGAAAAAGCCCAGCAAGATCATCTATACCCGCTTTGAAAGCCAGACGGCTTCAACCCCGCGCCATGAGATGGAAATGCACGTGCGGCTGGGCGCAACAAAGGACGGCATCATCAAGGGCATTGACCTGCACACTCTTTCCAACACCGGCGCTTACGGTGAGCACGGCCCCACAACGGTGGGGCTTTCGGGCCACAATCCATCCCGCTGTACGGCAAGGCCGAAGCGTTCCGCTTTGTCAGCGATGTTGTTTACACCAACCACATGTCATCGGGTGCGTACCGCGGGTACGGCGCAACCCAGGGTCTGTTTGCGGTGGAATCCGCTGTAAATGAGCTGGCCGACAAATTGGGGATGGACCCGTTCGAGCTCCGGCAGCGCAACATTGTCCATGAGGGCGATGTTATGCCCGCCTACTATGGCCAGGTCAACACCAGCTGTGCGCTGGACCGCTGCTCGCTGGCGGAGATCGCGAGCGCTTCCCAGTTCGGCCACATGGTCCTGCTGGAAGTTACCGAAACCCATACCTCTCCGCTGTCGCCTCCGCCGTACATGGTGGGACCGGCCGCAAATCTTCGCGCAGCTGGCCGGCGTTTCCGTCGACGACGCGGTCACACCCGAGGCGTTGGCGGCGGTGCTTTGCGCCGAGGCGCTTCATGACGTGGTTTTGATCAACAGGTGGAGACCGCCGCCGACTGGCAGGCGGCGCGGCGCATCGCGGCGCTGTGCGATACGCCGGTGGTGGCGGGAAGCCTTTGAGGGACGATCTTCGATGCTTGCGGTGATCCGCGGCGCCGGCGATATCGCCAGCGCCATCGCGCTGCGCCTTGTGCGATGCGGCGCTTCCGTGCTTATGACCGAGATAGGGCGGCCTTTGACGGTCCGTCGCACCGTTGCCTTCAGCGAAGCCATTCGTATGGGGAAAGCCCAGGTGGAAGGCGTGACGGCCGTGCGTGCCCGTGATGCGTTCCATGCCTTGATCTGCTTTCCGGCGAAGGCGTCGTCCCTGTTTTGTGGACCCCGTGTGCGCATGCGTCAAGGACGTGGCGCCCGACGCGGTGGTCGATGCCGTGCTGGCCAAGCGCAACCTGGGCACTACCATGGATATGGCGCCCATCGTCGTCGGGGTCGGCCCGGGATTCACCGCAGGCGTGGATTGCCACGCCGTGGTGGAGACCATGCGGGGCCACACCCTGGGCCGAGCGTATTACGAGGGGTCGGCGTTGCCGAACACCGCGGTGCCTGGTTTGGTGGGCGGCTTCGCCGGCGAGCGCGTGCTGCGCGCCCCCTGCGATGGCGAATTCCGCGGCGTTGCGACCATAGGCGACCATGTTGAGGAAGGTCAGGTTGTGGCGTATGCGGGGGATGTCCCCGTGGTTGCCACGCTCACGGGCGTTTTGCGCGGCCTGATAGCCGATGGGGGCAGGTTCGCCAGGGTTTGAAGTGCGGCGATGTTGATCCACGCGACCAGAGCGGCTATTGCGGGCTGGTCTCGGACAAAGGTCTGGCGGTTGCGGGCGGCGTGCTTGAGGCTATCCTTCATGTAGGTGAAACGTTTTTGGCCCGATAGGGCGTGAGGTGGGAAGATGCGCAAGATCGCAGAGCATATCGCAGGCGCTTGCCGTGCGGGCGAGCCGTTGGTGCTGGTCGCGGTGGCGGAAAGCAAGGACTCCACGCCGCGCAAAGCGGGAACGCTTATGCTGGTGTCCGCCGACGGGCTGGCATGCGGCACCATCGGCGGCGGCGCCATCGAGGCGCCTGGCATAGCCTGCGCGCGCCGTCTGCTGGGCGGCAAGGCACACCGCTTCGAGAACATGGGCCTTGAGGGGCGCTTTGGGCATGGTCTGCGGCGGAAGCGCAAGCTTGCTGTATGTCCCGATATGCGGCGGCAGCGCGGTGTGGGCCAAGGTCGCCAGCGAGCTGTTGCGCTGTTTCGAGAAGCGCATGCCGGCGTATCTGGCGTTGCTGCTGCGATGAGCTGCCGCGATCTGGCGAAGGCGTCGCGTTGCTTGACGCCGATGGGGCCTTGCTCGCAGGCGACGGCTCCGCGCCGGGCGATCGGATTCGCGGTCAGAAGGGGCGCCGCATCGCGGACGGTTGGCTTATGCTGCCTGTTCCTTGCCGGTCCGCGCCGTGGCGTTCGGCGGCGGGCATGTGGGCAGCGCCACCGTTTCGGCCCTGTCTCGCGTGGGGTTTTCCTGCACGCTGTTCGACTGTAGGCCGGAGTTCGCGAACGCCGGCAAATCCCACGGCGCGCAGCAGGCGGTCGGGGGGGACTACGGCGATATCGCCGCCTCTCTGACCCTTGACGAACGCGATTACGTCCTCATCATGACGCATAGCCATCGGCACGATTTCGCCGTGCTGGAGCAGGTGCTCCGCCAGCCGTTGGCATATGGGGTTCATGGGCTCGCGGCGCAAGATCGCCACGGCGCGCGAAAGGCATGCTGGAAGCGGGATTTCCGAGTCGGCGCTTGACGCCGTGCACATGCCCATAGGGTTGGATATCAAGGCCGAAACGCCCGAGGAGATAGCCGTCAGCATAGCGGCCGAGTGCATCTTGCATCGAGCGACGCGCTGCCGCGCCATCGGAGGACGGCGTCGGGCGCGAAGGCGCATCAGGGTGTTCCGGCCATGGCGGTGGATCGATCACCGTCATGTCAAGGCGAAGCGTTTGGGCGATAAGCGTTGCAAGCTCGTCGTCGGTGATGTCGGGCTTGGCCTTCATCATCCCCGCTAACCCGAATATGAGTAGGCCGAACGTTTCGGGGATCAGCTGGATCTCGATGGTCCGGTACGCCATGTACTCGGACACGATGTAGTTCTGGATGCATGCCACCACCTCGCGGACGGCCTGCGTGGCGAAGCGGTCGCGCAGGCCGAGTTCCTCGAGCACGGAAAACATCGGGCGAGGCTCGCCCGATGCGGTGTAGAGCGCGCGTCGCAGCATGGACACGCAGTTTTTCAGCTCCGAGGGGGTTTCGCCGAACGCACGCAGCTCGTTCCAGGTGGACACGCTTTCGACCAGATCCTCAAGATAGTCCTCGATCACGGCGTCGGTGACGGCCTGCTTGTCGGGGAAGTAATAGTACAGAAGGCTGCGCGCCACGCCGGCCTTGCGGGCGATGGCGGCCATGCTGGTGGCGGTGACCTTCGGTTTCGTAAAGCTCGCGCCGCCAGCATGATGTCGCCGGCGGTTCCTTCAAGCCGCGCGTTTTGCCTGACCTGCCGCGTGACGGGGTGCGGCAGGTCAGGATCGAATCCGGGTAACGGCTTGTTGTCCAGTGCAGACACGGGGCTCCTTCGCGTGTGGGGAAGCCGCCGCGCTGCGTGCGCTCAGGCGTGGTTCGCTGTAGTTCAGCGGTTTTCCTCGACGACCTCTCGATAGCTCTTTTGTGTCATTATAGAGCTCGTCTGTAAGCGGGTTAAGGCGCCGTGCGCGGATTCGGCGTAGCTGGTAGGCGGCAAGGGCCACATTGGCGATGAGCGCCACCAGGCTGACGGCGAAGAACGCGTTCGGGTTGTGGGTCGGGATCTCGGCGAACGTGTAGAACTGCGGGAGCGCCATGGCGAACATGGCGTACAGCGCCAGCGTTGCGCACGATGCTGCAGCCATGCGCCGCGTTTCGTGAAGAACGTCGGGACGGTGCAGGCGATCAGCAGGGCAAGGCCCGTGTAGGTGGAGTGGTCGGACATGCAGTTGTAGGTGTAGGCGAAGTTCCACAGGTCGTAGGCGATGATCCACATCCACAGCATGTCGGGCCAGATCATGTCGCGCGACTTGTCCTTTGAGATGAAGATGCCGAACCAGCCGCAGATGGTGACGATGTTCAGGATGCCGGCGATCGCGTTCATGATGTTCCAAGGTCCGGAGATCATCCAGACGTGGTCGACGATGGCGCCGCCCCATAGGCCGTACGTGAACATCTGCACGTCGCGCACCACGGCTTCGGCGATGTTGATGGCCAGGATAAGCGGAGGGAAGCACAGTGCCCATCGCTTCTCATGCAGATGATGCTCCTTGTCGTCCGCGCCGCGCCATTTCACGAACCGCAGCGCCATGAATCCGATGCATCCCGCCAAGGCGGAATAGGTTTTAGCCCAGTTGAACCAGTTGCCCGTTCCGTATTCGTTGCCGGGCGCCGCGGTGTGGGGCCAGACGAATATGGTGAACACGATCGGGGCCACGATGAACAGCGTCACGCCGCCCCAGACGCGCGTGCGGCCGAACTCGTTGAATGCCATGAAGGCGAACACGACGAACAGCCAGATCGCCCAGATCATAGGGTCGGATGCTTGATATAGGATGCCCATGGGATCCTCCTTGGGTTGAACGGCGCGCCGCCGCGGTTGCCCGTATCGTGCGGCGGCGCGAAGGTCGTAAGCGTTACGGGCGCTCCACCATGGTTTTGACGCGGCCTTTTCGTCCCATGCGGCCACGTAGCCGAACTCCTCAAGGTTGGCCAGCGCTGCCTCGCGTTGGCCTTCGGGAACGTCGATGCTCTCGAGGTACACCCTGCGGAAGCGCGGGTTGTCGATGTAGAGCCCTGCTTGAAGGGGTTGCGCTTCTTGCCGAAAATCGTGTAGGCCTGGTAAATGAACACGCTCGCGTTGAAGATGAGCGCGATGACCGAGATGGTCATGTGAGCTGCGGGGTTGTTGGTGGAATGGACCACGAACGCCGGATGCAGGAAGAACCAGGGGATGGTCATGGTGACGATCATGTTCACGGCAAGCGTGCGGACGCGGTGCTGTGCGTAGGCTCCGCGCTTGATGAAGAACGCCGGATGGTGCAGGCTGCCAGAAGCACCAGGCCGCAGTACATGGAGCGGTCGGAGACGCTGTTGTAGGTGTAGGCGAAGTTCCACAGGTCGTAGCCGATGATCCAGAACCACAGCTGATCGGGCCAGACGTAGTCCTTCTTCTTGCCGCGGCTGACGATGATGCCGAAGAAGCCGCAGATGCAGATGGCATTCAAGATGCCGGCTATGCCGTTCATGACGTTCCACGGGCCGCCGACCACCATGTAGCCGTCGACGATGCCGTTGACGCCCGTGAGCTGGAAGTCGCGGATGCATGCCTCAAGGATGTTGATGGCGAAGATGATGGGCGGTATGCAGACGATGTACTTCTTCTGGAAGGCGGGGGAAGTAGACGATCAGCCAGCCCAAGATCGCTCCGGCTAAGCACGAGTAGGTTTTCACCCACTGGAACCAGGTGCCGGCGCCCGTGCCTTCGACCGCGGTATGGGGCCAAACGAAGACGGTCAGAACGACCGGCAGCGCGATGAATATGACCGCGCCTACCCATTTGTTCAGGCGCGACAGCTCGTTCATGCCGATCAGAAATGCCAGGTACAGCAAAACGCTCACGCATGCCGTCGCCGATAGCGGCTCGTAGAAAAACATGGCGGATCCCTCCTCCTTGTATGCTTGCAGGCTGTCCGGGGCGCCGTTCGGCAATCTTGCGATGGCGTGCATTCGGCTCGGCCTGCTCCCTTCGGCGAGTGTAGCAAGGGCTTTTTCCGTTGGCTTGACGGTTTGCCCTTGATTCGTCAAGGAGAGGCTTCGGCGGCAAGCGGCTGTTTTTCGCCGGGAAACGCGGTTGACGGAACGGTAACGGATGGAAAAAACTTTGCCGAAAAAGGGCATCGAACGGTATGCGAAATCAACAGGGTTTCGCTGGAAAATACGCGTCGAAACCCAAGGATTTGGGATCGGCCAATCATTTTTCGCCATAGATTCACGGATTCAACCGATAGAAGCTGGCAACGAATTTCTCGAAAATCGATTGACAATGACAATCGCCGTCAAGTTTAATGCGCTCTGACGCAAGTCGTGGGAAAACGTATTTGCGCAACCTCATTGAAGGCTGTCAACAGAAAGGGTATTGCCATGGCGGATAACGTGGTAGTGGCAAGGAACACCGAGAACGCACCGAAGTGCCCGATGTGCTCTCAGACCGTCGCTTTCTCCCATTACAACAACCTCTCGGCCCAGCTGCCTGTCGATCCTAAGACCGGCGCAATCGTCGAGGGCGGTGTCAAGGAGCAGGCAGAGCAGTGCTTCCGCAACATCGCAGCCATCGTTGCGAAAGCATCGATCATGACCTGAACGACGTCGTTCGCGTCACCATCTTCGTCAAGGACATCATGGATATCGACGTTGTGGAGAGGGCTTACAGGTCCTTCTTCACCACCTATGTGCCCGCCCGCACCATCGTTGCCGTCAACGATCTGCCCATGGGCGCCCTGGTCCAGGTTGAGGCTCTGCTCACCAACGGCGAGGGCACCATCCCGAACGAGCCCCAGGCCGGCGACCTCGTGAAGTACGCCAACAACACCCACAACGCCCCGTTCGACGCGATGTCCACGCAGTCTGTGGCGTTCTCCCACTACAACAACATCACCGCTCAGCTGCCGATCGACCCGGTTTCCAACCAGATCGTCATGGGCGGCGTGCAGGACCAGACTGCTCAGTGCCTGAAGAACATCAAGGCCGTCCTGACCGCCATGGATGTTCCGTTCGACGACATCGTCAAGGTCACCGTCTTCCTGAAGGACCTCGGCGACGTCGAGGCCATGAACGAGATCTACAAGCGCTTCTTCCCGGATTCGGGCATCGCCCGCGCCGTGGACTACCTGCCCGCCCGCACGGTCGTCGAGGTCGCCGACCTGCCGCAGCACGCGCTCGTGCAGATCGAGGCTGTGTGCTCCCACGGCGACGGCACCCCGCCGCAGGCCGTCGAGGCCCGTCATGGCCTGATCATCGAGGCCAACAACATCGCCGACGCTCCGAAGGACGAGCTGTCCTCCCAGACCGTGGCGTTCTCCCACTATAACAACATCTCCGCCCAGCTCGGCGTTGACCCGACAACGGGCGTGCTGGTCGCCGGCCGCGTGAAGGCCGAGACCGAGCAGGCTCTCAAGAACATCAAGGCCATCATCGAGAGCGTTGACCATGTCCTGAAGACTGCGTCAAGGTGAACATCTTCGTGAAGGACATGAACGACATGGACACCGTCAACGAGATGTACGCTCAGTTCTTCCCTGAGGGAACCCCTGCTCGTCGCGTGGTCGGCGTTGCGAACCTGCCCATGGGCGCCGCCATCCAGATCGACGCCATCTTCGGCAACTTCGAGGGTACCCCGCCGATCGCCTAGCGCATCATCCGCGAATCCTTGTCGATCATCGGGTGACCGATGAGTTTTGGGAAGGGAACGGGTTTTCACCCTTCCCTTTCTTGCGTCGGGGAAGGTTTGGCGGCTTGAAACGCCGTAGCGCTTGCTGCGGCGGACTTTCGGCTTGAGATTCGCTGCATGCCCTTGCTTTATGGGGAAAGGCATGGGCATGATGGTTTCTTACGATGGGCGCGGAGAAGCTGCGCTTCGACTGATGGATACAGGGAAAAGAGATGGATGCGGGCGCATGTTGCATGCGGGCGCCCTGACGCATCGGGAAAGGGCGGCCTACATGAAATGGAACGTGGTCACGGATTCAAGCTGCGACCTTATTCCGTCGGACTATCGATCCGATGCGATCGAGCTATCCAGCGTGCCGTTCGAAATCAGCGTCGGGGTGCGCGGGTATACCGATGACGAGCAGCTTGATATCGAGGAGATGCTGCGCGATATGGAGCAGGAGAAGACCGCCAGCTATACTTCCTGCCCTGCCCGGGCGCGTGGCTTGAGCGGTTCGAGAAGGCTGATCACACGTTCGCCATTACCATTTCGTCGCAGCTGTCTGGCAGCATGAATAGCGCGCTTTACCGCTCGCGATTTGGCGCTTGAGGCTGACCCGGATAAGAAGATCGCCGTTCTGGATTCCCGGTCAACCGGTCCTGAGCTGGTCCTTTGCGTGCGTGAGATTGAAAGGCTCGCCCGCGAGGGCGTCGGCTTCGACGAGGCGGTGAACCGTGCGAACGCGTTTTTGGATAAAACCAAGGTGATTTTCGCGCTTTCGTCCTTCGATAACCTGATTAAAAACGGCCGTATGCACAAGATGGCGGGCTTTCTTGCCAAAGGCGCTGGGCATGTGGGGCATCGGCAGCGCAAGCGACGAGGGCCGGATCGTCGTCGAGGGCAAGACGCGCGGCCCGAAGCGCACCGTTCGCGCGCTTGTCGAGTGCATGAGGGAGTGCGGGTTCTCGGGCGGCAACGTTGCCATCAGCCATTGCGACAACCATGCTGTTGCCCAGGCTCTTAAGGAGAGCATTTTGAGCGCGTGGGCGGATTCTCGGATTGAGATCCTCCCGACCAGGGGCCTTTGCAGCTACTACGCCGAACGCGGCGGCCTGATCGTCGGCTTTAGCTGGTAGATTGCCGCGCGCCGTTGATTGCAAAAATTCGGTTTTATTAACAATACAGCGTTTCAGAAACGGTTAAGCCGCGCCCAAGAAGATTGTGCGGGCGCGGTTCGTGTTGTTCACGGACGGCATAGACGAAATCCTGCCCCTGCGCGGTTGCATGATTGCGCTCGAGGACAACGCGATATGATGGCTCAGGGCACGGGGATTCTGCCCCTGCGCGGCTGCGAGACTGTTCTCGAGGGCATCGCGGCGGAATGCCGCAGGAAGCGAATCCTGCTCCTATGCGGCTCGTTGCTCGAGAGCTTATAGGCTTCAAAAACTGTACGTTTAGGGCTACAGTGGGCTGTCTTGCTTCGGCACTCTTTAGGTTACAGGTCGTCGGGGCAGTCTAGTTCCGCTTCGATTTTCGCGCGGCGCTGTTTTGCCTCAAAGAATGCCAGGCACAGCGCACCGAATACGGCAACGAAGATGGTCACGCCGAACACTACGCCCGTTGCCAGGTTCGCTCCCCAAAAGACGCTTTCGATCGGTACGATCTGCGTCTCGGCGATGCAGCGCATAGCAGCGATGGCGAGTGCGCTTGCGATGCCGGTGATGCCCGAAATGAGCAGGAAATAGCCCGTGGGGAATGTGCTCTGTTTGCCCGAAGCGGTTGGTGTCGACATAGCCTTTCCTCGTTTGCAGCACGGCACAGACGGTCATCACGATGAAAAGCCATGCGTACATGACGGCGTCAACGGATTTGCGAAGAGGCGAAACGCTTCGCCGGCGCCATCGTGCACCCATGCTACCTGCTGGGCCATGATTTGATACACAAGCAACGTGAGCATTCCGAACGATAGCAGCATGAACCCAAGCTTGTAGATTTTCGCGTTCTCGGCCTCAAGACGCTCGTCCTTCGGGCCGGCGTATTCGCGCCATTTCTGGGCAAGTTTCATATTTTGCAGCTTCATGATTCTCTCCTAAAAGGATATGTCTTGGTTTGGGTAACGTGCTGGGTTGGGAACGATGAAAACGGGTTAGCGTTCTTCGTCCCAGAAAAGGTCGTTTAGGGTGACATGAAGGGTTTTGCAAGTGGCAACGCATAAATTGAGTGTGGGATTATAACCGCCTGCCTCGATAAGGCCGATGGTTTGGCGTGTGACGCCGACGGCTTCGGCTAAATCGGATTGCGAAAGGCCGGCCGCGCGCTGCCTTCATGCATAGGTTTTGCTACAGCCTCACGCCTACCGGCGCTGGATGATTTTCGAGGAATCTCTCGACTGTCGTCTTCTTCTCGTTGCCGTGAAGACTTTCGTAGGCCAGTGGAGATAAATCCTTGAACAAGGAAAGCGTGTCCGAGTCGATTCCCATGGGCGAATGTCCATTTGGTCCAGGATTGAAAGGCGTGTTTGGAGCACATTACGGCGCTTCGTTCTGCTAAATCGGCTTGATGGGATGGCGAATCACGGTCTTGAGCTTCTCCGGCGAAAGACTTGCGCGGGTCGGAGAGGTAGATCTCGTGATGCAGACGGGCTTCGGAGAAGTCGGGCGCATAGCCTTGCTCGGCTGCACATGCGTGCATGGCGTCTATGGTCGCCGGCTCGCTGTCGTAAGGGCCCGGTATGCATGCATTGAACGCATAGGCCCTCGTCGACCTCAGCATCTCGACCGCTGAGAAGTCAAGCTTCTTTTTGGCGGCAGCCTCCGAGACGGCCCAATCGAAATCGTCGCGGGTGACGAAATCGGGCAAGCGGATGCATGAGATGAAGTTGAAGTCGTCCTTCCGCGCATAGTCGATCTGACCGCCTGCGGGCTCTTGCCACCAGAAGCCCTCGAGCGGCGGCACGACAAAGTCGAAATAGCCTTCGATTTCGCGCGGGCCCTTCTTCGACATCTTGATGGTGTAGGCCACGCCGTAGAGCAGCGGTATGGAACTCTGGTACTCGCCGCCCTCGGTATTGGGGTCGCCCTTGCCGCGCACGGCGATATAGCTCATAGGCGGAACGGTCAGGATGCTCGGTTTGCACGACGGCTTGTAAAGCTCCTTGAATTCCTTCTTGAAATCGTATGCCATTAATCGCCCTCTCATAATTTAAGCTTCCCGTCGATATTACTTCAAACATAGCGATAGGCGCGGCTTCGGGAGAAACCGCGCCTATCGGCAGTCATTATATCATAGAATCGAACAGGAGTTCTATTCCCACCCACCGTGCCGACGGGCTTGGGGGGTGAGGTCGTAGCACACGCGGCAGATGCGGGGAACCTCGGAGGTGATGCGGGCGGTGATGCGCTTGAGCAGCGCCCAGTCAAGCTCGGGGACCTCGGCGGTCATGACGTCGACCGTGTTGATGCAGCGGATGATGCAGGGCCAGTCGTAGGCGCGCTTGCCCTCGCGCACGCCGGTGGCGCGCATGTCGGGCACCACGGCGAAGTACTGCCAGATGGTCAGGCCGGCGTTGTCGATCTCCTCGCGCACGATGGCGTCGGCCTCGCGCAGCGCCTCCAGGCGATCGCGGGTGATGGCGCCGAGGCAGCGCACGCCCAGGCCGGGGCCGGGGAAGGGCTGGCGCTCGACCATGGACTCGGGCAGGCCGAGCTCGCGGCCGACCTCGCTCACCTCGTCCTTGTACAGCAGCTTGACGGGCCGCACAGCTCGAGCTGCAGGTCGTCGGGCAGGCCGCCCACGTTATGGTGCGCCTTCACGCCGTCCTTCGATTCCAGAATGTCGGGGTAGATGGTGCCCTGGGCCAGGAAGCTGACCTCGTCGCCCACCTTGCGGGCCTCCTCTTCGAACACGCGGATGAACTCGCCCCCGATGACCTTGCGCTTGGCCTCGGGCTCCTCGACGTCGACGAGCTTGCCCAGGAAGCGGTCGGTGGCGTCCACGTACACCAAATTCGCGTCCATCTGGTTCTGGAACACGTCGATGACCTGCTCGCTTCGCCCTTTTGCGCATGAGCCCGTGGTTCACATGGACGCACGCGAGGTTCTTCCCCACCGCCTTGATGAGCAGCGCTGCGACGACGGAGCTGTCAACGCCGCCGGACAGCGCCAGCAGGACCTTCTTGTCGCCGATCTGCTCGCGGACTGCGGCAACCTGCTCGTCGATGAAGGCTTGGGCGAGTTCGGGGGTGGTGATGCGCACCATGTCGTCGGGACGCTTGTTCGGATCCATGCAGAGCTTCTTTTAGTTCGCGGGTATGCGCTGCCGTGCGCAGCACATGAGTCATAGCCCCATATTATATGCGGCAGGGTCCAGGTTTTCTTTTTGCCGAGACAGGCTTTTTTTGTGGTCGAGCAGCGGATTCCTGCGCTCGGCGACAGGCGGGTCGTGCTCGCATGCCGTCAGGAGGTGACATTCGATTCCCTCTCGACGGCATGAGGCCGCGCGTTTTGCGCGGTTACGGAATCGCCCTTGCAGTGCCGGCGCGGGAGCAGCCGCGTTGCCGATGCATCCCGGCAGGGTTTTCTCCTGGTAGGATACGGGTACGGTATCAAGCGAAGGAGGGGTTCCATGAACTACAGGCGTTTGGGCAGGACGGGGCTTGAGGTCAGCGAGATCGGCTTTGGCGCGGAGTGGATGTCGGGTGACGACCAGGAGAAGGTTTCCTGTTTGGTGGATTTCGCTGCGGAGCAGGGCGTCAACATCGTGGATTGCTGGATGGTCGATCCGGCGGTGCGCAGGGGTTTTGGGCAACGCCGTCTGCGCGCATCGCGACAAGTGGATTGTGCAAGGCCACTTCGGCGCCACTTGGCAAAACGGTCAGTATACTCGTACGCGCGACATGGACGCGGTGATCCCGGCATGGGAGGAGTTGCTGTCGTGCTTCGGCGGGCATATCGAGCTGGGGCTGATCCACTTCGTGGACGCGGTCGTCGAGTTCGAGCAAATCATGAACGGCCCGTTCATCGAGTACGTGCGCGCCGAGAAGGCCGCCGGGCGCATCGATCACATCGGCTTGTCCACGCATAACCCCGAGGTTGCGCTGCGGGCTGCGGTTACGCCGGACATCGAGATGATCATGTTCTCCATCAACCCGCCTACGACATGCTGCCCGCTTCCGAGGACATCAACGACCTGTTCAAGGATGAGTACCAGCCCGGTCTTGAGAACATGGACCCGCAGCGCAAGCGCCTGTACGCGCTGTGCGAGAAAACGGCGTGGGCATCACCGTCATGAAGCCGTTCGCGGGTGGGCGCCTGTTCGACGCCGAGAAATCGCCATTCGGCGTGGCGATGACCCCGTGCAGGCTTGCCATTACTGCTTGACCCGCCCCGCGGTCACCTCCGTGTTGGCCGGGTTCAGGGACATCGAGGAATGCGTAGGCTGCCTGGCGTACGAAACCGCCGATGACGTGGCGAAAAACTACGCGTCCATTTTGGCTGGCGCTCCGCAGCACGCCTATTTCGGCAATTGCATCTACTGCGGGCATTGCCAGCCTTGCACCGTGGGCATCAACATTGCCGAGGTGAACAAGTACTCCGACCTTGCGCAGATGCAGGATGAGGTGCCCGCATCCGTTCGCGACCATTACCTTGCCCTTTGAGGTTCGCGCCGGGGACTGCACCGGATGCGGCGCCTGCGAGGCGAACTGCCCGTTCGGCGTGCCCATCGCCCAGCGCATGGAGGAAACCGCCGCGTTGTTCGGCGCTTAGCGGGGAATGCGAGGGAAAGCGATGAGCGGCGGCAGCATCGAGATTCGCGACATGGTGGCGCGCCGCGGCAGATTCTCGCTGCGCGTTGACGAATTGCATATCGAGCCGCACGAGATATTCGCCATCGTGGGGGGAGACGGGGGCAGGTAAGACCGTGCTGCTCGAGGCGATCGCCGGCGCGTTTCCCCTGGAGGCCGGCAGCATCCTGCTCGACGGCAAGGACATCCGCTGCCTGCCCGTGCAGCAACGGCGGTTGGGGATCGTGTATCAGGACCACGCGCTGTTCCACATATGACGGTTGCGGAGAACATCGGCTACGGCCTGAGGATGGCGCGCTGCAGGCCGTGTGCCCTGCCGACGAGCTGTTCACGCGCGAGTTCTGCCCGCAGGTGATGGCGTTTCTGGGCCGCGGCTAGCGGTATCATCTTCAAGAAGGAAAACCACGCGCTAGGAAGCGCAAGGAGGAACCATATGTATATCCCGGACAGCTATCTCGATGAGCTTATCGCCTCCGACATCCCCGGCGGGATCGACCTGACCACGCATGCTGGGCATCGGCGCGCAGCCGGGCCGCATGGAATACTACACGCGCGACGCGGCCCTGCTTTGCGGGACCGAGGAGGCTGCCCGCATCTTCGGCCGTTTCGGCTGCGCGGTGGCCGAGGCGCTTCCCAGCGGCACCATGCTCGCGCCCGGCGACGTGTTCATGGCCGTTGAGGGCCCTGCGGCCGGCCTGCATATGGGCTGGAAGATCTGCTTGAACATCTTCGAGTACTATTGCGCGCTTGCCACCAAGGCCAGGCAGATGGTGGACGCCGTTCATGCCGTGAACCCGCTGTGCGAGGTGCTTTCCACCCGCAAGCTCATGCCCGGCACCAAGCCCTTCGACGTCAAAGCGCTCACGTTGGGTGGCGCCTTCCCGCACCGTCTGGGGCTGAGCGAGACGGTGCTCGTGTTCGAGCATCACCTGACCTTCTACGGCGGGCTTGAGAAGCTCATCGCCGACCTGCCGCAGCTCAAGGCGAAGGTGTGCGAGAAGAAGCTGTTCGTCGAGTCGAGCACCGAAGACGCGGTGCGCCTGGTGGAAGCCGGCGTCGACGGCGTGCAGCTTGATAAGATGGCGCCTGAGCAGGTTGCGCAGCTGGTGCCGCAGCTCAAGGCCATCAACCCCACGTGACCCTTATCGCCGCCGGCGGCGTCAACCTGGGTAATGCGGCCGAGTATGCCGCCACCGGCGTGGACGGCCTGGCCACCACCTGCCTGCATTTCGCCAAACCCCTCGACATGAGCGTGCACATGAGCGCGCGGTAGGGGCGCGTTCGGGCTTTTGCGCGCTGCCCGTATGCGTGTGCTTCAGGGCTTGCGTACGGGCAGCATGGTGGACGCCACTTGATTTGTGCGAGATCGAGCTGCTCGCACTGCCGGCCCGAGGAAGCGCTTGGGACTCTTATTTCGCGGGGAGGATCTCGATCCACTGGCCGTCGGGGTCGGCGATGAAGTACAGGCCCATACGGGGTTCTCCCGGATGATACAGCCCATCTTCTCGTGAAGCTCGTGGAAGGCGTCGAAATCGTCCACGGCGAAGGCGGTGTGGGTGTCCTTGCCGCCGTTGCCATAAGACTCCACCTGCCCGCGGCTCCAGGTGAGCTCGATCTCGAAGGGCGCCTCGTCGTTTGCCATGAAGGCGTTTGTCCAGGAGCCGTCCTCGGGGCCCATTTCGCGCACCACCTTCATGCCGAGCGCCTCTTGATAGAACTTGATGGTTGCTTCCTTGCCTAGCACGTGAGTGCAAGGATTCGCGTCGGTCGCAAAGCGGAAATCCGTGTCAGCTGCAACGTGTCAGCAAGTTGCCTGCGCGCTACAGGAGCCGGTACGTGCGGCCTTCGTAGTCAATGACGCCTTCCTTGCGCAGCTTCGAGAGCTCGTTCGACAGCGCGCTGCGGTCGACGCTGAGGTAGCTTGCCAGCTTGGTCTGGCTGTAGGGGATGGCGAAGGCGCGGGTGCCGGCTTTCTTCTGCTGCTGCGATAGGAAGGCGAGGATCTTGCCCCGTATGGTCTTGGGGGTCATGGCGATGGCGCGGCGGTTCATGTCCAGGCTGCTTAGCGCCAAGGCGCGCATGAGGTTCGAGGAGATGTGCGCGTGGCAGCCGCACTGCTTGGGGCAAGGGTGGATGATGCGCTCGGCTTTGAGCAGCACCGCCTCGCAGGCCGAATCTGCCAGCACGTCGATGTCGAGGGGCTCCATGCTGCAGGCGTATCCGTGAGCGAAAAGCGAGCCGGGCCCCAAGATGTCCAGGATCGTCGTCTCGCCCCAGGCGTCCGAGACCTCGATCCTCGCGCGCCCGGACAGGACGATGCCGAGGTGCTCGGTGGGCTGGCCGGCGCGCATGATCCGCTCCTCCCGGCCGAAGGCCCTTCTTCTCGCCCCGAGGCAAGGCAGCATCAGGTTCGCTTCGCCTTGGGCTATGCCGGCGAAAAAGCGTTGAAGAAGAAGTGGGGATATCAAGCATTGGCTTCACCTGTGGGTTCTACAACAGAAACGTACGAGACACAACAGTATAGTGCAGTCACTTCGAAAATACACCCTTTGATCGAGGAGCGCGAGATGACTGACGGAACATGTTCTGCTTCCAATGCGAGCAAACGGCGGGATGCACCGCCTGCACCGGAGCCGCCGGCGTATGCGGCAAGAACGCCGATGCGGCTCGGCTGCAAGACGAGCTGACCGGGGCGTTGGTCGCCCTGGCCCTGAGCCGAGAGCGGCGGAAGGGGGATTCCGAGTCCGACGGGCTTATGCTCGAGGGCATGTTCGCCTGCGTGAGCAACGTCAGCTTCGACCCGAGGCCATCGCAGCCCTCGAGCGCGCGCGTTCGCGCCAAGGCTATCGCCCTGGGCGAATTCGATCCCGTACGACATGGGCGAGTTTGGGACGCGCAGGAGGATATCCGCAGCCTGAAGAGCTTGCTGCTTTTCGGCATGCGCGGCGTGGCGGCGTATGCCTACCATGCGCAGGCGTTGGGAAGTCGGACCCTGCCGTGACGGCGTTCCTGTATGAGGGCATGCGGGCCGTCGGCTCCGACCTGGGCATGGACGAGCTGCTGCCCTTTGGTCCTCAAGTGCGGCGCGGTCAACCTGGCCGCCATGGCCGCTTTGGAGGACGCGAACGTCTCCGCCTACGGCAGGCCCCGCGCCTGCGACGGTTGAGCTCAAGGTCGAGGCGGGCCCTTCATCGTGGTCGCCTGCCACGCCCTGCACGACCTCAAGCAGCTTTTGGAGCAGGCCGAAGGCCGCGGCGTGTAATGTACACCCACGGCGAGATGCTCCCCGCAAACGCCTATCCCGAGCTGCGCAAGTATCCCACCTGAAAGGCAACTACGGCACCGCGGGGCACAACCAGCGCAAGGAGTTCAAGGACCTTCCCCGCGCCGATCCTGTGGACTACCAACTGCCTGCTGAGGCCGGACGAGTCGTATGCCGACCGCGTGTTCACCACCGGCCCCGTGAGCTTCCCGGGCGCGCATGCCGTCGAGGCGGGCGAAGACGGCGCCAAGGACTTCTCGGCCCTTATCGACAAGGCGCTGGAGCTGGGCGGCTGGGACGCTGATCGGACCTTGCCGGCATCAACGGCGGCACCAGCGTCGCCACCGGATTCGGCTACGACGCCGTGATGGGCGTTGCTCCCGCCGTCATCGATGCGGTCAGGTCCGGCGACATCAGGCGCTTCATCCTGCTGGCGGGCTGCGACGGCGTGCGCAAGGAGCGCAGCTACTACACCGACTTCGCCAAGATGGCCCCCTCCGACTCCGTCATCCTGACGCTTGCCTGCGGCAAGTACCGCTTCAATGACCTCGATCTCGGCACAATCGGCGGCATTCCGCGTTTGCTTGACATCGGCCAGTGCAACGACGCGTACAGCGCGATCAAGATCGCGCATTTCGCGTTGGCGGATGCCTTCGGCTGCGGCGTGAACGACCTGCCGCTTTCCATGGTCCTTTCATGGTACGAGCAGAAGGCGGTGTGCATCCTGCTCACGCTGCTGCACCTGGGCATCAAGGGCATCTACCTGGGCCCCACGCTTCCGGCGTTCGTGAGCCCTGGCGTGCTGCAGGTGCTGGTGGACAACTACGGCATCGCCCCATATCCACCCCCGAGGCAGACCTTGCCCAGATCATGGGCGGCTAGCCGGCCGATCGTTTCCCTTTGGGCGGGATTCGTTCGTTGGCGGGACCGCGACCTGCGTCGCTGCCTTTGTCCCTGCTAGCAAGATCGCCCTCGTCGTCTGCGCGGCGGCCCAGCTGTTTGCAAGCCGGGCCGCCGTCGTGGCATAACCGGTATCGGGGCGCAGCGTTGCGGCAGCTCATGGACCAGTATCATCCTGGCGAGCACGCATATTCCAACCCTGCGGCAATCGACAGGACGGCGGTTTACCGCCTTGAGATAGAGTTGATGAAGGGAAAAAGGAAACTGCCCAAATAGCAGCAAGTTTGTTGGGTATGCCGACCGCCTTCTTTCCTAAAAGCCCCTGGGCAAGAGCGTCGAGGCCGCGTGCCGTTCCTCCGGTGGGCAAGGCTCAAAAGCACATGATGGAGGTTTCCTCGGGAAAGAAGGCGGATACGCTTGCGCTGGCGGCTATTGGAGAGGTTTGTGCCCGGCAGGCGTTTCGTAATCTAGGACTTGCTCGTTTTTTTAAGAACGCCCTTGTTCCTCTGTTCGTCTGTCCACGGCGCGGGCAGCTTGTTCGCGTGCCGGCAACAGCTTTCGCTGCCTAAAATGAGGCGCTCAGCTATTACGTAACCCCTGACATGTAGTATTGATTCATCTTCCCGATGGTCACGGAATCGCATGTTGTGCGGTAGCCGCGATATCGTGGCTGTCGATGTCATCTCGTATAGTTCGCTGTAATGCCATCAGGCGAAAACGGGTGCTTCTATATGCTATTTGACGTGATGAGATGGTTGATTCGACTGATTTGCATAACGGGTGATCTTGCTTGATGCCATCTGGATTGCAAGTGGCGAAGTTGGGAAACCACGCCCATCGCCACCAGGAAGTTCATCGATTATATGAGTTCGCATATCGAGGCTTAGCTGCGCGCGGTATCGCAAATGGGATTGCCGGCGGATATGGGGTGATGTGCAGAGGGCCTGTCCGCGTATCCTCAGCGCAAGGCCATGTTCGAGGAGCGGAAGGCCCGCATGGGGTCGGAGATCGCGAACCTGAACCGTGCGCTGGACAAGCTGAAGCCTAAATGCCGGTGTCGCAATTCCGTGACGGGCGCACTATAGCGTTCCGCAGACAGGTTGCCCGATCTGCCTGCGAACGCATAGCTGAGCCGCCTGCCTGGAACGGGTTCGCGTTCAAGATGAGCTACGGGGATCGTGGCGACTGAAACCGCCCGCATGCCTCCTTCGGAATAGGCGCCGAGCAGCTCCTGCGCATGGGCGAACTCGGGCCCTCGCCTCCAGCCGAGCAGGCGGTTGACCGCGAGATTTCCTTGGACGTTGTGGACGAAGATCAGATAGGCGTCCTCGCGCGAAAGCCCGGTCTTCTCCATGATCGAGGAGCCATTTGCTCGGCACCACGCTCAACGATGCGCTGTGCGAACCCTACAAGGACCTTGACGCCATTCTTGCCGAGGCGGATCTGATCATCATCGGCGCTAGCAACAGGCTTGACATGGAGAGGGGAACATACGCACGTCGATCGACGAGCTGCGTCTCGCTCATCCAGACGCCTTCGCCACGGCCCAGCTCGAAGAGCTCGCGCGCCTTGTGCAAGTCCATCGCAACGGCAGGGTTGCCATCCTCGAACTTGGCGTGGGACTGCTCAACGGTGTCATAAAGCGCATGCTCGCGGGCATGGCGGGGTTCGAGGTTTGCAGCGAGGACGTCCCCGATGCCCGCACTGCGGCTGGCAGCTTGCGCCGTGGGTGCGCGACGACACGTTTCCCCGAGGTAACTACTTGGGAGTGCGCTGCCGGCATCCTATAATGACCATAAGACGATACACATAATCGAGGAGGTTCATCATGGAAAGGAACTGTTCGATTTCGTTGCCAAACGCGCGGGCATTCTCGCCGCTGCCGACACGAGCAAGCAGGACACCAAGGACGCGGCTGCTGCCTGGGAAGACGCTGTTGCCGCCGATAGCAGCGACGCCGCTGTTGAGGCTGCAACCACCAAGCTGCTTGACTTTCTTGAGGGTCGCCCCACCACGATTGACGGCGTTATCGCGTTCGCCCAGGGCCCGGCGAAGGAAATCATGGGCGAAGAGACCGCCGCGAAAAATGCTCAGCACAGGCTCGCGCGCAAGGAAGCGGGCGCCAAGTACTGCAATTGCCCCTCCTGCGCCGCCGCCTCCGAACTGCTTGCGAAGTTCGGCCGCATCGAGCTGTAATACATCTCACGTCGCAAGCTGCGCATAGAGCGCGCGGGTCCTTCAAGGTCCGCGCGCTTTTGCTTTGATGCACGATAGGGGTATGCATGCGAAAGCGCGAGTTCGAAACCGAGCGTGGGGCGCTGCGCTACTGGGTGTCGGAAAACGATGAGGAAACGGCGCAGCTTGTCTTCTTACCCGGCCTTACCGCCGACCATCGTTTGTTTAACAAGCAAGTTGATTACTTTTCCCAGCGGGCAAGGTGCTTTGTGGGATCCCCTTCCCACCATGTCGTGTTCTATCGCCTTCGGGGACAAAAGCTGGGACAACTTCAAAACTTACCTTAACCCAGGGCGTTGAGTTTTCATTTTTTGCCCCCAAAGGGCGTGGTGGATGGTCCCCGGCAAACGCTGCTCAACAGAACCGAAAACACCCGTTCTGAATCTCAACTGTCCTTTAGCGCGCAAAGCCGCCAGCTGCAACTACAAAGTGAATCATCTGAGGCGGCTTGCCCATCGTTCGCAAAACCGCAGGTCGCAGGTCTGCGCCATCGACAGGAAAAAGGAAGTAGTCTCGGATGGCTTGCCCATGAGTTGGCGAACGGGCCTTGAGATTCCGCTGACGTCCGGAAACGCTTCGAGCTCCCTTGAATTGTCAGACAGCCTATGATATAAGGTAATTGGTTTTCCGTTAGGAAGGCTTTCCAAGTGCCGGGGACGTTTTCCCCGGCTTTTTTGTGTGGCTCGCGCCGGGGATGATGAGCAGTTCCTTGTTGTCGCCGGTCAGTTTGCTGTAAGCCGTCTCGCTGAAGTAGCGGGAGTGCGCCTTTTCTCCGTGTACCAGCAGCACGGCAGAGCGGATCTCGCTGCTGTACTGCAAAATCGGCATATTCAGGAACGACAGCGAGGAGGTCACATTCCAGCCGCCGTTGGAGTTCAGGCTGCGGGGATGGTATCCGCGCGGAGTTTTGTAGTAGGCGTAGTAGTCCTTTACAAACTGTGGTGCGTCCTCCGGCAGCGGATCGACCACACCGCCTGCCAGCGCATAGGTTCCGTTTTTGTAATCCTCGGTGCGCTGCGCATTCAGCGCCTTCCGCTTTTCAAAGCGTGCCTGCTCGGAATCCTCTGCGTCAAAATAGCCGTTGGCGGTCACACGGGTCATGTCGTACATAGTCATGGCGGCGGTCGCCTTGATGCGCGTGTCGATGGCCGCGGCGTTGATCGCCATACCGCCCCAGCCGCAGATGCCGATGATGCCGATACGCGCCGGGTCAACGTGATCCTGCACAGACAGAAAATCCACCGCTGCGCAGAAATCCTCGGTATTGATGTCGGGCGAAGCAACATATCTGGGCGCACCACCGCTCTCGCCGGTATAGGACGGGTCAAAGGCAATCGTCAGAAAACCCAACTCCGCCATCTTCTGCGCGTACAGCCCGGAGGACTGCTCCTTTACCGCGCCAAACGGGCCGCTGACTGCGATGGCGGGCAGCTTGCCCTCTGCGCCCCTCGGTGCGTACAGATCCGCTGCCAGCGTGATGCCGTAGCGGTTGTGAAAGGTCACCTTTCTATGATCGACCTTATCGCTTTTGGGAAACACCTTGTCCCATTCCTGTGTCAAATGCAGCTGTTCCATGTTCAAATCTCCTTTCCGGCCTGATAGGCTCGTTCCAATGCAGGGTGCCCGGCGATCTCGCCGACATCATTTACGCCGCCCGCGAAAATCGTCTCCACCAGCTGACAGCGCGGGAAGCAGTCTACCCAGCCCTGCACGGCCTTTTCGGTGCCCTCCACGGTTCCTGGCTCATCCTCCGCTGCTGTTGCCAGCAGATAGGCTTTGGTAAAAGCGTAGTCTGTGTCAAAGAGGGGGTTCGCGCGGTCGAGCATCGTCTTGAGTTGACCGCTGACGCTGTAATAGTAGACGGGCGTGGCAAATACCAACACATCCGCGTCGTGCATTTGGGATACGATTTCTACTGCATCGTCTTTGATGACGCAATGGCCAAGTTTCAGACAGGCAAAGCAGCCCTTACAGAAGCCGTACTGCTTTTCCCGCAGATGCACAAGTTCTACCTGATTGCCTGCCTCCTGCGCACCTTTGGCAAAGGCTGCCGCCAGCGTCTCTGAGTTGCCTCCCTTGCGCGGGCTGGAGGAAAGAATCAACACCTTTTTATTCATCGTAAAACACTCCTTGCGTTTCGTTTTCTGGTGTGCTACACTCATGATAAGACATAAACCTGACTTTAGGTCAAGCTTTTTCAAGAAAATTTTTGGAGGCTTTTTATGTACACGATCGGACAGGTGGCGGAGATGTTCGGCTTGCCCATCTCCACGCTGCGCTATTACGACAAGCAGGGGCTGTTTCCGCACATGGAACGGGTATCCGGTATCCGGAAATTCAGCGACACGGAGATTGAGGCGCTCCGGGTGATCGAATGTCTGAAAAAAGCGGGCATGGAAATTAAGGATATCAAGCAGTTCATGGACTGGTGCGTGGAGGGACCTTCGACCTATCCGCAGCGCAGGGCGATGTTTAAGGCGCAGCGGACGCATGTTGAGGCGGAGATCGAGCGCATGAACCGGACGCTCGATATGCTGAAGTTCCCTCATAGAAGACGAAGGCGTCGCGGAGGTAGGAGATGTAGCGCCCGACGGTGACGTGGTTGGTGGGAACCCTGTTGGCGTCGAGGGCGTTGGCGATGTTGTTGGGCGAGTTGAGGTTGCCGGAATTGCCCATCATGCACTCGGCCAGCCTCTCCAACACGGTGGAGTCGGTACGTATTGTGGTCTTCCCAAGCCATAATCCACTCCTTCTCGGTTTCGAAACTCGAATATTTCTAAAGTTTCGAAACCGGGAAGGCAATACACACAAGGATGTGTCGAGGGGCGGTTCCCGATCGCGCCATGTCGGCAACAATGTCGGGGTGCATTCGCGCGTGCTACGATGCGGGCACCAGAGATGAAAACACAGTCCCCGTCGGGTAGTCGTGGGTGTGCGGATGTCCGCATCAGTAACCTGCCTCCTTGGTTGTCCCTTCTCTGCATGGTCATCTACATAAAGGAGGAACCAGCCATGCAGATCAGCGTGTCGTCCACCCTGACCGTATATCACGACGGCCAATTCTGGGTCGGGCTGGCGGAGCACGTCGAGGACGGAAGGTACGGCGCCGCCCGCATCGTCTTCGGCGCGGAGCCGTCCGATGAGGAGATCCTGCGATTCGTTGTCAACAAATGGGCGAAGCTCGAGTTCTTCGGCGACGAACCTGCAGAGACAAGAAAGCCCGCGAGGAACCCCAAACGCCGCGCCCGCGAGGCGTCGAAGGCCCTCAAGCAGCCGGCGATGAGCACCAAGGCGCAGCAGGCGCTCGCGAATCAGCGGGAGACGATGAAGCGGGAATCGGCTCAAGCAAGAAGCCAGCGTCGCGCGGATGAGGCGGAGGCGCGCTTCGAGCAGCAAAAACTGAAGCGCAAACAGAAGCATCGCGGTCATTGATCGCCATTTGCAGCAAGGCAAACCATATACAGCAGCGGCGCCAGTTCCACTTGAAGCCGACGCCGCTATCTATTGCGCCGCTCGTCAACAACCAATCTCCATCTCGCTTAGAAGGTCCTCCCTTCCTGCATGAACTCGGGAATGTTGGCATGGATGATGCCATCGCGCTGCTGGATGGGGTCGCTTCGCGTAAGCAGGTACTTGGGGTAGTTGTCCCTGATTTGTTGGAACGGCCGGTATTCGCGCTCCTCCGTTGCCCGGTCGGCCATGATGGTCATGGCGACCTGGACGTATGCGTAGCCCATCTCGGGGTTCCTGAGGATGAAGTCACATTCCAGCTTCCCGATGCGTCCGACGCTGACCTTGCAGCCCTGTGCGAGAGCGTAGCGATAGGCGATGTTCTCCAGCACGGGCCCGTAGTTGATGCGGTTGTCGGTGTTGAGGGCGAAGTAGAAGCTCAGGTCCGCCAGGTAGTACTTTTTGCTCGCCTCGCAGCGATTTTCGCGACTTCAGGTCGAAGCGGGCGCACTTGCTGACGATCTTCGCGTCTTCGAGGATCTGGAGGTATCGCGCGAGCGTCTCGCGTTTGATCTTCACGCCCTGCTTGCTCTCGAGGTCCGATTGGATGTTCGCAAGCGACGTGGTGGCGCCGAAGTTGTTGATGACATAGTCGCGCACCTGGTTGAACACGGAGACGTTCTTGATCTTCACGCGCCTGCGGATGTCCTTTTCGAAGATTTCCTGGATTACCGCGGCAACGTAAGCGCGCTTGTCAGCGAGCTGGGGTAATCCATTGCTTTCGGAAAACCGCCCTCGAGGATGTAGGCGTCGAACTCCGCGACCGGGTTCGGGTTCACGGGTAGTCCCAAGAAGTTCTTCATCTGGCAATACTCGCCGAAGTCCAGCGTCTGCATCTCGAATTCGATGTAGCGCCCGGTTAGCTTCGTGGCCAGTTCACCTGAAAGCAGGTAGGAGTTTGAGCCGGTGATGAAGATGGAGAAGCCGCCTTCGGTGCGGAACCCGTTGAGCACGTCTTCGAAGCCATCGACGTTTTGAACCTCGTCGATGAAAAGGTACTTTGTCTCCTGGATATCAAGCAGGGGCTCGATGAGGGCCTCGAGCTGTTCTGGGGCCTTGACGGATCGGTACCCGTATCGGTCCAGGTCGAAAAAGACGATGTGCTCGTCATCGACGCCTCCGGCTCTCAGCTCATCGGCGATGCACTGCATGAGGCAGGACTTGCCGCAGCGACGGACGCCGGTGATGACCTTGATCATCCATCGTCATGGTAGAAGCCGCGGATTTTCTTCAGATAGTTTTTCACGGGGAATAAACGCATACTGGCTCAATCTTCATTGGGCCAGTATATCAAACTAGAGGATTATTGGGGTATTTATTATCAAATAAACGATACATACCCCCATAACTAAATAATTTCCTATTCTCACTCAATAGTTAGAAGCTCTCTCAGTTTGTTCCAGTTTGCCGCAGTTTGCTCCAGTTCGTCCTATTTACGCCTGGTCTCAAAAATTGCCTCGAATCCATGGGGTCAAATCTAGGTCATGGTTTTCGGGTATCCGAGGCGATTTTGTAGGTCACGGCGGATGGGGGCGCCTTGTATAATTTGAGAACAGACGAACCTTTGGGCCACCTGGAGTTTGTGAGGATTGAAATACCGCCGAGTGCGAGGACCCGCCGCCAAGCTCGGTCCCGTCCGCTACCCCAAGCGCTTCTTGCGAAGCTTCTTCAATGACAGCCTTGCATAAAGCATGACAAGAAAAACGGCGGTGCGAATACAATCAGAAATCTGCAACAAAGCCCATATACAGACGCCGCTAAGGCAGATATCTGTATATGGGCTTTTATTTTGCTCGATTTAAATCGTGGACGCAAATCGGGTAGGCAATCTGCATCCGTCCAACGTGAAAGCAAAAGTAAATGGGTTGAATTGCGGATAAATTAGGGGCGGAAATCAACGATTTTATTGTTTATGAGCCACGCAAAAGACAGGTGAATTATTTCTCCCCTCATGCCAAGTACAATGCTTGCACAAAGCTATATTTTACTTTTCCGCTTTAAAATAGCATCTAAAAGCTCAGTGTCTGAATGTGGAAGTTCATCATCCTCAAACTCGCCTAAATAGGTTACATCATGATACTTTTGCCCATCACGTTCGTAACCAGTATAGGGGATAACCTCGCTGCGTAGTTCCTTGATATGGCTTGAACTCCGCTTCTGCTTCTTCTTTGGAATAGGCATCAGAATCAAACCATACACCGTCTTTTCCTTTTCCCAGCCGATTTTGTCGCTCTGAAAAGGTGCTTCATTATGCGCCCTTCTTGTTAATTGTTGAAATTGCGATAATCTTCTTCCGACTCATAGATGGAATCAGAAGAGATACTATTTTATGACCACATTCAGTACATTTCCATACATAGTGGTGATCGTCAAAGCCCGGCTGCTCATTAAAGGTGTGCATTGCGGCGGTCGCAATACCAATCAATGTCTGGGAATCTTTCACTCATAACCTTTTTATCCTTTCTTCAATCCATCAGTCTACGGAACTATGAAACGATATTACGGTGTGTATGTGATAATACCTCTTGTAAAATAATATCACTATGCATTGAGGCTTATAGGACAAAAGTGTGTCTGGGGTCTAGCAGATCGTGTAGGGGTACGGGGGTGTCGCCATGCAGCTTTCGCCACACCGGTGCCTCGCCCCATTCGGGCGCTCCGCGAAGGCTTCATGCAGCAGGCCGATGCCCTCGTCGGTGGGCATCGGCCTCAGCACCTCCGCCGCCCCCTTGGGGCCCTCCGTGGATTGGCTATACTAAGCTGGACAGTTTCGTGAGGGCTGGAAGAGTCGGGAGGAGCCCATGGCGGACCCAGAAGCACCCCAGGCATTTCACCGACGAGCTCAAGCGGCAGATAGTCGAGCTCGTAAACGCGAGGAAGTCCAAGGCGGACGCGATGCGCAAGTGCGACCTGTCGAAGAGCACCGTCGGCAGATGGGTCAAGTCGATCAACGCTGCGGGATCGCCGCATGCCGCCGACAACCGTACGCCCGAGCAGAACCGGGTGATCGAGCTGGAGCGCGAGAATCGCAGGCTGCGCATGGAGGTCGAAGTTTTAAAACAAGCGGCGCTGATATTCGCACGAAAGTGACGGTGATAGCGGCCAACGCCGACCGCTACCCGGTATCGGCGCAATGCGAGATCATCGGCGTTGCGCGCTTGATCCACTGCTCCATGCGGCCCCGGGGGGCGCCCCCGTTGAGCCCGCCGTGCTGGCGGCGCACGAGGCCAGCCGCGGGCGCTACGGGGCCCGCAAGATCAAGGCGGCGCTCTCCCGGGACGGCATAACCGCCAGCCTCAGACGTATCTGCAGGATAATGCGGAAGAACGGCCTGATCAGCGCATATGACGGCAAGAGGTTCAAATGCCGTCCCGACAGGCCCAACGAGGCCGACCTGCCGAACGTGGTCGTCATGGAGTTCGGCGGGAGCGCGCCCTGCACCCATGTGTGCAGCGACCTGACCTACGTGCGCGTCGGCGGCGGCTGGAACTACGTCTGCCTGCTCGTCGACCTGAGCAACCGCGAGATTGTCGGCCATTCCGCCGGACCGCGGCAGCAAGTTCGACAACGCAAAGATCGACGAGATGCTCGACGTCTTCGGCATCGAGCGGTCGCTGTTGGGGAAGGGTGCCCGTACAACAACGCGGTCGACGAGCCGGCCAACAAGATGCTGAAGGCCGAGCTCGTCTACCGCGAGGCGTTCGGCACGACGCGCGCTGTGGGTCAAGCTGACGGACTACGTGCATTGGTACAACAACTTCAGGATGCATTCGACGCTGGGGTACATGACCCCGGTCGAGTTCAGGAAAAGCAGGCTTGGTCCTCCCGAGGATCGTCAAAAGATGTAGCCAATCCATATTCGTCACGTGGCGACTGGAACATGCCGTGGCCCGGGCCCATACACAAAGATAGCACCCATAACGCAGTGCGCTTTGGGTGCTATTTAGGCCGTCATGCACGTATGCTGCACATATTCCCGCTATTCCCATTCGATGGCGTTGATTCTGCCGTCCCGTCATTCCAGTTGCGCCCAGTTTTCGGTGCCGTCTCGAGCCAAGTGCCGCCAAGTAACACTATGTCGTGCTTCGTCGGCCTCGGGGACAAAAGCTGGGACAACTTCAAAAACTTTTTTCAAACTCAGGGCTTTGAGTTTTTGTTTTTGTCCCAAAGTGCACTGCGGCTGGTCTTTGGAGGCTCGATGGCGCCGAAAACGCCCGTTTTGAAACTCAACCGCCCTTTTGCCTGCAAGCCGCCAGCTGCAATCGCAAGTGAATCAACGCGGGCGGCTTGCGCGCCATTTGCAAAACCCCAGGTCGCAGGTCTTCGTTGCTAGTAGGAGAAATGAGTAGTCTCGGGTGGCTTGCCCATGAGTTGACGAATAGGTTGGAGCTTCGCCATTAGCTCAATCGCTTCGCGCGCTCGATAAACTTGTTTAGTAAAGGCAAATCGGTCGCTTTCGGCCTCCCATACGACGACGGCGTTTCCCGTGCGGGCACGAACGGCCCTGTGTACCCCTATCGAGCGATATCCCCGAATGACGCTCAGAACTCCTGTTCGCCGAGCAGCCACCTCGCGAGGTCCAGCACGAGCACGCCCTCCCGGGTATAGGGCTCGTGCCTCGTGCGGGCGATGAGGACCTTCGGAAACGCGTCCCTGACGGACAGAAGCGGCGCGAGCTCCCTCTCGAGCGTCGATTCGGAGCTGATGTCGTCGCTCACCTGGATGTAGACGAGTTCCGACCCCCTCTTCGCGACGAAGTCGACCTCCTTTGGTACAGCTTCCCGACGTAGGTCTCGTAGCCTCGCCTCATCAGCTCCAGGAAGACCGCGTTCTCGTACATGCGGCCCCAGTCCATGTTGCGCGTCCCCAGGACCGCATAGCGCATTCCCGAGTCGCATACGTAATGCTTCGCCTGCGTGCTCAGGTACTTCTTCCCCTTGATGTCGTAGCGTTTCGCCTCATAGAAGACGAAGGCGTCGCGGAGGTAGGAAATATAGCGCCCGACAGTGACGTGGTTGGTGGGAACCTTGTTGGCGTCGAGCACATTGGCGATGTTGTTGGGCGAGTTGAGGTTGCCGGAGTTGTCCATCATGTACTCGGCCAGCCTCTCCAACACGGTGGAGTCGGACAGCGAGAACTTCTGAACGAGGTCGCGCGTGAGTATGGTCTTGTAGACGTCGCGGATGTAGCCGTACGACTCCGAGATGTCATCGTAATCGTAGGACCCGGCGGCCCGCCGCGTCTGATGAACCCGTCGAAGTCGTCGTCGACGGCCCCTTGCCCGCCGGAGTAGGAGCGGTATTCGCCGAAACTGAAAGGGAGGATGTGAACCTCCCTATGACGCCCTGTGAACAGAGTCGCCAGGTCCGAGCTCAGGAGGAACGCGTTCGATCCTGTGAGGTAGATATCCCATCCGCCGCGTGCGTGAATGCTGTTAATTGCCTTCTCGAAACCCTCGCACAGCTGCACCTCGTCGATGAAGAGGCGGTTGCGCGTGCCACCTTTATACCGCTCTATGATTTCGCGATGCAGCGCGTGGTACTCGAGCAGCGGCTCGTTATCAAGATCCAGAAGGTCGATGTAGACGTTGTTGGAGGACGGGTCCTTCTGAGTAACGGAGGCGGAGAACGCCTTCATGAGCTCGGACTTGCCGAGCGGCGCATCCCCGTGATCACTTTGATGTCCCGGGTGCCCTCAAGCGCCCAAAGCCGCTCCATGTACGTATTGCGATCTACCCAAGCCATCATCCGCTCCTTCTCGGTTTCGAAACTCGAATTATTTTAAAGTTTCGAAACCGATGAGGCTAATATGCGCAAGGATGCGTCGAGGAACGCATCCCAGTCGCGCTATGTCGGCAGCGATTCGAGCTGCTGGGCAAGCTCAACGCCCGCATCGCAGGACTGAACGACAGCTCCTTCGCCATGGACGACCAGGAGACGCCGCGCGTCGAGGCATTGTAGCCGGCGGGCAAGTCAGCGTTGCCAAGGTCAGCGCCCCGTTTGGATCGTTGACCTTTTCCAGCCCCACATCAAGTTGCCATGCAGCATCTTGCCCTCCTCGCCCAGACGGCTCTTCTCGTTAGCTCCAACGAGTAGCGAACGTACTGGGAAATGACGATGCGCAGCATCCGAGATTCCCGCCTCGCCCTCGAGGACAAAACCGCGTGTCTACTCACTTGGAATAATCTCTATCCCAAGCTTGTGCTTAATCGGTGCGGTGCAATATCAACCGACACCATGCATAGGATGAAATTCAGGGGTGGCATTGACCCGGAGCTTGCAATTATCGCCTATTACAACAGCATTGCGTTCGCATTCACGGAGCTTTGCGGCAGAAGCCATAGGGGCGGTGTGCTTGAGATTCCGTCCAAGGAAGTTGACAATATCCATGTTCTCAATACCGGTCTATTGAACATTAACGCCGAGCTAAAGAGAAACGTTATCAGCGTAATTGACGGAGTAGTAAGAAATGGGAGTAATATCGACGAAGCGTTGGATTACGTTGATGCAAAGATACCCGACTTCCGAGAATAAAATGCAAAAGTGGTGCTAAGACACTCCGTCTTGAGTTGCCTCGAAGTCGAGCTTCGTGTTCAAAATTGCATCAACTTCGCTCTTTTTCAGGTAGTAGTTGCCCAGCGGCTGACCGCTCAGCCGCTCGAGTTCGTCGAGGAGCGAGGAAGAGCGTGACAGATTCACATACTTGCGCGGCGAGGCTTCCACTACCCCGAACCCGCGCGCAAACGCCACGATCTCTTCTGAGCTGTACCTGTTGCCGAGCACCTTCACCTGTAAAAGGCGCAGCAGTAGCACCGCGATATAGCATACGAGGAAGTGCCCTTTGATGCTGTTTGGTTTCTGCAAGTACACCGGTCGTGCGTCCAGCTGCGACTTCATCACGCGGAACGATTCCTCGATGCGCCACAGATTGCGGTACGCATCGTAGATTTCACTTGCCGGCATATTGACCTCTGAGGTCACAATCATGTTGTAGCCTGCGAGCGACCGCGCCCGCTCGATTGCCTCGCGGTTGAGCGAGCAGGCTACCTGCATGCCGTCGGGTACCTCGCCGTCGGCGTCGACTGCGGTGAAGGTCACGTATCTGGCGCTGTCGCCGTACTCGGACTTCTTCGCCGCGGCAAGGCGCAATGACCTCGCCTTCTCAATCTGCCGGTTTATCTCGGCGAGCTGCTTTTTGGCGACTTGGGGCTGTAGGTGGCCACGCGCTTCTCGGGCAGCGCCACCGCTCTTTTCTTGCCGTTCTCGCTGTTGACCTTGTACTCGAAGTCGCCGACGACTTTCTTGTAGCTGTAGCGCGCTTGGCCGTCGACCCCTGCGACATCGACCCAGCCCTCGTCGGAGAGGACCCATGCGAGCTCCGCTCTTGGCAATTGCTTGACGGACTTGGAGAAGATGTAGCCGTCTCCCGACAGCACGGCATCGGCGACGTTGTCCGCGCAGTTCAAGCCTTTGTCGGCCACGCGTACGACCTTGCCGGTCACGCCCGCGCGCCGTCTCATCTCGTCGATCGCCCGCTTCAAGACGGGCTTTTCGCTTTTCGTTGCCGGGGTGTATTCTCATACCTAAGGGCACGCAGTCAGCGTCGAGCAAGAGGCCCATGCCGACGATCGGATCGGCCCTCCTCTCCTTGGATGGCCCCTTGCGGCGAAGCTCGTCTTCGCGGTCGATCTCGAAGTAGAAGTTCGTGCAGTCGAAGTACGTACGCGAGGTTTCGCGCGGCCACACGTCGGCGATGGCATGGTTGTAGGCCTCGATGACCTTGGGATACTCGGCTCCTAGAAACCCCATGCCGTCGTAGAGCTGGTCGAGGAGAGGCCTTCGCTGCCGAACATGGAGGGCAGTACGTCGTGGAAGGTCCTTCGCTTGGAGCAAAGGGGCGCACAGGCGCGCGTAGACGAGCTCGGAGAGCAGGTCTGAAACGGAAAAGCGCAGCCCGCCTGCAAGCTGCAGGTACCTCAGGTCGCCGAGCGCGCCCAGGCGCGCGTCAAGCGCTTTGAAGGGGAAGTGGCCGAGCATGCGCTCGGGGTGGACCCGCCGACGCGCCTTGCCCGCTCCTCGATTTTTCTTGCTCTGCGCTCGGCATTCATTGAATCTACCTTGGCTTTGAAGTGCGCGACGGGGTCGGCGATACCGGCTTGCCTGAGCTCATGCTCATAGCCCAAAGCCTCGACTGAGCGGTGTGCCGTCTGCCTCCTGGCGGGGTCGTAGAAGCTCTCGTAGATCTGGAGGTAGAGCCCTTTCTTGTTGGTCGATTTCTTCAGGAAGTACGCCATGTTGCCCCCATGTTCGTTGTAGCACCATAGCACCATAGCACCATTTTACAATGATAACAAGAAGAACTTTGTCAAATCCGCCCCAAAACGCAAAAAACCAGCCCGGCGGCTGGTTTCGAGGTGAAAAGGTGGTCTCTGGTTCTAAAGAGTTCTGGTGCTAAATCCTAAAGACGGGGGATGAAATTCAGGGGTGGCATTGACCCGGAGCTTGCAATTATCGCCTATTACAACAGCATTGCGTTCGCATTCACGGAGCTTTGCGGCAGAAGCCATAGGGGCGGTGTGCTTGAGATTCCGTCCAAGGAAGTTGACAATATCCATGTTCTCAATACCGGTCTATTGAACATTAACGCCGAGCTAAAGAGAAACGTTATCAGCGTAATTGACGGAGTAGTAAGAAATGGGAGTAATATCGACGAAGCGTTGGATTACGTTGATGCAAAGATACTCGTTGGTGTACTTAGATTCGATGAGGATGCCTGTCGCGTATGTAGACGCATATGGAAAACATTGCAAGCAAGGCGCCTCGGCAGAGGCACAAGATAGGCAGTGACTATAATGACCAGCACAAAATTTACTTGGATTAGCTTTTTATAAAGAGTTATCTGACAAGCTGCTGACCTATCGAGACAGGCGCGACGATCTGATAAACAAGCTAGCAACTGTCTATGAATCGATCGGGATGAGTCTCCCTAAGCTTGAGGCAGATGAACTCCAAGACATCGATCCGTTCACCGTCTTCGGCCTCTTCAACAAAGGGCATCACAGATGCAAACCGGAAGAAGATCGTCGCCGGTATCGCCGAGGTATTCGACGTCAGGGCAGGTCAGCCCACGGACTTCGAGGGCATCCCCGTGCTCAACAACCTCAACGCGACCTTCTATGCCTTCTCCGGCGACGACCGGCGCGGCAAGAATGACATCGACAACCTTTGGCATGTTTTCGAGGCCGAACTTGCACTGGCCGCCGACGACAACGAGGAAACCCGGAAGGCCTTCGTCGAGGCATTCGATACCACTGTCATCCAGTTCACACTTGGCTGGAAGCTCACCATGGGCCTCTACTGGGCGAGGCCCTATAGCTTCATCAGTTTGGATTCGCGCAACCGCTGGTTCATGGCCGACGTCGCAAAGGCTGGCTCCACCATCGCCGGCATAGTGCCGAAGGAGAAGGACTCGCCAGTTCATGACGGAGATCGCTACCTCGCCATTTGCGACACCATCAAGTCGGAGCTCGGAAGCGAAGAGTGCCCGTACGCAGACTTCCCTCGCTGACGGCTGCCGCCTTCGTGGAGTCCGAACGCGTCAACCAGGAGCGGAAGGCTGCCGAGAAGGCTGCAGCTGAGAATGCAGAGGAAAACGCCCTCGGAGACGAGGGAGTCAGGACCACACACTTCTGGACCTACTCCCCGGGAGACGGTGCCGCGAGGTGGGATGACTTCTACGCACGTGGCGTAATGGGCGTCGGCTGGAGCAAGCTCGGCAACGTCGAGAAATACGCCAGCAAGGAAGACATCCGCAAGAACCTGCGCACCCTGTACAGTAGCAAGTACTCGCAGAAGAACTCCGCGCTCGCGCTCTGGCAGTTCTCGCGCGAAATCAAGCCGGGCGACGTTGTCTTTGCTAAGCGGGGCCGCAGCGTGATTATTGGTCGCGGCATCGTTGAGGGGATTACCAATTCGACGAGAATGGCGACTCTATCCGAACATCCGCAGGGTACGCTGGACGAACAGAGGAGAGTGGCACACAGAAGACCTCCTCGCCGTGAAGACCCTGACGGACATCACCGCCTATCCCGACCTCGTTGAGAAGCTCAACTCGTTCTTCGAGGACGAGGGCGGCGAAGTCGAGGAAGACACGGAGGAGATTGAATACCCAGCGTACACGTCCGAGGACTTCCTCTCGGAGGTCTACATGGACGGCGAGCACTACAGGACCCTCGTCAACGTCCTGCGCGCGAAGAAGAACATCATCCTGCAGGGTGCCCCGGGCGTGGGCAAGACCTTCGCCGCAAAGCGCCTGGCCTACTCCATGATGGGCGTGAAGGACGCCGAGCGTGTGATGATGGTGCAGTTCCACCAGAGCTACAGCTACGAGGACTTCATAGAGGGGTTCCGCCCGAACGCGCAGGGCTTCGACCTCGAGAAGGGCGCGTTCTACAACTTCTGCAAGAATGCGAAGGACGATTCTGACAACGACTACTTCTTCATCATCGACGAAATCAACCGAGGCAACTTATCGAAGATCTTCGGCGAGCTCTTCATGCTCATCGAGAACGACAAGCGCGGGTCCAGGAACACGCTGCAGCTCCTCTACTCGCACGAGCTGTTCTACGTCCCGAGCAACGTATACCTCATTGGCATGATGAACACAGCGGACCGCATTTCGCCGCCATGCTCGACTACGCCCTGCGCCGCCGCTTCGCGTTCTTCGACCTCCGTCCTGCCTTCGACGCGGAGAGCTTCATCGCCTATCAGGAGGGACTTGCCAGCGAGAAGTTCGATAGGCTCATCTCCTGCGTCGTGAAGCTGAACGAGGCGATCGCGTCCGACGAGTCGCTGGGGAGACGGCTTCCGCATCGGCCATAGCTACTTCTGCCGCATGTCCCCGGACGACGTGACGGACGATAAGCTCTCGGCAATCGTCAACTACGAGCTCGTGCCGATGTTGCGCGAGTACTGGTTCGACGAGCCCACCAAGGTCGACGAGTGGGCCGGCAAGTTGGCAGGTCAATCCGGTGATCCGGATACAGAACATCTACCACATGCTCGCCTATGCGTTCCAGACGCTGCAAGGGGCAGGGCTACCGCGACATCACAGCCGAGGAGTTCGACAACACCGCCGACCTCCTCGCCGAGATACTGTCACGGGGCGTGAGCCTGCAGCTCAAGCACGGCCTTGGCCGAGAGTACGTCGACCGCGAGGATATGCTCTCCTCACCGAGGGGCAAGATTGAGCTGTCCGAGTCCTTGAAGACGCGCTCGATTCTGCGCAGGCAACTGGTCTGCAGCTACGACGAGTTCAGCACGGACACGCGCATGAACCGCATCCTCAAGGCGACGATCACGCTCTTGATTCGCTCGGACATCGACAAGGCGCGCAAGAAGGCACTTTAGACGGCTGCTTCCGTACTTCGCGGACGTGGAAGACGTGAACCTTTCGGGCGAAGACTGGCACATGCGCTTCGACCGGAATAACCAGACCTATCGCATGCTCATGAACGTGTGCTGGCTGGTCGTGAAGGGCCTCTCCAGACGCGGGAGAGCGGGGGGCCTCCGCATGATGGACTTCCTCGACGAGCAGCGAATGAGCCGCCTATACGAAGTTCATCCTCGAGAGTACTACAGACGAGCACCCAGAGCTCTCCGCAGGGGCGCCATACATCAGCTGGGCGCTCGACGACGGCTTCGATGACATGCTCCCCGCCATGCACACCGACATAACGCTCACACGGGGCAGGACCGTCCTCATCATCGACGCGAAGTACTACAGTCACACAACACAACAGCAGTTCGACAAGCGAAGCGTCCACTCCGGCAACCTGTACCAGATCTTCACCTACGTGAAGAACAAGGAAGCGGATTTCGCCAGCACTCACGAGCAACATAGCGTGTCGGGCATGCTGCTCTACGCCAAGACCGACGAAGACGTGCAGCCTGATGGTGTGTATCAGATGAGCGGCAACCAGATAAGCGTGAGGACATTGGACCTGAACCAGCCCTTCGAGACAATACGCTCGCAGCTCGACAGTGTTGCTGAAGCTCATTTCTCAAAAAGAGGTGGCTTATGTTTGAGAGCCTGACAAAACATCTGCCTGCGATTGAGAATGCCTAGGGATTTGGCAACTGGGTTGTAGACCGAGAGAGCAAAGGGCACCATGAACGACCCGATCAAGATGCCCTACGTGAATTACGGAACGACGGTTGCTGACGTTGAACAGTCAATCTACAACTTCGTCGACGAGCACCCCTGAGTACGAGCTCACGCATTACCCGACATACTTGAACGCAACGGACTCGAGTGGAGCAGCCAAGCAATGTCTGGGGCAGATGTATCGGAACTTGACGGCCAGGCGGTGATGGCGCTTCTGCTCGGGCCGTGAGAGCAGAACGCTTCTGCGATGGAGCACCGCTCGGCTTCTTTGAGGACGGGAGCATGAGACGCTGGCTTTGCGTCTGCGCGAGATTGATGACAAAGGCAGCGATGAGTAACAACTTGAGCCTCACCATTGAGATACACAGCGATGAAGACAGACGATGGAGTTGCGACCATCTTTCCCAGTGAGGACTTGTCGTCGGATATGGCACGGTGTGGGCCAGCAGCAAGACGGAACACGCGCACTTCCGCATAGATGCTGCAAGCACGTTGGAATGCAACATCTCGGCATGAAAACATGTATGAGGGACAATGGATTAATCACCCCTCATACATGCCGGCTAAGCGGCGCGAAGCGTAAAAAACAGACCGCCAAAGAACAGCACGGCACAGGTGCCCACAACCAACTCGAAGTTCGACTTATGCAGCTTCGTCGTGGTATCGGACATTGCCTGTCGAATCTTCTCAGACTCCTGCATGACCTTATCGAACTGTTCGTCGGTCAGATTGCCGCTCTGGAGCAGGGCCTGCGTCTCGTCGGCCTGCATGCTCAGGACTTCCATCTGGCGCATGATAACAGAGTGATTGGTATCCATGGCCTTATCCATGCTCTGCTTGGCGAAGTCGGCGAGATCCTTGCGATCCATGTCATTGTCCTCGTAATGCGGTACCAGCGTGTTAGTCGCCATTGTTAGTTCTCCGTTCTAGGGCTCACATGGAGCCCGTTAGTGTTTTGCATTGATTACACGGCTTGATGTCCGTACCTCGTGGCCACATAGTGCACGGTAGTACGAAATGTTGTGTTCTGTGAACAGCCATTAGGACACCAAAATGTCCGTACTAAAGGAGTCAAGATGGACAATGCTGAGACTGATGCTTTTGGAGAGAAAATTGACCCCTGAGTGGTTTAAGTGGGTGATACACCGGCTTGACTCGAGCATACGTAAGCTTGGGGCTGATGCCGACATTGGCAGAACAGAGAAAACCATACTTCGTGCGGTGAAGTCGGGAACGATACGTCCCGAATTGCTGGATCAGATTGCAAAGAAGCTCGACGTCTACCCAGACTATCTTGCGGGTCGCTACGCATGGACGCTCAATCTCGACATCATGAAAGAAGAGGGAGTCCTTGACTACTGGCGCGAGCACTATCTGAACCCAAAGCAATTCCCATACAAACTTGCGGAGCAGTTACGGCTTGATTCCTATCGTCAGCTTATTGACACGCTGCTCATCCATGGCATTTCTGAAGCTGAGTACAAGGGTCTGGACTGGAATAAGAGGCACGAGCTCGAAAGAGAACTAGATCGACAAACAACCCGAATTCTCAACCGCTGGTTTCCTGACCATGCGAGGCCTGTGGAGGATCTCGAATACTTCCAAACTATGGAATGGCAGGATGAACGTGATGTGATTGAAGCCATGCTTGACTACTTAGAGGACCGAGGGCTCGTGACTGTTTATGACCAAGAGCCTGATGATGACTCAGAGGATCCATTCTTTGAGGAGTACAAGCACCTGCCTGTAGTTAGCATGCCTACGATGTCCCGCATCGTCATCAAAGGGCGAATCGGGCTTTTGTAGCGTTGATGAGGCATTCACCGACATGGTTGTCATCACACCCGATTGGATCAGCTACAAATACAAGCCTCGTGAGATATCAGAGCATAACTTGCCGATGAGCTGGGCATACCAGCCAAGCGGCCTTGGCTATCGTGCGCTGTTCGATGAAACTGCCGAGAAGGTCACCGGTATCCTAGAGCTAGATGACGAGGAGTTTGTTGCCGACATAGGTTCAACGACGTTTGCTGTCACATATCCCAATGGAACAAAGAAGCATAGGGTCTTTTGCCTGCCAGGCGACGACTTTGCTGAGTGCTTTGCACTGGTGAAGAAGATGGTTCCGAGCGAAGAAGCGATTCCACGCGTCCTTATAACCTCAGATGATGAGTAGAAAGCAGCTCGACATCATGCATAGAAGAACGTAAGGTCAAGCGACAACTCCGAGCATAATCTGCGTACTTGTGACACGGTCGGACATTGCCTCCCGAGGACGAAAAAAGTCGATCTCGGGAGGCAGTTCTTTATGGAGTCAATCATCGTGGCGTGCATTACTGGTGTCGTAACGCTGATTGGGGTGATCCTTTCCAACTCTAAGAGCAGAGCCGTCATGGAGGTCAAGCTCGACGCCCTCACGGAGAAGGTCGAGAAGCACAACCAGGTCCTGGAGCGCACCTACGTACTCGAGCAGGACATGGCTGTCGCGATGCACGACATCGAGTCCTTGAAGGGAAAGGTGGGCTGACATGAACGAGTTTCTGGCAAGCAACGAGTGGTACTGGCGACTGGCACGCACGATCGTGCAGGGAGTCCTTGGCGTGGTCATCGCCAACATCGACCTGATCATGGGCTGGTGCGTGCTGGACCCGAGTGTGAGGGGCCTGGTCGTGGCGCTCGTGATGGTGGCCCTTTCTCCCATCATGGCGGCACTCGGCGGAGGCGACAAGGGCATCGTCATCCCGAAGGGCGGTGCCAACCGTGGGGCTTAACGGCATCGACATCTCGAGCTGGCAGGACGACCTAGTCGTCGGCAACATGGCGACCTGCGACTTCGTCATCGTGAAGGCGACCGGCGGCGCCGGGTACAAGAACGAGCGCTTCGAACGGCACGCAAACGACACCCTGGCGGCCGGCAAGCTGCTCGGCTGCTACCACTACGCGCGCGGGCGAGGCTACGAGTGATCCGCCGAGGCGGAGGCCGACCACTTCATCGACGCGTTCAGGCCCTACATCGGCAAGGCAATCCCGTTCCTGGACTGGGAGGCCGACGCACTGAACCTGGGGACGACCTGGGCCAAGAGGTGGCTTGACCGCGTGAAGGCCAAGACCGGCGTCACTCCCGGCATCTACACGAGCAAAAGCGTGCTCTTCTCGTACGACTGGACAGCCGTGGCCAAGGCATACCCGCTCTGGGTGGCGCAGTACCCCAACTACGAGGACACGGGCTTCACGAACGGGCCCTGGACCGACGGCTGGGACTTCGGCGTCTGGGACTCGCCACTCATCTTCCAGCACACGGGCACCGGGCGCATTCCCGGCTACGGCGGGCATCTGGACCTCGACCTCTTCTACGACACGCACGACGACTGGCGGAGGCTCTGCGCAGTGGCCGGCGCCTCCGCTGGCGCGAAGGAGGCGGATACCGTGAGCATCTCAAGAGCCCAACGTGGCGGCGCAAATCATGGAGCACCTCTGCTCCTGCTCGCTGCACGGGTACTAGCAGCCTGGGCGCCATGGGACCTCCGGGCATTGCAGCGTCCAGACCGATGCGGGCACCGTCAAGGTGACTAAGGGTGACCGCGACTGCTCGTCTGCCGTCTACGAGGCCTGGAAGCTGGCGCTTGCGGGCTCGGCCTACGATGGGCTGATCACGCGCTACAACTGGACCGGCGGCATGCGCGAGATGTTCGTGGGCTCAGGACTCTTCTCCTGGGGACCCATGTCGTTCAACGCATCTCGCGGCGACATCTACCCCGACGAGGAGAACCACACGGCCATGTGCATCCGCAACGATAGCACGGCCAACCTCCTCGGGGAGTTCTCGATCTCTGAGACCGGCGGCATCGACGGCAAGCCCGGTGACCAGACCGGACGCGAGCTGGGTCCACGACTACTACTCCGGAAACTGGGACGAGATCCTCCACTACAACGGCAAGGCCGACGTTGGCGGCGCGCCGGGTGGTTCCGGCTCTAGTGCGCCTTCCGGCGACGTGTCAGAGCTTGCGGAGAGGATCATCACCGGCGAATTCGGCAATGGCAATGCAAGACGCGCCGCCCTTGGTTCTCGCTACGGCGAGGTCCAGGCGGAGGTGAACCGAATCCAGCTTGGCGGCGGCTCCGGCATCGATGTCGACGCCATGGCCAGGCGAGGGCTCGTGGGCGAATTCGGCAATGGCGACGAGCGAAAGCGGCGCCTGAGCTCGAACTACGACGCAGTGCAGCGGCGCGTGAGCGAGATTCTTCTCGGTGCGGGTTCGAGCTCGAGCTCCATGAACGTCGACGCGATGGCCAAGGCCGTGATCCGCGACGACTACGGCAACGGCGAGAGAGCGCAGGCGGCGCCTCGGCTCCTACTACTCGATCGTGCAGTCGTGTGTGAACGAGATGCTGTCATGAGGTGCAGGCTCGCCTTCATAGCAGACCAGGTGGGCTGGCTCCTGGGTGATGTCGCGTGCTTCCTGCTGCTGATCCTCTTCCTGCCGCCGGTCCCCGTGCTCAAGATGTTCGAGGGCATCCGCGATCGCCATGAGGACGAATGAGAAGCGAAGAGCCGCCCGTCAATGTGACGAGCGGCTCTCCGTGTGCCTATGCAGGCTCGGGCTAACTCAGGGTCTCGAACTCGCGGTAGAGCGGGTCTCCATCACCCACGAGCACATCCCACCGCCACTGGAGCGACTCGACTCCGGATGCGCAGAGCATGTCCAGGAGCTTGGCTCTCGCATCTGGGGGCAGCTGCTCGAAGTCCTCGTCCATGGCGTCGAGCACGGCCTTACTCGTGCTCATCATGTCGTTGCAGATCTCCTTCTTCTCCTCGAGGCTGTAGCTCTCTCGGACGAGTAGCAACAGAGATCTGCTCCGGAAGTACGCAATGTCCTCGGCCTGGGTGAGTTCGGTCATCTTCGCTTCGTTCATCATGGTTTTAATCTCCTCTCGTTGCCCCGCGTCGTGAATGGTGGCGCTGGGGTGGTACGAATTACGGTACGAATAATCCCGAAAGGGAGTGCCTTCTTTCAGAGCGAAGTGATGTGCCGATTTTTCGAACACACCACTTCTGACCTGCTGTTTTGTTGTGTTTCGGGTTGGTGTGGAATAGTGATTTGTGCGAAATTTTATTCCCACTCTTTCACGCCCATTTGCTGTGGTGTCATTCCAGTCAACTCCAGTTGGGCTGTTGGGCTTGACTGTCTTGCCGCCGAATCCCTCCGCGTGTCCTCGCGTAGGCGTTTGGGACAAGCCCTGGGACAAATTCGCAAACTATTTCGAAACCGCGAGCTCGCAGTTTCATTTTTGTCCCGGGGACAAAAACGGTTGGTTTTGAGGCCCTGGAAACGTCCGATATGAACGCCAAAACAGCCGACTATCCCTCTTCGACACCCGTTTAGCAAAGTGAATCGTAGCCAGCGGCTTTGCCGCCTTGCATTTCCGCAGGTCAGATGAGATGCACAAGAGCGATGACCGAAAGAATCATCGCGGGTGGCTTTGTTTTCGCCCTTATGAGCCGGCTCTAAGCGCCTTAGGAACCGAGCGGGAATCCGAGCTAGAGGATCCCAATCGTCGCCTCATTTCAGGCTGATTGCAACCGGCTGTTCGCCTTCCCACGCCAAAGGTATGCAGACATCTTCGATATTCTCGCTCGTTATGGCGAAAATCACGTCTCCAGGGTTTGCCTTTTTCGATTTAGCGTATTGCTCTTCAGATCATCGTGGTGTGCTCGTAGCCGCGCTCCACGAGGAGCCGCTCGGCAACGTCGAGAATCTTCTCGACCGTCTCCTCCGGGCACTTATTGCGTGCCACGGGCACCTTCGTCCTTGTTATCGCGATAAACATACCATGAGTGGCGTACGGGTCGAGATTGGCTGGCGCCAAAAGAGCCCAACGGCCGTTACGGCTTCGTTAGAAACGCGTCCCACCATGGATGGTGAACCCGAAAGGTAAGGCGCGCGGGCACGGTGGCTCGGCCCGCGCACCCGGAAGAGAAAGGACGAACCCATGGGTTTACATGCTCGAGACGCGCGGGCTCACCAAGCGCTTCGGCCGCGGCGACCAGGCGCAGGATGCCGTGGCCGACGTGAGCCTTCATATCCGCGAGGGCGAGGTGTACGGGCTGCTCGGCCCCAACGGCGCCGGCAAGTCGACAACACTCAAGATGATCTGCGGAATGCTGCGGCCGACGGCCGGGGGGAGATCCTCTTTGCCGGGCACGCCTGGCGCCGCGAGGACCTCTACGCAATCGGCAGCCTCATCGAGGAGGCGCCGCTCTACCCCAACCTCACCGCGCGCGAGAACCTGCGCGTGCGCACCACGCTGCTGGGCCTTCCCGAGAGCCGCGTAGATGAGGTGCTCGCCGCCGTGGACCTCGCGGACACCGGGAAGAAGCGCGCCGGGCGCTTCTCGATGGGCATGCGGCAGCGCCTGGGGCTCGCGCTGGCGCTGGATCGCCCGGCCACGCCTGCTCGTGCTCGACGAGCCCACCAACGGCCTCGACCCCATCGGCATCGAGGAGCTGCGCGACCAGATCCGCGGCTTCGCGGCGGCGGGCACGACGGTGATCGTCTCGAGCCACATCCTCTCCGAGGTGCAGCAGATGGCGGACACCATCGGCATCATCTGCGGGGGCGCCTCGCCTACGAGGATGCTCTTCGGCCCGGGCAGGACCTCGAGGAACTCTTCATGAGCGTCTGCCGGGAGGGGCGACGAGCGCGCGGGGAGGTGGCGGCATGACGGGCGAGAAAGGCGGCCTGCTCGCGGGCCTGCGCGCCGAGGCCCTGAAGTCGCGCCACGCGGCACCGGTTCGCCTGGCCGTGCTCATGGCGCTGCCGATGCCGCTGCTCGGCGCGATGCCTACCGGGGCGTGCAGATCTTCAGCGTGGAACTACTGGTACGCGCTCTTCCTACCCGTGGCTCTCTCTGCTCGTGGTGGCGTGCGTCGCGCAGGCGGACGCGCGCACGCGGATGCGGGGGCTTCTGGGCCTGGGCTTCCTGCCCGGGCGCGCCTGGTGGGCCAAGGCGCTCCGGTGCCTCGCGCTCTGCACGCTCTCGAACCTCGTGGTCTTCGGCATCTACCTCGCGGGATCGGCGTTCTCCTCGCAGGGCCTCACGGTCGCGGGCACGCTCACGATGCCCTCTGCGCGCTCGTCAACACGGTGACCGCGGCGTGGATGATCCCGCAGGGCTCTTCCTCACGGCGCGGCTCGGCATGCTCGCAGGCATCTTCTGCCGCTCGCCCGCGCAGCTCGTGGGTGGGTTCGCCTGGTCGCGATGCTGCCGTTGCAGCTCTTTCCGCTGTCGGCGAAAGATGGTCATCCCCACGAGCTTCATCCCCTGTGCTGCCGAGCGGCGAGCCACTGCGGCGGCGGACATGGCGCTTCGGCGGGCGCCTACGGCGACGGCATGCTCACACTGGCGGGCCTTTGCGGTCTGCGCGCTCG
>VOFE01001894.1_pt1 | contig 42777 bp, 56 predicted proteins | sample 5384071 | NCBI WGS metagenome assembly VOFE01 (sample SAMN12384724, study PRJNA508395) | human gut metagenome | isolation source: healthy gut D | host: Homo sapiens
CGGTGGCGGACCCGCCCGTGATGATCCTGGACGAGGCGACCAGCTCCATCGACACCCGCACCGAGGCCATTGTACAACGGGGCGTCAGAATCGGAATCATCGTGATAGAACCGTCCGTGTCCCTCTTTCTGCCAGCTCTCTCGTACATGGTGGCGAGGTCTGTATAAAGGTAGCCAGGATAGCCGCGGCGTCCCGGTACTTCCTTACGTGCCGCGGATACCTCACGCAACGCCTCTGCATAGTTGGTGATATCGGTCAAAATGACCAGCACGTGCATCCCCAGATCAAAAGCCAGGTATTCCGCTGCGGTCAGCGCCATACGCGGCGTTGCGATACGCTCTACCGCCGGGTCATTGGCCAGGTTCATGAACATGACAGTTCTGTCGATGGCCCCCGTACGGCGAAAGTCCGACGCGAAGAAATCGGCTTCCTCGTAGGTAATGCCGATGGCCGCAAAGACTACGGCAAAATTGCTCTCTCCGCCGATAACCTTAGCCTGACGGGCGATCTGAGCCGCCAGTTCCGCATGGGGCAGACCGGAGCCCGAGAAAATTGGCAGCTTCTGTCCTCTTACCAGCGTATTCAATCCGTCGATGGCCGATACGCCAGTTTGAATGAACTCAGCCGGATAGTCTCTGGCCGCCGGGTTCATCGGCAGTCCGTTGATATCCATCTTCTTGTCGGCAAGGATGTCAGGTCCGCCGTCCATCGGTCTTCCCATGCCGTCAAAGACTCTGCCCAGCATTTCCGGCGAAACGCCCAGCTGGGTACCCTTGCCCCAAGAAAACGGAACTTTCTTTCAGGTTGATGCCGGCGGAACTCTCAAAGAGCTGTACCAGGGCATCGCTTCCGTTGATTTCAAGAACCTGGCAGAGTCGGATTTTTCTCCGCTGGGGAGAATAATCTCTCCAAGTTCATCGTAGGTGACATCATTCACATTTTCCACAAGCATCAGAGGGACCGCAACTTCCGATATTGTCTTATATTCTTTAATCATCGTCCTCAGCCTCCTTCTCCGCAATGGCGTTGATCTCCTCGTCCATCTCTGCCAGTGTTTCTTCATATTGGCATAGTTTTCTTCTTCCAGGGTATTTGGCCCGGCCGATGGTCTTCTCCCGGCGGGGATGGAGAACTGATGAGCCAGGCCCCGCCCTGCTGATGGCATCCCGGCAGTGTCGTAGGCTCCCGGATAAGGGCAAGCATCCGCGCCTGCCGGTCATTCACTCCGAGTAGGAGTCAATGTCCACAAAGGAGTTCTGCTGCAGAAAGTCCTCCCGGATCATCTTGGCGGTCTCCAGCGTGATCTGGTCCTTGGCGGAAAGGGAGTCCTTACCCACCAGCTGGACGATCTCGTTCAGGCTGGCCTCCTCCTGGAGGACCGCCATAGCCCACTCCCGGTTCTGGAGGAACTCAGGGCCCAGGCTCGTCGTACCAGGGCTTCAGGGAGTCCAGATAGAGGGAGTAGGAGTTGAGCCAGTTGATGGCCGGGAAATGGCGGCGGTAGGCCAGCGAGGAATCCAGCGCCCAGAACACCTTTACAATGCGCATGGTGGCCTGGGAGACCGGCTCGGACAGGTCGCCGCCGGGAGGGGACACCGCACCCACGGCGGTCAGGCTGCCCCTGCGGTCCTCATCGGAGCCCAGGCAGGCCACGGAGCCAGCCCGCTCATAGAACTGGGCCAGCCGGGAGGTGAGGTAAGCGGGATAGCCTTCCTCGCCGGGCATCTCCTCCAGACGGCCGGACATCTCGCGTAGAGCCTCGGCCCAGCGGGAGGTGGAGTCGGCGATAACGGCCACGGCGTAGCCCATGTCCCGGAAATACTCCGCGATGGTGATGCCGGTGTAGATAGACGCCTCACGGGCGGCCACCGGCATATCGGAGGTGTTGGCGATGAGCACCGTCCGCTTCATCAGCGACTGGCCTGTGCGGGGGTCCACCAGCTCAGGGAACTCCCGGAGCACGTCTGTCATCTCGTTGCCCCGCTCGCCGCAGCCGATGTAGACAACCAGGTCCACGTCCGACCACTTGGCCAGGGCGTGCTGCATCACCGTCTTGCCGGAGCCGAAGGGACCGGGGATGGCGGCGGTGCCCCCCTTGGCCACAGGGAAGAAGGTGTCCACGATCCGCTGACCGGACTGGAGGGGCACCACAGGGGGGTACTTGTGCTTATAGGGGCGGCCTACACGGACGGGCCACTTCTGCATCATGGGCAGCTCCACCCGGGAGCCGTCCTCCCGCTCCAGCACGGCCACTGTTTCGGTGACGGTGTAGGAGCCGGACTGGATGGAGACGATGGTCCCCTTCATTCCGGGAGGCAGCATGATCTTGTGGAGGATGGACTCGGTCTCCTGGACCGTGCCCAGTACGTCGCCCCCCACCACCTGGGTCCCGGGCTGGACGGTCGGGGTGAACTCCCACTTCTTCTCCCGGTCCAGGGCGGGGACCTCCACGCCCCGGGGGAGGCTGTTGCTTCCGCTGACCTCCCGGATGACCTCCAGGGGGCGCTGGATCCCGTCGTAAATATTCTCGATCAGGCCGGGGCCCAGCTCCACCGACAGGCGGGCGCGCCGGTGGTGACCACCTCCGCGCCGGGGCCCAGGCCGGAGGTCTCCTCATAGACCTGGATGGAGGCGGCGTCCCCGTTCATGGTCAGGATCTCGCCGATCAGGCGCTGCTCGCCCACCCGGACCACGTCGGCCATGTTGGCCTCCTCCATCCCTGTGGCCACCACCAGAGGGCCGGAGACCTTGACGATCTTTCCCATAGGCTTATAACCTTCTTTCGGGTCAATTTTTATAAAATATCGGCTCCCACCGCCCGCTCCACGGCGGTGTTCACATTGGCCATCCCGATCCCCAGGGAGCCCTCCTTGCCGGGGATGAGGATAATGGCCGGGGTCAGGGCGTCCTGATACCGGGCGATCTCAGGCTGCAGCTGGGCCGCCAGCTGCTCGGTGAGGTACAGAATGGCATAGTTCTCCTTGGCCATCCGGTGGATGGCCTGCCGGGCCTGCTCCACATCCTCCGCCGGACACACCTCCAGCCCCAGGGCCTTGAAGCCCAGCACGCTGTCCGGGTCTCCGATCACTGCGATGCGATACATCTCCATCCACCTCCGCTATACATAGGTCTCCCGCAGGCGCTCCCGGATGACGGCCCCGTCCAGACCGGCCCGCCGGCCAGCCAAGATGGTGCGGATGGCCGTCAACTCCGCCTCCTTAGCGTACAAATAGGCAATAACCGTCTCCACACCGAAGGGCACCCGCCGGGCGTCCCCCAAATACCGGGTCAGGGCGTTGTCACACTCCCGCTCAAAGGCGGTGAGGGAGCCGCCCGCCGGACGGGCCGCCTTGGCCCCCAGCTCCGCGGCCTGGGCCAGCGCCCCGCTCTGAAACAGGGCGTTCAGCTCCTCTCCCCTGGCCGCGACCAAGGTCCGCTGGGACACGCTCCCGCCGGGCAGCAGCACCTGGGACAAAAACTCGCTGCCCTTTCCGATCCGTGCCACACGGACGGCGGCTCTCAGGTTGGCCACATCCACCGCAAGGCGGACATACCCCTGGAGAAAGGCGCTCCCGGTCTCTTGGGCCAGCTGGGCCATCTCCTCATAGCAGGCCCGGTCCAGAGCCAGGTCGGACAACTGCGGGTCGTGGGAGGCGGCCAGGGTCTCCCGGGCCTCCCGGATCGCGCTTTGAAAGCGGGGGGACAGTCCGCCCAGCTGCTCCTTTTGATAGCCCTCGGCCAGCTCGGAGGCGGGCACGCGCCCGCCGTCCAGCAGCAGCCGCCCGGCGTCGATCCCCATGGCCTCCGCTTTCACCAGCACCTTGGCGTTGTGATAGTCGTATTTCAGCCGGAACACATCCACCACCCGGGGATCGGGGGCAGCCGCACTCAGCTCCCGAAGGGTCTCCGCCCGGGCGGCGGCCAGCACACGCTCCACGTCCTGGGTCCGCAGACCCTCGGCGCCGCCGTAGCCGCACTCCGTGATGACCTTCAGCGCCTCGCTCTCCTCCCGGGCATCGATCATCCGGTCCATCCGGTCACGGCTCAGCAGCCGGCCCTCCATAGCGTGGATCCGGGCGGAGAGGGCCAAATAATCCGTATCTTTTTTACGGGACAACATACGCCCCCCTTTCTCGCAATTAGGGATCAGGAAACTCCCCCTGACCTGCTCCTCATTTCAGCCTGGTCACAGGAGGCTTATGTCATGCTTTCTGCTCGGCGTCCAATTCCTGATTCCTAACTCCTCATTCCTAATTTCCAAACAGGATCTCCGCCGCCTGCTTCTCCAGCTTCTCCCGCTGGAGGCGGAACAGCGTTTCAAAGGAACAGTTGACCTCCACCGGGCCGTCTACCAGGATGAAGCCGCCCCGGATGGGACGGGTCTCCTCCGACAGAGAGAGAAGGCCGGTACCGGTGATCTGCGCCGCAGCGCTGTTGACCACCTTGCCCAGCAGTGCCCCCACCCGGGAGTCTGCCAGGGAATCGGGCAGTTCCGGGGCCACCTCCTTCACCAGGGCCTCGTTGGCGGCCACGACGACCTGCTTGCCAATGCGGCTGCGGTCTCTGGGCGAGAACACCAGCTGTTCCCGTCCGGTGGACACCGCCTGGAGCACCATGCCGGTCAGCAGCTGGATGTACTCCTCCTCCGGCAGGGCACACAGCTTCTCCAGGGCCTGCTCAAAGGCCTCGGACAGCACCTCCTGCTTGGCGGCCAGCTCCAGTTTCCGCCGCTCCAGCTGGGCCGCGGACTTCAGCCGCTCCAGCCGCTCCTCTGCCGCCCTCCTGCCTCTGGCCAAGATGGCAGTCCGCTCCTGGTCCGCCTGGGTCTTGGACTGGGTCTGGATCTCCAGGATCTGGGCCTCGGTCTGTTCCCGCAGCTGGGCCAGCTCCGCGTCCGCATCTGCACGGATGCGCGCGGTGATTTTTTCAATTCCGTCCATACGCGCCGCTCCCTCAGCCGCTGATATTGATGATCATCAGCATGGAGGCCAGCAGGGACAGAATGGCGTAGAACTCCACGGTGATGCACAGCACCATGCCCTTGGACCAGTCGTCGGGCTTCTTGGCCAGCATGTTGATGGATCCGGCGGCCACGCGTCCCTGGGCGATGGCGGAGAACAGGCCGCCCAGCGCCATGGGCAGGCAGGCGGCAAAATACTGGAAGCCCTGGGCAATGGTCAACTCGGGCAGCGTGCCGCTGAGCAGCCCCATGCGGAAAACGGCGAAAAACCACACCACCAGGCCGTACAGACCCTGGGTGCCGGGGATCACCTGGAGGATCATCACCTTGCCGAACTTGCTGGGATCCTCGCACAGAAGACCGGTGCCCGCCTCGCCGGCCATGCCGGTGCCCTTGGCAGAGCCAATACCGCTGAGCACCGCGGCCAGGCCGGCACCCAGAAGGGCCAGTGCCAGACCGCCCCAGCTGCCGAACAGGGTGCCAGACTGCTGAAGCTCAAACATTTGAGTCAAATCGCTCGCATACATAATGGTTTCCTCCTCTTATTTGACCACGTTGTAGTATTTTGTGTTCAGATCCAGGGGACGGAAGGGCCTTCCGCCGTCCTCATAGAATTTTCCGAAGTACTCCAGACACTGGAGACGCAGGTCATGGACATAGCAGCCCAACAGGTTCAGGGCAAAGTTCAGCGCGTTGCCCACTATGGAGATCACCACGAAGATGACCACGTTCCCGGGGATGGCTCCCAATGTGTTGAACACCTGGGCGATGACCGAGCCAGCCAGCATCAGAGCCATCAGACGGGAATAGGAGAGGATGTCGCCGAAATAGCCGGTCACATGGTTGTAAAGGGATCCGAAGATCCCGGTGAGCTTTCCAAAGCCCTTTCCTGTAATCAGCGGCCCGGCCAGCACCATGGCCACGCCGGCGTACAGGACCAGGTTGGTCGTCCCCAGCGCCGCCAGGGCGATCCCGGCAAAGACCAGCCACCAGGTGACCTCCTCCCACACCGCGTCCATCCACTTCCCGTTCCGGAGCTTCTGCACGAAGCTGACAGCCATGCCTGTGACGATCTGGACGACGCCCAGGGCCATGGAGCCGATCAGGATCTGAAGGGTGTTGTCCAGCGGGGTGAACAGGGGCGGCCAGAACCAGACGAAGGTGCTCTCCGGATTCAGCAGCCTCAGCAGCTGGGGGATGAAGTCCCCGAAGAAGCCGCCGGTCAGCGCCCCCATAAAGAAGGTGCTCACACCGCACAGGCCGCAGGGCAAAAAAGTCGTGCATTCCCTTCTGCGGCCGCGCACTTGGTCAGCACCACCACAGAGGCCAGCATCATCAGCAGGCCGTAGCCCATATCTGCCATCATCACCCCGTAAAACAGAATAAAGAAGGGGGCCATCAGGGGGTTTGGGTCCACGCTTCCGTAGGCAGGCAGGGAATACATCTCCGTGACCATATTCAGCGGGCGGGTGAGCCAGTTGTTTTTCAGGCTCACCGGCACCTGGGGGTACTCCTCCTCCGCCGGGTCCTCCACCTGCCAGGCGCAGGGGTAGGCGGACAGCTTCCGCTCCGTCTCCTCCCACTGCTCCGCGGGGATCCACCCCTGGAGCAGGAAGGTCTGCTCCGTATCCCGGAGCCTGGCCCGGCTCTCCTCCCGGTCAATGCGCACCGAGGCCCGGTCAGAGGCCCGGCGGACGTCCTCCGCCAGGCCGGTCATACCGGCCAGTTCCTCCTCTGTCTGCCGGAGCCGCTCCGCATTTTCGGACAGTTCCCGGTCCAGACGGGCGTCATTTTCCCGGGCTGTACCGGTCCAGCCATTCAATGTGACTCTGGACCAGCCGAAGCCCGCAGGGCCTCCAGGACCACCTCCTGGGCGCTCTTGTGGCAGACAAGCAGGCAGTAGCGCACCTCCCGGCTGGCGCTGGCCTCACGTCGGCAACAGCCTTGTCCTGCTGTGCCATTGCCTGCGGGGCATACAGCTCGTCCCGGCGGGCGCCGGGCTTCGGCGAAAGAAAACCGCGCCCTTTCGCGCCATCATGCCGCAGCACTTCCATGGCGCGCTGTGCATCGTGGTGGCGCGCCTGCGCATCGGCAAGGGCCCGTGTATCCGGCGAAAGAGGCTGGCCAGCAGCTGCTCTGCCGGTGCGGCATCCTCATCGCCCTGGGGCCCCAGTGTGGGCTCGCTGATTTCCACACAGCCCAGGCCCTGAAGCGCATGCAGTATCGCTTCCCGGTCTTCCCGCATGGCAAGCAGCCCCAGCCGCTTCATTTTGACGATAGCCATCAGCTCACAACCTTTTCTACAAGAAAAGCAGCCGCTTCATCCAGCCGGCTGCGCATCTGCGCCTTGCGGGCCTCGCAGCCCTGCCGGGCCTGTTCCAGAACGTCCTGCGCCCAGGCCCGCGCCTGGGCCTCTGCCTCGGCCATCATGGCCCCGGCCTCGGCTTCTGCCTGCTGGCGCGCCTTCTCCACCGCAAGGCGGGCGGCACGCTGTGCCTGGGTAACCCGCTGCTTGTTCTGTGCCGCTGCGTTTTCCTTTTTCTGCTTTACTTCCTGCTCTAATTCGGTCACTTTCTGAATCTCATCTGTCACCATTGCCGCTTCACCACCTGCTTTCAGATTTTACCGCATAACCGCCATGCAAATTTTAAGGTATGGTACCATTCTAGAAGTAATAAATGAAAAATCAAGAACAGAGCAAGATTTTTGGTACTTTGCGTGAATTTTTTCAGGGCGCAGCCGCTTTTGGCGGGCGGTTTTGCCCCACGGCCCTCTTTTGTATCAGTGTATGCAGGCCTTTTCCGTTTAAGCGGCCAAAAAGGGGGCGCGCGGCATTTTTTGACGGAAAGGGCGCGCCGGGCCGCCGTATTTCCCATAAAATGCGCAAATTCCCGGCCAGGGGCTTGCACATTGCACGATGTTCTGTTAAGATAAAAAAGAAGATCTGCGTGCCCAGCACGGTCTTTCAGCCCGCAGCCCGCGGGTAATAAGGAAATGGGGCCATCCAGACGGGGTGGCTATTCTTTTGAACACAAAATACACTAAAAAGTATATTTTGCCCTTCGCGTATGCGCGCAGGGCGGCAGGAAAAACACTTTCCGCAGAAAAGGCCTATATTTGGCCAGTGGCGGAAGAGAGGGAGATTAAAATGTTGCAACTGGAACATCTGGCCCTGGCAGCTGCCGGGTGGAGAAAGCATTTTGAAAGGGGTAGACATGCATGTGCCCAAGGGCAAGCTGGTGGTGGTAACAGGCCCCAACGGCGGCGGCAAAACGTCGCTGGCAGCTGGTTGCCGGGCTGGAGACACCCACGGCCGGGCGCATTTTGTTTGACGGCGAGACATCACGGGCCTCGACATCACCCAGCGCGCCCGGAAAGGCATTGCCTATGCGTTTCAGCAGCCGGTGCGCTTCAAGGGCCTTACCGTGCGGGACCTGCTGGAAATGGCGGCAGGCAAACCGCTGGAAGAATGCGAGGTTTGCGCGCTGGTGGGCAAGTGGGCCTGTGCGCCAGCGAATACATCGACCGCGAGGTGGACGCCAGCCTTCCGGCGGCGAGGCAAAGCGCATCGAAATTGCAACGGTGCTGGCGCGCAACGCCAAGCTTCTCTATTTTCGATGAGCCGGAGGCCGGCATTGATTTGTGGAGCTTTTCGAAGCTGGTGGAAACTTTTTTCAGGAACTGCAAAAAAGCCATCATGGCACGCTGCTCATCATTTCGCATCAAGAGCGCATTTTGTCCATTGCAGATGAAATTGTCGTCATCGCAGATGGCGTGGTGCGCGAGGCGGGCCCGCGCGAGGAAGTGCTGCCCCACCTGATGCGGGGAGAGAGCATGGGTTGTATGTGCCCGCTTGGCAAGGAGGTGCGCCGCGCATGAATAAGGTAACGGATGAACTGCTGCGCCTGGTGGCAGATTTTAAGGGCGAATTTACCGGCGCCTACAACATTCGCGAGGACGGCTGCGCCGGGCGCCAGTCTACGAAAAACATCAAAATAGAATCCAAAACAGACAAGCCGGGCATCGATATCCGCGTGGCGCCCGGCACAAAAAGGGGAAAAAGGTATATATCCCGGCCTGTGTCACACACAGCGGCGTGGACGACTTGGTATACAACGATTTCTACATCGGCGAAGGGGCCGATGTGGTGGTGGTGGCCGGCTGCGGCATCCATGCAGACGGCGAAGAAGAGGCGCGCCACAATGGCATCCACCGCTTTTTTGTGGGCAAGGGCGCCAAAGTGGTTTATGAGGAAAAGCATGGGCACAGGCGCCAGCACGGGCAACCGCCACATTGACCCTGTGACAGAGGCGTTTCTGGAGGAAGATTCCAGCCTCACCATGGACACGGTGCAATTTCCGGCGTGGACACCACCTACCGCAAGACAAGCGCCAGGCTGGCTGCGCGCGCAAAGCTGCTGGTGCGCGAGCGCTTGATGACGAACGGCGCAGAGGCGGCCAAAACCGAGTTTACCGTGTATCTGGAAGGGGAAGACTCGGGGCGGATCTCGTGTCCCGCTCGGTGGCCAAGGGCCGCAGCCATCAGGAGTTTGTCTCCCGCATTGTGGGCACCACGCGCTGCACAGGCCATTCCGAATGCGACGCCATTCTGGCGGATAAGGCCACGGTGGTGGCCACGCCTGCGCTGGAGGCCGCCCACCTGGACGCCTCTGCTCATCCACGAGGCGGCCATTGGCAAAATTGCGGGCGAACAGCTGATGAAGCTTCGCACTCTGGGCCTTACGGAAGAACAGGCCGAAGAAAAGATTATTGCAGGCTTTTTTGAAGTAACTTTGTTTTGGCACAGATCACAGAAAAGCCCCTCTGGCAGCCGCCCGGCAGCCAGAGGGCTTTTTGCCGCAGCATGCCTCTTCGCCGATGCGCCGGCCCCTCTGGCGGGCGGCTTGCCTTTGCCGCCTGGCCCCGGCCTTTGCCGCCGGGTTTGCAGTGTGGTGCCGCTGTGTGCTATGATACAGAAAACCAGGCCCGGCAAAGAAAGCCGGCAGGTGCGCAGGCCCGGGTGGCCGCGCGCCGGAAAAGAAGGGGGAAAGGCTATGGAGTTCCGGCCCATACGAAGAAACCGGCAGCAGCTGACACAGGAGCAGGCGTGGGCCCTGCTGGAACAGGGAAGCTACGGTGTGCTGGCTGTGCAGGGGGGACAGCGGATGGCCCCTATGCGGTGCCGCTGAACTATGTGTGCCAGGCGGGCAGCATTTATTTTCACTGTGCCAAAGCGGGCCATAAGCTGGATGCCATGCGCGCACACCCGCAGGTGTGCTTTTTACCGTGGTGGGAAAGTCAGATGTGGTAAGCAGCAAATTCACCACCTATTTCAGCAGCGTGGTGGCCTTTGGCACGGCGCGCGCGTTGTGGAAGAAAAAACAGCGCCCGGCTTGCCGCCTTGCGCGCCCTGGTAGAGAAATATTCACCGCACGAGCCGGAGGAAAACAAGGCTCATGAAGTGGACAGCTGCGGCACATCCTGCATTGTGGCCATCGATGTGGTGCACCTTACGGGCAAACAGGCCATTGAACTGGTGGAACAATAACGGGCAAAAGTGGCCGAAGGGGGCAGCAGGCTTTGGAATATAGAAGGCTGAGCGCAGAGGAGATCTGCCCGGGGCTGTTCCGGCATTTTGTCCGCCGCCAGCAGGTCACCCGATGCTGGTGCAGGGAAAATGGAGAATGGCGCGTGAAGGACACCCCTTTTCTGGATGACTGGGCGCCGGAAGATTATGAAACGCTGGCCCGCTGCCTGAAAAACACCTGTGGGGCCGGCGGGTTTTGTGCGCCGCCTTTTGCGAAGGGGCGCTGAAAGGGTTTGCCTCTGTGGAGGCAGGCCTGTTCGGCGGCGGCGGCCGGTATCTGGAACTTTCCAGCCTTCATGTGTCGCAAGAGCTGCGCGGGCAGGGCGTGGGAAAAAGCTGCTTCATGCGGCTGTGCAATGGGCCAGAGGCCAGGGGGCGAAAAGGCTTTACATCTCTGCACACCCTGCGGTGGAAAGCCAGGCCTTTACCGGGCAATGGGCTGCACGCCGGCGCAGGTTTGCCGCCCGGCCCATGCGGGAGCGCGGGCCCGCCGGCCGCCCGCTGGAGCTGTTGCTGTAAGGGTACACCGGCCCCTTTGAAAGAAAAAAAAAAGGGCGCGCGGCATTTTCGATGCCGCGCGCCCTTTTTTTCTGAGCCCAAACCAACACAACGCAGCTGCTGCGGCCTCAACCGCGCGTTTTCCACCAGAACCATGCGTTGACAGCCCCGTAAACCAGAAAGAACCCGCCCAGCGTCAGCACACCAAAGCTGAAATAGGGGCGCGGGTATCCGCGCATCAGAACTGTCACCAAAAGGCTGACGGGCACAAAGGTACACAGGGCGAAATTTGCGCGCCACAGCCTGCGGTGCCCCGAGGCCTTTTCAAACAGGCCCGCCGCACCCTGCAGAATAAGCCCAAGCGCCTGAATTGCCATGCCAATGGCAATATCGGTGGCAAGTTGGCGTTCATACCAGGCAGTGCAAATATACACAGGCCCAACACCACCAGCGCTGCCCCGAAAGCGGGCATCAGGCGGCGCTGGGGCGCCGCGCCGGCCGGGCAGGCGTGCCGAGGTTCTTCACACCCTGCAAAGCATATCTGCCGAGACGCCGAACACCCTGCATAAGGCCAGCGCTTTGTCCAGCTCTGGCAGGCTTTCGTCCAGCTCCCATTTCGAAACGGCCTGCCGCGACACGCCAAGGCGTTCGGCAAGCTGCTCCTGAGAGAGGCCCATGCGCCTGCGGTGGGCCTGAATGCGCGCGCCCAGTGTTTTGCTGTCCTCCATGTTAACAACCCTCCCGGTTTGAAATGCCGCCTGCGGCCGGGCCGTGCCTGGGCCGGGGCCGCCTGCCGTTTCAGAATACCCGGGCGCGCGGTTGCATGCCACAAAGCCGGGCTGGAACATGCGCAACCGGTGGTTGCAGGGCGTGGCCATGCGGCGGAAAGCCGGCTTTAAAGCGAATAAACTGCCACTGCGGAAGCCACAACAGCAACCTTGCATAATTTTCCGGCACGGGCAGCCCGCTGAGCGCGGGGTAAAACATAACAAACAGAAGCCCCGCACATGCTGCCAGTGCCAGCGCCGCCCGCCGCGCGATGCGCGGGGCGCGGGCGTTCCATTCGGCCCAAAGCAGTGCCAGCGCCAGCACGCCAAAGGCCGCGCCGGGGAAGTAGTGATACAAAAAAGGTGCAGCGGCTTACCGTCACCCAGGGCAGAATTTGGGCGGCCCACAGCACCAGCACAGCGCGCCCGGCGCGGGTGCCGTTGCCCCGCGCCTGCTGCACAGCCAGCCCGGCCAAAGCGGCCGTGCCGCCCCAGAACACCAGCGGGTTGCCGAGGCAGGCAATGCTGGCGGCCATCCCCTGCGGCAGCTCGCCGCCCATATAATACCATACCGGGCGCAGGTCGAAGGGCCAGGTGAACCAGCGGCTTTTCAAACGGGTGTGGCATTCAGCGCCGAGTGATAGGCATACATGCTTTGCTGGGCGGCCCACCAATCGGCAAGGGTATATTGCGGCGTGCCCAGCCCCAGCGGAAGATAACTGGCCAGATAAATGCCAAGCGGGAGGAAAATAAACAGTGCACAGCCGCCCGCCAGCGCGCGCACCCAAAGCCCCACGCACAGCGGCCCGGGTGCCCGGCTGGGCCCGAAGGGCCTTTGTTTTTGCAAAGCTTAAAAAGTACAGCACGGCCAACCCGGCGCCGGCAAAACGCCCGTCCATTTCACCGCTGCGGCACAGCCAAAAGCTTGCGCCAGAGGCCGCAAGGCACGCCCAGGCGCGGCGCGTGAAGCCCGTGCGTGCCAGCTCGCGGCAGAAGCCCAGCATGCCAAGCGAACAGGCCAGAATAAAAAATACAGCATAGGTGTCGATGGTGCCGATGCGGTTTGCGCAAAGCGCATAAAGTCAAAGCCCCACAGCACAGCGGCCAGCGCGGCGGGCGCGGCGGCTGCGGCACAGCGCGCGCCAGAAGATAAATCTCCGGTGCAAGCAGCACGCCGAACAGGGTGCCCATGCAGCGCCATCCGAATGGGGTCATGCCGAACAGGGCCACGCCCAGCGCCATAATATCCTTTGCCAAGGGGCGGGTGTGGTCTCGTAAACAGGCAGCCCGTGCACTGTCTCATAGGCGGTGCGCGCATGGTAAATCTCATCGAAATACATCGAGTTCTCATAAGCTGGGCCGTGCGGGCACTGCGGCCCTGCTCGTCAAACAGCGCTTGCCCGTTGCTGCTGTACACGGGCAGTGTTTGCCCGCTGGCGTCCAGAAATGCCAGCTCAAACACCTGTGCGCCGGTGACTGTCACCGTATACGGCCCCGGGCCGGAAAGCGCGTGCCGCACCCAGGAAAAGCACCCGCCGGGCGCCAGTTGTGCCAGCAGCACTTCGCGGCCCTGCGCGTCCTGCACGCGCAGCTGCCCGCCCGCCTGGGTAATGCCCTGATACACCATCAGGCTTTCGGCCTCGCCATCTACGGTGGCCGTCACGGAAAGAGAGCTCTGCGCTTCTACAAAGGTTTGCGGCGCAGCCGTGTTGCCAAGGCGCGCAAACGAAACAGCGCCCAGGGCCAGGGTGCCGGCAAGAAGAAGGCAAGCTCGCGCCTTGTCCAGCGCAGCGGCACGGGCGGCGGCCCCATAGGCTGCCTGCGCGGCACGGCGGGCCAACAGCACACGCAGCCCCACCATGGGGCAAAGTTTTGCAGCTGCGCCGCCTGCAGGGGTTCATCGGGCAGGCCAAAGGCTCACAGCAGCCAGCCACAGCAGCATGCAACACAAAAGCAAGACGGCCAGGGCCGTGGCGCGCAGGGCAAACGCCGGCAGGCCCTGCAGCAAAAAAAGGTCCTGCGAGGTGCTGGCGTTTACCACCAGCAGCATATTCAGCCAGGCGGCCACGCCCAATGTGCAGCCAATGGCAAGCTGGCGGTTTGCGCGCACGGCGGCTGCTGCCAAGGTTAGAAACACCGCCATCAGCAGATACCGTTCATGCATGCGGTGTGCAAAGCAGAAAATGCCGGCCGCATAGGCCGGCCAGCAGCAACGGGCACAGGCGCCCGTCTTTGCAGCCCGGAAAGCAAGCACACACAGCCCTGCCGTAAGCACGGCAATGTGCAGCGCGCCCCACTGTGCATAGGTGAAAAACAGCAGGCGGTCTGTCTGCGGGGGCCCAGTTTGCCCCAGCAGGGAAAACCAGTTGGCCGCGCTGAGGCTGGCGTAAGGGTAGCTTTTGCGCTGTGGAGAAATATTTTTCAAACAGGCCGGGCAAAAGCCCCGAAACCCCAAAAACGGCAGACCGCACACAAGCGCAGGCACAAGGGCGGCAGCCCCTGCGCCCGCCGCGCGGCCCAGTGCGGCCAGGCGCTTTGGGCTGTACCAGGCATCTGCCAGCACGCATACGGCCAGCACCGGCCCCAGAATTAGCGCCTGCGGCTCAGGGCCAGCGCTGCGCCCCAGCAGAGCGCTGCGGCAAAAGGCGCCGTTTTCCCCAGCGCGGCAAAGCAGGCAACCAGAAACAAAAGGTACACCATGTCCATCTGCTTCCAAACACCTGTTACATATAAAGGGCCGGGCTGGCCCCTGCGGCAACACTCCAGTACAAAGCCGCGCGCGCCGGGGCCCCTGCAAGACGGTAACAGAGGGCGGCCAGCCCCCCCCTGCCAAAATGCCGGGCGCCGCCAACAGGCAGCGCGCAAACGCGCTGGCGTGGCTTATGCAAAAGCTGGGCAAGCTTGCCCAGCGGCCATAAAGCAGAATGCCGCCGGGCGGGTAATCGGCAAAATATCCTCTGCATAAAAGCCGGAAAATCCCTCTTCCGCCACACGGAGAGCCCAGGCCCAAAGGTGTTGTAATCGGCCGCATAGCCGGCAGTGGCCCCGGCCAGCACAAGCTGGGCCAGTGCGCAGGCCCCCATAACGCCCCAGAACCAGCGTGTCCACGCGTGTTTTTCCGGCATATGGGCACCTCCCTTTTTCAGTGTTTTGGTGCGGCCGCGCCGCATTGCTTTATCATACCATTCGCAGGCGGTGCCTGGCAAGCACACGTTGCGGCACAACAAACAATGGGCCGCGGAATACCCTTCCGCGGCCCACTGTGTGGTTTTGCTGTGACACACCCTTTGCGGCATGCATCATTCAATGGCGATATACGTCTTTTTCCGGCAATGCCTTCTGCTCTGCCTTCGGGATGCTCAAGCGCAGGATGCCGTCCTCAAACTTGGCGTGCACATCGGCATCGGTGATGCCTTCGCCCACATAGAACGAACGGCTGCACTGGCCGGCCCAGCGCTCGCGGCGCACATAACGCCCGTTTTATCGCCTTCGTCCTTGTCAAGGCCCTTGGCCGCCGTCACGGTGAGGTAGCCGTTCTCGACGCTTGCCATGATTTGGTTTTTTGAAACCGGGCAGGTCAATGTCCAGCTCGTAGGTGTTATCCGTCTCGCGAACATCTGTGCGCATCACGGCCGCGGCGTGCTTGCCGTACAATTCATGGTCTGCCTCGCGCTCGAACATGCGGAAAGGCTCGGAAAAGAAACTATCGAACAGATTTTCACCAAAAATGCTAGGCAACATACTTCATTCCTCCATTCCAGATGCCGCCGTTGCGGCACACTGTGAAAATTGCCATTCGTGATTGGTTTTATTCGCTTCTTTCGAAGCTGACTTTAGTATATCATAAATTTTAGCACTGTCAAGCCCTAGAGCGCTAAAATTCACATAAAGTTCATAAAATATGGCAATAAATCGACATAGAATAGTGGAAGTGGTGATTTTTGCGAAAACAGTTTTAGCACTCTTGTGGAAAGATTAAAAATTTGCACCATTCCAACCCCATAGAGGCGTCTCGGCATATTTGACATAGATGCGGTTTTCTGCAATGCCCAGTGCGCCCGCTATCACGTCGCACACGCGCGCGGTAAGGGCGTCGGCGGCCTCGTCCGCCACGCTGCCATAGGCGCTTACCTCCACCATGGCGGCTGCGTCGTCACTTCCCGCAAACCACAGGCGCGCCGGGCTCAAAGTTCACCATCAGCCATGCCTCGGTTTTGCCCGGCAGTGCTTCAATTGCCTGGCCCAGCTGGCGCTTCCATGGCCTCGCTCGGCGGCGGAAATGGGGATATTGGTTTTTACATTAATAAAGGGCATAAAACCTCCTGAAATTCCGGCATGCGGCGCAGCGCATATGCTGCGGGCTGCCTGGTTTAAAACAGGGCGGTGTGCCGCCCTGTTTATCATAACGCCTGCGCATGGCTTGCGCAAGAAAAACAGGCGGCGCTTACAAAGGCGATACATATATGAAAAAAGATGTAAATTTGGCGGCCAGGGTTGAAAAAGCAGAATTTGGTGATAGCATTATTATAGCTATAACTATGAGTATAATTGCCGGGCGTATCATGCAAAAATGGAGAGGCCCGTTTCGGTTTTTAGATGGTTTGGGCAGATGCCTGGTTCGGGCAGGCAAAGAGGGCCGGCGGGAAATTTGCCGGGAATGCCCGCTTGCTTTTATCGGATGCCGGGTGCGCAGGCAGCGGCAGCCTGCTGCCTGGCCTGCAAGGGTTGCTGCTGCAAGCAAATAATACCGGCCGTATTTGCGGCGTGAAGGAGAAAACATGTCCAAGAAAAAAAAGGCCCCCAGCATGCGAAAAAGCAGGCTGCGCCAGCGTTTTGAGCGGCGCTTGACAAAGAAAAATGACACCGGCGCCTGGCAGCAGGAGAACGAGGCCGTGGGCCGGGCGGCGGCTGGGGAATTTGACACCATGTCGTTCGATGCGCCCGAAGAGGGCGGCAGTTACGGCGAGGGCCCCTACGAAGGCGCCCCTTCTGTCACTGACGATACGATGGATTTTGATATGCCGGAGGATGCAGGCGGCTATGGCCCGCAGTACGGCTATGGCGGCGAGGCATATGAAGCGCCCGTTTCTGCCAGCGATGATACGATGGATTTCGACGTGCCGGAGGATGCGGGCAGCTATGGCCCGCAATACGGCTATGGCGATGAAGCGTACGAAGCACCCTCTTCCGTAAGCGATGATACCATGGATTTCGATGTGCCGGGCGACGGGCGCGCGGCCCTGCAGTATGGCTATGACGATGAGCCATATGAAGCGCCTTACTCTGCTGCGGACGACACCATGGCTTTGAGCCGCCCGACGGAGGCGACGGCGGCTATGGCGGAGGCGACGGCGGCTATTCCGGCCAGCCGCCGCGCGGCGGCCGCCACGGCAAGGACGGCTTTTTCCAAAATATCTTTCCGGCCACGGGCTGGCGGTGGCACTCAGCGCGGCGGGCGTGGTGCTGGTAGGCGTGCTGGGCGTGGTGGCGGCGTTTAAGTTTGGCCTGCTGGGCACGAGCAGCCTGCCTGCGTCCAGCCCGGCCCCGTCCGGCAGCACCGGCATCTCTGGCGCTGTGCCGGGGTCTTCCTCTTCTGCCGCGGCCACGGCCACACCGGAAAGCAGTTCACAAAGCAGCTCCATCAACGGCACGGAGCACGCCGCGGCCCAGCGCAACGCCCCGGGCCACGGCTACCCCAAGAAAGACGGCTGCGCCCACTGCCACACCGCAGAGAACGGCCACGCCGCAGCCCACGGCTACGCCTACCCCCAGAAAACGCCCGCGCCTACGCCGAAGCCTGTCGAGACGCCTGTCCCTACGCCGGTGCCTACACCGGTGCCTACGCCGAACGGCAACCCGTCAGCCCCCCGCATGTACATGACTATAAGCAGGTCGGCGAGGTCTCTCCTACCTGTGCAACAGCGGGGAGCATCACCTATCAGTGCAGCGGCTGTGGAGAGATTTACTCTGAGTCGATCCCGCTACGGGGCAACACGTCCAGGGGGATATTGTACAGCGAGAAGATGGTGTCTACTATAAATGTTCGGTGTGCGGGGGCTGGTTCAAAATGTAGGCCCGGAATCCAGGTTTGACACTTTATACTCTAAGGAGGAAACGGAACGGTGAAAAAACTGATTCGAAAGGGAATGGCCCTGTGGCTGGCCCTGGCGCTGGCGGCTTCCATGCTGCCGGCGGGCTTTGCCGCGGGCGAAAGTTCGTCCTCCTCGGGTTCGGGCCCGGCCCAAAGCGCGGAAGAGGCAGATGACACAAACCTTCCCTATGAATATGAATTGACGAGGACGGCAACGCCACGCTGACGAAATATACCGGCAGCGAGGCGGAAGTGGTGACGCCCAAAACCATTGACGGGCACCCGGTTACACGCCTGAGGGCACTTTCCGGCAGCCCGAGGAAGAAAGAGGCCGGCGCACCGGCAAGCGCCTCTTCTTCTGCCGGGGAAGAAAAGGCGCAGGCCACAGAGCAAAACGAAGCTGCCGGCATCCGCAGCATCACGGTGTCGGAAGGCGTAGAATACATGGATGGCTACACCTTTGCAAACCTTTCTACTCTGGAAAAGGTTTCGCTTCCTCTACCCTGAAGCAGGTGAACGGCTACACGTTTGAGGGCCTGGAAACTTTAAAAGAAGTTACGCTTTCGGAAGGGCTTGAAACCATTCAGACAGAAGCCTTTCGGAACACCGGCATTGAAACGATTGTGCTTCCCGAAACGCTGCAGACCATTGGGGCAAAGGCGTTTGAAAGCGAGGCCTTGAAAGAGATTACCGTGCCGGCCGGCGTCACCCGCATTGGCGGGCAGGCGTTCCGCACCGATACGGAACTGACCATTTACACCACCATGAACTCTACGGCGGCCGTGTATGCGCAGCTGAACCAGATTGATGTTGTGTACACCGACTATGTGGCCGTGGAGGAAGTGACGCTGGATAAAACCGAGCTGACGCTGGTGGAGGGCGAGACAGGCCTGCTGAAGGCCGATGTGCTGCCAGAGGACGCCACTGAAAAAACCGTGACGTGGGAATCTTCGGACCCCGCTGTGGCCACGGTGGATGAAAACGGCACCATTACGGCCGTGAAAGAGGGCCAGGTTGCCATCACCGCCAAAGCGGGCCAGGCAAGCGCGTCGTGCACGGTGACCGTGAACCCCATTGACGACAGCGTGACCGTGGGCTGGACGCAGGACGGCCTTCACTATGTGCGTGCGGACGGCAGCTATATGAAGGGCCTTGCTGAAATAGACGGCCAATATTATATTTTCAGCGAGGATGACGGCACCCTGCAAAGGGGAAAATGTGCCCTATGGCGGCTACACCTATGGCACAGATGACAAGGGCATTTTGATTTCGGTAACAGTGCCGGACGGGGTGACGGAGCTGCCCCGCGGCGAATTTACCATTCCCTCGCTGAAAACGTTCACCATCCCCTGCCAGCGTCACCTACATGGGGGCGGGCTGCATCCCGGTGGCAGAGGGTGTGGCAGTGCGCGCCGTACGGCTCTACCGCGCATGTATACGCACAGTTGAATAACCTTAGTTTCGCCTATACGGATACGGTGACTGTCACTTTGGACCAAACCGAGCTGGAGCTGGTGAAAGGGCGCGAAAAAACGCTGACCGCCTCTGTTTCGCCTGCGTTTGCACAAGAGTTCGAGCAGGTGTGGGCCAGCTCGAACCCGGATGTTGCCACCGTGGAAAACGGCGTGGTGAAGGGCCTGGAGCTGGCGAGGCAGACATCACATTAGAGGTGGACGGCGTGAAGGCCGTGTGCCATGTGACGGTGAAGGACAAAGTGTGCGACGCCCATTGGGAGGGCGAACAGTATATTCAGGAAGACGGCGAGCCCGCCAGAGGCATTGTGGAAATTGAGGGCAAAAGCTATCTGTTCCGCGAAGAGGACGGCGCCGTGCAGAAAAACGCGGAAAATTTCGCGTATGGCGATTATGAATACAGCACAGATGAAGCGGGCGTCATTGTGGGCGTGCGCGTGCCGGAGGGCGTCACCTCTGTGCCGGGAAAACAGTTTTTCAGCCTGAAACAGCTGCAAACGGCAGATGTGGGAAGCCACGTCACCTACCTGGGCGCAGACTTTGTGGACGCGGCCTGCGGGTTGTTATTTATACTTCACAGGGAAGCCTGGCTGCCGTATATGCCAAAATGCGAAATATCCCTGTGCGCTATTCTGACGGCGATGTGCCGCTGGAGAGCATCTCCCTTTCCGAGACGCAGCTGCTGCTGCGCCCGCAGGAGGCAGCTTCCCCTGCAGGTGCCTTACGAGCCCTGGGACGCAACAGACCGCGCCGTCACCTGGAGCTCTTCCGACCCCGCTGTGGCCACGGTGGATGAAACCGGCCTTGTGACGGCGCTGGCAAACGGAACGGCCGTTATTACGGCAGAGGCGGGCGGCAAAACCGCAAGCTGTACGGTGGATGTGGCCGACCGCAACACCTGGGTGGAACAGGGCGGCGACACCTATTACATAGGCGAAGACGGCCAGTTTGTCACCGGTTACCAGGAAATTGAGGAAAATTTTATATCTTTGATGAAGAGGGGCGCCTGCAGAAGGGCACCATCACCTATGAGGGCCAGCGCTTCCTGGCCGGCGAAGACGGCGCGCTGCATGTGCAGGCCTTCGTGGAGGGCGAAGACGGTGTCACCTATTACGGCGAAGACGGCGCCGCGGTAGTGGGATGGTTTGAAACGGCGCAGGGTGCGGAAAACCACCCCGCGGGCCGCTATTATCAGGATGACCAGACTTACCTTCTGGCCGTGGGCCTTGTGCCGCTGGGCGACACGGTGTATTATTTTGACGCCTCCGGCCGCCTGCACACCCAGGCGGGCTATGTGACGGTGGACGGCCAGCAGTATTACATTACAGCGGACGGCATCTATTCCCCGCCGCCCGTCATCACGGACGTCACCGTCAGCTACAACAGCAAAACAGGCGAAAACACCGTGAAGGTAACAGCCACTTTTGGCGCCGCAGGCGCGGCGGAAAAGGCATACAGCTTTGACGGCGGCAAAACCTGGCAAAGCGCGGCCAGCTATACGTTTAAGGTGACAAAAGACACCACCCTGGCGAAAGACTCGGTGCAGGTGCGCGACGCCGCACAGCCCGCGCAGGTGGAAAAGTACGGCTACGAGCTTGCGCTGAAGGGGCCCGTCACCGGGCCGCTGAAGGGCATTGACGTGTCTTCGCACCAGGGCACCATCGACTGGCAGGCGGTGGCCGATTCCGGCGTCCAGTTTGTCATCGTGCGCGCCATGTGCTGGAGCAATGCGGCCGGCGGCTATGCCATGGATTCAAATTTGTCGAGAACGTGAAGGGCGCCAAGGCGGCCGGCCTGATGGTGGGCGCCTATTGGTACAGCGATGCGTTCAACGGCAGCGAGGCGCGCGAAGAAGTGAGCTTCATTTCCAATTCCAGCGAGTGGAAGGCCCTGAAGGACGCAGGCATCACCCTGGATTTGCCCTTCTATATCGATTATGAGGACCCGTGGATTCTGAAAAATAACCACTCTACTTACGACAGCCGCACAGACGCCGTGCGCTCCGGCATGGTGGCGGTGGAACAGATGCTGGGCACCGCCACAGGTTTCTACGCCAGTGAAAGCTGGATGAAGACGCAGTTTGACGGCGCGGGCCTGATGAATGAGGGCTATAACGCCTGGGTGGCGCACTGGGGCTCGTCTCAGGGCATGGGCAATGTGCAGATGTGGCAGTATTCCAATGCGGGCAGCGTGCCCGGCATCAGCACCAATGTAGACCTGAACTGGCTGTACCCCAGCGGCGCAGGGGGGCAGCGGCTCCAGCGACGGCACGGGTTCAGCAGCGGCAACATCACGGTGTGGGACGTGAACACGAGCAAAAGCGTCACGGCCAACACCACCGAAATTTTGAAAAAGATTGTGGCCAACGAGGTGGGCGGATTCACCAGTGCCCAGCTCAGCGCGGGCGACAGGCGCAGCCTGTACCAGGCGCAGGCCGTGGCGGCGCACTCCTGGCTATCTACCAGATTCGCCATGGGGGTATCTACGCCCAGCGTGGGGCTTGCCAGCAGCTACAGCAGCGAGATATCAAGCGCGGTAGAGAGCGTGAAGGACGTGCTGGTAAAGTATAACGGCGATGTGGCCAACACGGCCTATGGCAGCTGTGCGGCGGAAAAACCAATTCGGCTGCCAACATGGGGTGGGGCAATTATGCCTACCTGGTCGAGGTAATGGACAGCGCGTTCGAGCAGAAGTTTGCCCCCCTCAGTATTACCCCAGGGCTACCCAAGGGGAGACAATGCGGCAATGTCATCAAAAATGGTGGGCGAACAGTGTTCAAGGCCTATGAATCGAGGCCGGAAAGCTGGATTACCGAAATTCATACAGACGCCAACGGCTATGTGGATTACGCCGTGGTGTGCGGCCAGCATTACCGGCGGCAGGTTCTACGAGAACTGCTGGGGCATGTATGGCGCCAACCTCGTCAGCTGGAGCTATAACAGCGCAGACCGGTCTTGGTTATTACCACCAACGGCAACGGCCATGGCGTGGGCATGAGCCAGTACGGCGCGGCGGGCTATATTGCGCAGTATGGCTGGAGCTATACGCAAGGTGCTGCAGCACTACTTCCCGGGCGCCAGCATTGTGTAAAAAACAAATTTTTCTGCCCCCTGGCGGCACTTTTGCCGCCGGGGGCGCTGTTTTTTGGGGGAATATTTCTTGAAAGACGCCAAAGATTACGGGACGTATCGAAATGTATAAAAAATCCATTTTATGCATAAACTTTTTTGATTATACGGCTTTTTGTGCTGATTTTATGCAACAGAACTTGTGGCAAGTAACAAAAATGCCCGCCATTCGCGGGCATTTTGCTATTTCACCTTCCCATTCTGGGTGGGGGTGTGGTATGATACCTACGCACGAACCATGGTGCCGCGGCGCCAGGAATAGTAAGGAGCGAATCATTCTCATGGAACCCATACAAGTAGGACTTTTTGCATCCTGCCGCCGGTCATTGCCATTGGCCTGGCCCTCATTACGAAAGAGGTGCTGTCCAGCCTGATGCTTGGCATTTTGTCCGGCACGCTTATCTATGCGCTGAACACGGGCGCGGGCCCCGTCAGTGCGGTAAGCAGTGCATTCACCACCATGGCGGAAGAGTTTTCCGCCTCTATGATCATCTTTTTGTGCCTGCTGGGCGGGCTGGTGGCTGTCATCAGCATGGCCGGCGGTTCCCGCGCATACGGCGAATGGGCCGCCAAGGGTGTGCGCAGCCGCAAAAGTGCGCAGTTTGCCACCGGCATTCTGGGTGTTCTGATTTTTATCGACGACTATTTCAACTGCCTCACCGTGGGCACCGTGATGAAGCCCATCACCGATAAATACCACATTTCCCGTGCGAAGCTGGCCTTATTTAATTGATGCCACGGCGGCGCCGGTAGTGCATCATTGCCCCCGTTTCGTCGTGGGCGGCCAGCGTAATCTCCAACCTGCCGGACGAAGGCAACGGCGGCATGGCCACGTTCCTGTCCACCATTCCCTTCAATTTGTACGCAATCCTCACCATCATCATGATTCTTGTGCTGGTTGCCTTCCAGCTTGATTTCGGCCCCATGCAGAAATATGAGCTGGAAGCGCAGATGCAAAAAGGGGATATTACCGATGACGCCACCGCGCAGGCGGACGACATCAGCGGGCTGAAGGTGTCCGGCAAGGGCACTTTGTGGGACCTTGTGGTGCCTATTCTCAGCCTGATTGTGTTCTGCATTCTTGCCATGCTGTATACCGGCGGCTATTTCGCGGGCGGAATTGGCCTGTTTGACGCCTTTGGCAACACAAATGCAAACCTCTCGCTGGCAATGGGCGGGTTTGGCGCCATTATTGTGGCGGCGCTGCTGTTTTTGCCGCGGCGCATCCTCACCTTCCGCGATTTTATGGACGGCCTGACGGCCGGGTTCAAATCGATGGTGCCTGCGTGCACCATCCTCACGCTGGCGTGGACGCTGAAAGGCGTGTGTGATGCGCTGAGCGTGGGGCCGTATATGTGTCCGAAGTGGTCAGCTCGTCCAGCGTGCCCATCGCCATTCTGCCTGCCATTGTGTTTGCGGTGGCGGCGTTCTGTCCTTCTCCACCGGCACGGCCTGGGGGACGTTTGGCATCCTCATTCCCATTGTGGTGCCCATTTGCCAGAACGTGGATATTTCCATCCTCAGCATCATGCTGGCCGCCACGCTGGCGGGCTCTGTGTTCGGCGACCACTGCTCGCCCATCTCCGACACCACCATCCTCTCTTCCACGGGGGCCGGGTGCGACCACATCACACACGTCTCCACACAAATTCCCTATGCGCTGCTGGTGGCGGGGTGTTGTTTTGCGGGCTATCTTGTGGCCGGGTTTACGCGCAATGTGTTCATCACGCTGGCATTCAGCGTGGCGCTGCTGGTTGGCGCGCTGTTTTTGCTGCACAAATTCACGCTGAAGAAAGCGCTGCCGCAAAGGCAGAGCTGGCACAGCGCAGCGAGGGCTGGGGCTGTCTTTTAGCCTGTATCGCGCGGTGTATCAGAGGCTGTCTGTCTCGCGGCAGGCGGTAAATCCCAAACAACGGGCACGGCCGGGGCTGTTTTAGCCCCGGCCGTGTGTGCATATGGAACACGTTTTGTTCAGAAGCGGTAGGCAATTTCACGAAATTTTGTGCGCGCAAAGCGCACATCTAAGCATAAACGCATAAAATTCTGGAAAATAGTTGCGAAAAAACAGGTTTTACACAACAAAAATTCAGCAAAAAGCTGCGAAATATTCAAATAAATAACGATAATTCGTTAAATTTTATCCAATTTCCCATATAAACAAAAAATGCGCAAAATTTATAAGGAACAATTGATTTTTGTTTCATAATTTATTATAATAAAGTTCATAATTTCGCCAGTTGTATCATTTCAGAAGAAATGATATGCCGGCGAAAAAATTGCAAAAAGGGGAGAAAAGCAAATGAAAAAAAGCACTTGCACTTGTGCTGGCTCTGGCTTTGGCACTGAGCCTGGTTGCCTGCGGCGGCGCGCCTGCGTCCACCAGCGGTTCCACCAGCGGCTCTGCCAGCGCCACGGCTACCGGCGGCCTGTATCCGGGCACGGCAGATCCGGAGGGCATCACGGTGAACCTGGCCTCTGAGCCGCCCGAGATGAACCCGCTCACCACCACGGACTCTACGTCCATGAACGTGCTGCGTCACATCTATCAGGGCATGATGTACCTGGATGCGGAAGACAACGCCGTTCCCGGTGTAGCCGAAAGCTATGAGGTTTCGGAAGACGGCCTGACGTACACCTTCAAGCTGAAGGAAGGGCTCACCTGGTCCAACGGCGAACCCGTCACCTCTGCAGACTTTGTGTTCGGCCTGCGCACGTTCTTCACGCCTGAGACGGCTGGCGACTACCAGAGCACCTGGGCCACGCTGATTCAGGGCGCAGAAGCTGCGTTCAAGGGCGAAGCCCCTGTAGAAGATATCGGCATTGAGGCGCCGGACGAATACACGGTGGTGTATCACCTGAACAACCCGGCCCCCTATTTCCTCAGCGTGCTGGCGTTCCCCAGCTTCTTCCCCATCAATGAGAAGGGTTGGAACGATTGCGGCGGCCTGGACGGCTATGGCACCGAGGCCGACAAGATGGTTACCAACGGCGCCTACAATATCACCGAGTGGCAGCATCAGGATCACATCACCCTGACCAAGAACGACAACTACTGGAACGCTGCCGAGGAAGCCTCCATCAAGACCATCAAGTTCGTGATGATCGATGACACCAACACGGCCTTGAACGGCTTTATGACCGGCGAGTACGACATGATCGGCCTGTCTGGCCAGCAGAAGAAAGACCTGGAGGCCGAGGGCGCCGCGAAACTGGGCCAGTATGCCGACGGCGGCGTGTGGTACTTTGAGTACAACGTCACCCAGCCGGGCCTCAGCAACGCCAAGGTGCGCCAGGCCCTGACCATGGGCATTGATATCCCCAGCTTCATGGAAAACATCGTGATGAACGATTCGAAGGCAGCCAACTGCTTTTACGCCGGATGCTGTAAAGGGTGCGGACGGCGTTACCGGTTCGTTCAATGCCGCAGCTGGCGACCTGATCGACCACTCCTCTGACTTCGAAGCGGCCAAAGCTCTGCTGGAGGAAGGCCTGGCAGAAGAAGGCATGACGGTGGACGATCTGGAGATCAGCATTCTGACCGACACAGGCGACACGGCTGCGAAGAACTGCGCGTTCTTCCAGGAGCAGTGGAAGACCAACCTCGGCCTGACGAATGTGACGGTTGACCAGCAGGAATTCCAGAGCCGTCTGGATAAGATGAGCAACCGCGACTTCTCTGTGGTGTTCGCTGGCTGGAGCTGCGACTACAACGACCCCAACAGCTACCTGGATCTGTGGATTACGGGCGGCGGCAACAACCACACCGGCTGGAGCAACGCGGAGTACGACCAGTACATTGCGGCGGACGCTGCCCAGGAGGCTGACCCCGAGGCGCGTGAAGAGCTGCTGCTTGCCGCTGAAAAGCTGCTGTGCGAAGAGCAGCCCATCGGGCCCATCTACTATCGTTACCGCGATTATGTCACAAGCGATAAGCTGGACGGCGTGGTGCGCAGTGCCTTCCAGGATATGAACTTCCTGTTCGCGACCATTGTATAACAGGCAGGCAAAGTGAGATAAGCGGCCTTTTTTGGGCCGTGAAAGCTGCCCTTTTCCGGCGCACGCGTGCGCAAAGGGCAGCTCACTTTTTGATTTTTGCACAGGGCAAACGGGGCGCTGCGCCCGTTTGCTTATCCAGCAGCAAAACGCATGCTTTGCTGCCTGGATAAGCAAAGAACGTTAACCGCTTAGTGGGCAGGCGCCTGCCCGGGCGGGAATTTTTTACGAGAAAAGGGAGAGGTGGTTATCTTTGGCAAGATATGTGTTGAAGCGTATCGGCTATTCTTTGCTGACCATTTTGGTGCTGGCAGCGCTTACCTTCTTCATGATGCATCTTTTGCCGGGCGACCCGTTTGTGGGCACAAAGGCCATTGATGAATCCACAAAGGCAATGCTGATGGCCAAGTATGGCTTGGATAAGCCTGTGTGGCAGCAATTTCTGACCTATATGGGAAATATTTTTAAAGGGGACCTGGGCGTTTCCACCCAGTATAAACGCCCGGTTATGACGATTATTGCCGAATCGTTCCCCTATTCGTTCGAACTTGGCATGCGCTCATTGATTTTTGCCGCTGTAATGGGCGTGCTGCTGGGCATTGTGGCGGCCGTGAAGCGCGGCACCGCGTGGGATACCGGCAGCATGCTGGTGGCCATGATTGGCGTGTCTGTGCCCAGCTTTATTGTGGGCGCTCTGCTGCGTACTTCCTGGGGGTAAAGCTGTTCCAGTGGACAGGCCAGCGCATTTTCCCCATCACCGGGTGGGACACAGAAATGAGCAAGTTGCTGCCTGCGTTTGCCCTCAGTTTCGGCACGCTGGCTTCGCTCAGCCGCCTGATGCGCTCTTCCACGCTGGATGTGCTTAGTTCAGACTATGTCAAAACGGCCAAGGCCAAGGGCCTTTCGCAGGCCAAAATCATTTGGCGCCATGTGGTGCGCAACGCCATCATGCCCATTGTGACGGTGCTGGGCCGCAGGCGGCGGCTATTCTTACGGGTGCCTTCGTGGTAGAGAAAATTTTCGGCATTCCGGGCATGGGCCGCTTTTTGTAAACAGCATCACCAGCCGCGACTATACCCTCATTGCAGGCACCACCCTGTTCTATGGCGCGTTTTTGGTGCTGGCAAACCTGGTGGTAGACCTCTTGTATGGCATTATCGACCCGCGCATCCGCCTTGCCGGCAGAAAGGAGTGAGCCCATGAGCAAAAAGCAGAAAAAGCTTCTTGCCGCGCAGGCGGCCGAGGCGCTGGCCGCGGAATATGCCGCTGCGGCTGCCCCGTACGACCCGCAGCTGGAAGATTTTGGCTGGGTGGGCTCTGACGCCTCAGCCGCGAGGCCATTGCGCGCCCGTCCACCAGCTTCTGGCAGGACGGCATGCGCCGCCTGTTTCAAAACAAGGTGGCCATCCTTTGCATTGTTGTGCTGTCGCTTATTATTTTATCGGCAATTTTGTGCCAATTCTCAGCCTTTACCTATTCCGAGCAGCACGTGACGCATTCGAACCAGGGAATGTTTTTCACCTGCCCGGACACCGGCCACATCCACCTGTGCGGCACGGATGACTTGGGCCGAGACATTTTTGTGCGCCTGTGGGAGGGCGCGCGCGTGTCGCTTACCATCGCCTTTGTGGCCGTTCTGGTGAACTGTGTGGTGGGCCTTACCTACGGCGGCATCTCCGGTTACTTCGGCGGCTGGCTGGATAACGTGATGATGCGCGTGGTAGAGGTTATCAACGGCATCCCGTACCTGATTGTTGTTATTTTGCTGATGATGGTGCTGGACCCGGCATGGGCGCCATCATTGTGGCCTACTCGCTGGTTGGCTGGACGGGCATGGCCCGCCTGGTGCGCGGCCAGATTGTGGCCCTGAAAGAGCAGGAGTTTGTGATTGCCGCGCGCAGGCCATGGGCGCAAAGCCCAGCCGCATCATTGCGAAGCATCTGCTTCCGAACCTGCTGAGCGTGGTGATTGTGAACGTCACGCTGGCCATCCCCAGTGTTATTTTCTCTGAGGCGTTTCTTTCGTTCATCGGCCTGGGTGTGCTATCCCCATGTCCTCGTGGGGCACGCTGGCCAACGACGCCATTCTTGTGTTCCGCTCGTACCCCATGCAGCTGTTCCTGCCCTCTATCTGCATCTGCCTGACGATGCTGGGCTTCAACCTGCTGGGTGACGCACTGCGCGATGCATTCGACCCGAAACTGAGGAGGTAAGCGATATGGCAGATGTATTGAAAATTGAAAACCTGCACGTATCCTTCGACACCTATGCGGGCGAAGTGCACGCGGTGCGCGGCGTTTCACTGCATGTGGGTGAGGGCGAAGTGCTTGCCATTGTAGGGGAATCGGGCTGCGGCAAATCGGTGACGGCGCAAACCATCATGAAGCTGAACCCCCATGCCGCCCGCCCGCATCAAAAGGGCAGCATCGATTTGTGCGGCGAGGATATTGTGGCTGCAAACGAAAAGAAGATGCAGGACATCCGCGGCCGCCTGGTGAGCATGATTTTCAGGACCCCATGACCTGCCTGAACCCCACCATGAAGGTGGGCAAACAGCTGACAGAGGCCATTTGCCAGCACCGCAAGCTTTCGAAGGACGAGGCAAAGAAAGAGGCTGTGCGCCTTTTGGAAATGGTGCAGATTCCCAACGCGGCCGAGCGCGCCGAACAGTACCCGCACGAGTTTTCCGGCGGGATGCGCCAGCGCGCCATGATCGCCATGGCCATGAGCTGCGAGCCCAAGGTGCTCATTGCCGACGAGCCCACCACGGCGCTGGACGTGACCATTCAGGCGCAGATTATGAAGCTGATGGCCAAGGTGCGCGAAGAGACTGGGCACCGCCATCATTCTGATTACGCACGATTTGGGCGTGGTGGCCAATTTGGCCGACCGCGTGGCCGTGATGTATGCGGGCAAAATTGTGGAGACAGGCACGGCAGAAGATATTTTCTACCGCCCGAAGCATCCCTACACGCAGGCCCTGCTGAAAAGCCTGCCCACGGTGGAAACATCCCGCGAAGAAAAGCTGGTGTCCATTGCAGGCACCCCGCCGGATTTGTTTATGCCGCCAAAGGGCTGCGAATTTGCCAGCCGCTGCGAGCATTGCATGAAGGTGTGCAAAAAGCATGTGCCGCCCACCTATGAGGTGGGGGCGGGCCCAAGGCGGCCTGCTGGCGGCTGCACCCCGCCTGCCCGGTGCAAAGGAAGGAGGGAACTGAGAATGGCAGAACAGAACCGTGAAAAGCTCATTTCCCTTGAAAACGTATGCAAATACTTCAACGTGGGCCACGGCAAAACGCTGAAAGCCGTGGATGGCATCACGCTGGATATCTACCGGGGCGAAACGCTTGGCGTGGTAGGCGAATCTGGCTGCGGCAAATCCACCCTGGGGCGCGTGGTGATGGGCATTTATCAGCCCCACCTCCGGCAAGCTGGAATATGAGGGCCAGGAAGTGAACCTGCGCAGAACGAAGGACCGCTTTCAGTATTCCAAAAAGGCGCAGATTATTTTTCAGGACCCATATGCCTCGCTGAACCCCCGCATGACGGTGGGCGACATCATTGCCGAGGGTATGGAGATCCACGGCATGTACACCAAAGAGCGCCGCACCCACCGCGTGTACGAGCTGCTGGAAATGTAGGCCTGAACAAAGAGCATGCCAACCGTTTCCCGACGAGTTTTCGGGCGGCCAGCGCCAGCGCATCGGCATTGCCCGCGCGCTTGCCATTGAGCCGCAGTTCATCGTGTGCGACGAGCCGATTTCTGCACTGGACGTCTCGATTCAGAGCCAGGTAATCAACCTGCTGAAGAGCTTCAGAAAAAACTGGGCCTGACGTATATGTTCATTGCGCACGATTTGAACATTGTGAAGTATATTTCAGACCGCATTGCCGTCATGTATCTGGGCAACCTGGTAGAGCTGGCCCCAGCGACGACATCTATGCCCATACCCTGCACCCCTATAGCCAGGCACTGCGCCAGCGTGCCCATTCGGACCCGAACAAAGAGGCCCAAAACGGGCGCAGGTGCTTTCCGGCGACGTGCCCAGCCCCATCAACCCGAAGCCGGGCTGCAAATTTGCGGGCCGCTGCCCCCACGCCACAGACAGGTGCCGCAGCGAGACGCCTGTGCTGCGCGAGGTGCGCCCCAACCATTTTGTGGCCTGCCACCTGGTGCAGCCGGAATAAAGTGTTTTCCGGCGCTGCTTTTGGCCCGATGCAAACAGAGAACAAAGCGCGCCGCGCCTTTCTGCGCTTGCAGAGAGCGTGGCGTGCTTTTCGCTGAGGAAACTGTGCCCCGGCAAGGCATCAGGCGGCGGAAAGCCTTGCGCCCCGCGCAAAGCAGGTGTATCATAGAAGCCGGGCGCACCATGCCGCGCATGCCATAGAAAAGGGAGGCAGAAACATGAAGAAGATTCGTGCAGTGCTGTTTGATATGGACGGCCTGATGTTTGACACGGAGCGCCTTTTGGGACAAAAGCCTGGAAACAGGCGGGTGAGGCCTGCGGCGTGCCCATGGGGAAGAGCAAATTGCCCCCATACGCGGCCGCAGCCTGGCCGACAACCGCGCCGCATTTGAGAAAATGGCCCCGGGGGGAAGTGTTTGACCGCTGCAACACCATGGCGGACGCCCTTGTGCGTGAATGGCTGCGGGGGCGACGTGCCGATGAAGCCCGGCCTTTTGCCGCTTTTTTGACATACCTGCAGAAAACAGGGCGCGCCATGGCGGTGGTTTCCTCCACCGAGCAAAAGCCTTGTAAAAGACCTTTTGCTGCGCACCGGCATCCGGCACTATTTTTTCTGCCGTGGTGTGCGGCGACATGGTGCGGCACTCGAAGCCTGCGCCCGATATTTACCTGTTGGGCGCACAGCGCGTAAATGTGCCGCCCGCACACTGCCTTGTGCTGGAAGATTCGGAAAACGGCGCCCGTGCGGGCCTTGCCGCCGGCTGCCGGACGGTGGTGGTGCCGGATGTTGCCCCGGTGGCGCAGCAGGTGCTGGCGGCAGCCGCCGCGGTGGTGCCCAGCCTGGAAGATGTGATTACCCTTTTGAAGAGGACGAAAAACGCAAAATGACAAGTAAAACGCCGCGCTGTTTTGAAAACAGCGCGGCGCCGTTTGTTTTACCATGTAAAGACGGCCTGTGCCAGCAGCAAAATTGCCGGCAGCGTAATGGGAAACAGCAGGTTTGTAAGCGCGGCAGATTTTGCACAAAAATCGGAAGAGAGGCCGGCCTGCTGGGCCGCCGCCACCGTATTGGCCGCCACCGGCATGGCGTTCATAATAACCAGAACCATCGCAACTTCCCGCGGCGGGCGCAGCACGCACAGCACGGCAATGGTGGCCAGCGGGATGCCAACCAGGCGGATTAGCGCCGCCGCTTTCAGCGCGCGCCCGGCAAACAACTCGCGCGGGCGCACGGCTGCCAGTTTGGCGCCCACCAGAACAAGGCTCAGCGGCGAGCACAGGCTGCCCAGCAGAGAGATGGGATGGCGGATAAGCTCGGGCAGGTGCCAGTTCATCACAAACAGCACCAGCATGGTAAAGGTAGCCACCAGGTTGGGGTTTGTAAGCACTGTGCGCAAAGACCCCATGCGTGCCCGTCCGGCCGGAACATCCGCATGCCGAAGGTGAAGAAAACTGAATTGGACACAAGGTTGAAAAAGGCCGCATAAAACAGGCCGTTGCCGGGCACCAGCGCCTCAGACAACGGAAAGCCAAGCAGCCCCACATTGGCAAACACAAGGCTTGCGGCAAACAGCCCCCGGTGTGTGCCGGGGCCGCCCTGCGCGCCAGCAGCATGGCCAGCGGGTATGTAATGGCAAAGGAGCCGGCAGAGAGAGTGCCAGCATCCAGAAAACGCCCGTGCTGCGCTCTGGCGTCAAAAAGGGCCCTCGGCCGAAAGCAGGATGGCGGCGGGCAAAGAAAGCGTCATCACAAAGGAGGCAAGCCACTTTTGTGCCTCTTCCTTCAGGCAGCCAAAGCGGCCGGATGCAAGGCCAATGCCCATAAAAAATAAAATGACAAACGTCTGGGTGAGAATGGTATCCGCCAAAATAAGCCTCCTGTCAAATTGCGCAGTGTAAGAGAAAGCGGGGGGCCAAATGCCGCAGGGGCCGGGTTCCGGCCCCCAAAGGCAGGCGCCACGGGTGCACTATTTATTATCTTACCGCGCCGGGGCCGGAGATTCAACTTCCGGCCTGCATAAAATTTTGGGCCGTGAAACCGGGCAAAATTTACAAAATGGCGCTCTGCGGCGCGAAGGTGCCGCCCCCCTTTGCGCGGCCGGAAGGCCGGAATTGTGCAACTGCCCGCCAGGGGCGCCGCGCTCCTTCGCAGGCCCGCCTTTCTGCCTTATATGCAACGACACCCCGCCCGGGGCCAAACGGCCCCGGGCGGGCATTTCTGTTTACGGGGCGCCCGCAGGCGGCGCGGGCAACAGAAAGCCCAAAGGCCGGCCCCTGGCGCATCTGCCCGGCGGCCACAGAAAATGTGGCCCGAAAAGGCATCCTTCCCCCAAAAACAGCGGCGGCCGGCCCAAGGGCCAGCCGCCGTGGAAAACAAAGCTTTTTTGCACCCGCGGCAAAACAAAGGCGGGCGCCTTTTTAGGGTGCGGGCTTAATCTTTCCGGCGCAGATGCACGGCAAATCCGCCGAACTCCTGTTCAAAATAGATGGCAATAAGCCCTTTATCGTCTCTGGCTACGCCCTCTTCGCGGAAAGCATAGCCCCGGCGCTTGAAATAGGCCACCGCGCGGTCAATGTCGTTCACTGCCACGGCAATGTGGCCGTGCGTGCCAAGGAAAGGCTTTTTTCACCACCTCCAGCATCGTGCCGGCAAACACGGCAGCGGGCAGGTCTAATACCGGCAGGCCAAACAGCGCGGCAAAGGCACCGGCAGTTTGCCGGGCCTCCTGCGGGCCGGAGGTATTCATGCCCACGTGCAGCAGGGTAAAGCCGTGCATCACGCGCACAGCCTCGGCGCACAGGGCGGTGACGGCGGCAAAGTTCTTTTCCCGAATGGCGTCGGCGGGCAGCATCCAGGTGCCTCCGCAGGCAATGACGTTGGGCAGGCGCAAAAAATCGTTCAGGTTTGAGGCGTTTACCCCGCCGGTGGGTACAAAGCGCACTTTTGGAAGGGCCCGTACAAACCCTTCAGCATGGCAATGCCGCCAGAGGCAGCTGCCGGGAAGAACTTCATGATCTCAATGCCGTATTCCAGCATTTTCTGCACTTCAGATGCGGTACTGACGCCGGGCAGCACGGGCACGCCGTGCTCGATGCACCAGCGCACCACGGGTTCGCTGATGCCCGGTGTCACAATATAAGCAGCGCCCGCGGCCACAGCGGCTTCGGCGTTTTCCACCGTCAAAACAGTGCCTGCGCCCACCAGCATCTCGGGCACCTCCTGCCGCATGGCGGCGATGCTGGCCGCCGCGGCATCGGTGCGGAAGGTTACCTCGGCCGTGGGGATGCCGCCTGCGCACAGGGCCCTGGCAAGGGGCACGGCGTCCGCGGCGTCTTTCAGCGCCACAACGGGCACAATGCCAATTTCAGAAAGCGTGCGAAGCACTTCATGCATGATGCTCTTCCTCCTTCCATATAGGCGTCCAGCTGCGCGCGCGGGTGGGCAGGCCGTCGTTGTCGCCGCGGCTCATCACCTGAATGGCGCCAATGGCGTTGCCGCGCAGCACGGCGCTTTGCAGGGCAGGCCCTCCATCAGGCCGGAAAGCAGGCCCGCGGCAAAGCCATCGCCCGCGCCCACGGTGTCCACCACTTTCTTTACGGTATAGCCGGGCACAAACCCGGCCTCGCCCTTTGCGGGCATAATAGGCGCCCTTTCCGCCCAGCTTCACCACCACAAGCTTTGCGCCTGCGGCAAGGTAATGTGCGGCAATGGCCTCGGGCTCTTGCAGCCCGCACAATAAAATTTTTGCCTCGGCAATGCCGGGCAGGGAACACATCGCTTTGCGCGGCCACTTCGTTCATAAAATCTACCATGGTCTTTTTCATCCGGCCAAAGCTGGGGGCGCAGGTTGGGGTCGAACGAGAACATCAGCCCTTTTCCCTTGCAAGGCGAAGCAGCAGGCGTGGCGGCGCGCGTGCTGTCCGACAGGGCGGGCAAAAATGCCCGTCATATGCAGCACACTATAGGCCGAGAGGTCAAGCTGCGCCACATCCTCTGCGCTGAGGGTGGAGGCGGCGGAATTTTTGCGGTAATAATAGATTTCCGGGTCTCCGTGCGAGACCATTGATTTCAACATAAAGCCGGTGGTGCGCTCGCCGGAAAATTGGGTGAGTTCCGTGCTGATGCCGTTCTGAGCCATCAGATGCAGAATGTGCTTGCCGAACGGGTCTGTGCCAAGCTTTGTCAGGTAGCCCACATCATGCCCCCAGGCGGCACATGCCTACGGCAACGTTGAATTCTGCGCCGGCAACGGCAAAGGAGTATTCCCCACGCTGTCCAGCGGGCCTTCGCTTTTGGCAATGAACAGGCCCATCGGTTCCCCGACAAGCAATATTTTGGAAGGCATGGTTCATAACCTCTTTTCTGAATGTTCAAAGGTCTGCGCCGTGGCACACGCCCGCGGCGCACGCAAACAGGCCCGCGTAAAAACGCCGGCTTGCCTGTGGCTGTGCAGTTTTTATGAAACCGGAAACCGGCGCGCGCCCGCAGGCCGCTGCGCGCGGCCGTTCAAACATCAGGCTGTCGGGGAAAAGCAAAGTGGAGGCGCGCGGGCTCAGCTCGCTTGGCAAAAGAACCTCCTGCTTGGCCAGCGAAGGGTCCGCAATGCGGGCCAAAAAGCAAATGCGTGGCCGTGGCGCCTATTTCTCTTGCGTGCACGCTGGCCGTAGTAAGCTGAGGGGCTGTCAGTTCGGGCCAGTTCATCTGGTCGCCCCAGTTCCAGTCCTCCGGGCCGCACAGGCCAATCTGCTGCGGAATGGCCAGGCCCATCTCGCGCATGGCGTGCAGGGGTGGTGGTGGTGACGCTGTTCACCCCAATTACAGCGGGCCGTTGCCCGGGCGGGCGCGCGGGCCATCAGGTCCTCCAGGGCGCGCACGGCGCTGGCCGGGTTTGCCCGTCCACCTCATACACAGGCGCCTCGCCCGGCCGCAGAACAATGCCTCGGCCCCGGCCAAAATGCCTGGCGGCGCTGCAGGCCAGAGTTGTTGTCCCACCGCTGGGGGAAAACAGCGCGGGCAGGCCATAGCCTGGCCCTTCAGGTGGGCCAGCAGCTGTTGGATGGTGGAGGCATGGTCTGTTGTGACAATGTCAAAGGTATGGCCCCTTGATATAGCGGTCGCACAGCACAATGGGCACGCCGCGGGCCTCAGGTTTACAAGGAAGGGATTTTTCGTAGCTGGTGGTGTTCACAATCAGGCCGTCCACCCCGCGCGAGAGCAGAAAAGAAATTTGATACCGCTCTTTGGCCCGGGTCATCATCGCAATTTACAAACACGGGCATATTCCGTGTTGCGCAGCGCGTCGCCCACGCCAAGCAAAACCGCCGTGGAGAACGGAGAGGATTGGTCTGAAACCCAATACCCAGCAGCAGCGAGCGCTTGTTTTTCAAACTGCGCGCAATGGTGCTGGGCTGGTAGCCCGATACGTCAATGACCGATTCGATGCGCCTGCGCGTCTCGGGCGACATTAAGTCGAACCTGCCGTTCAAATAGCGCGAAATGGTGGTTTTGGACACACCGGCAGCTTTGGCAATATCTGTAATGTTACCTTTTTCTGCGTCATGCCGCATGCCTCCTGCCCGGCAGCCGCCCGGCGGCCCGGTGTTTTGCTTCATTATAGCACAGCGCCGGGGCGAACTGCTGATGTTTTTTGCGTTGCAGAAAAAAATCGTGAACCTGCATAAAAAACCGGTACACATTGTGCAAAAACGGTTTTTTGAAAATGACAGAAAAATCTAGATTTCTTTTAGTGAAGAGTGTTATCATAATACCAAGAAAGTTAACAACTTAACACGGAAAATTTTATAAAAAATAGCATAAGTTTCGGAAACTTTTCCGAAACAATCGCCGTGAAACACATTCTTTTTGTGAAAAGGGCCAAAAAGCTCTTGGATGTTTTTATGAAACCGGTACACACTCGAACATGCAACTGAAAGAAAGGAAGGGGAGAGACGGAATATCCGCTGGAAGGCGTGTTGCTTTGAATACCGCTTGGCGCACGGCGTTTTTCCTGCGGCGGCGCTTCCGGCGCCGGGGCTGGCCCCGCGGTTTTTCGTCTGCGCCCTTTGGGGCGCGTGCAGTGATAATTTGAGGAGGTATTTTATGCAACTGGCACTTGGCATTCTGCTGCTGGTGTCGTTCCTGGTCTTTATTGTATACGCGGCCAAGGGCGGCAACCTGATGATAGGGGCTGTTTGTCATGGCGGTGCTGTGGTGCGCCATTGGCGCCATCGGCGGCGTTGTCACCCTGGGAAGATATCAACACCACTGTATTCAATCAGGGCCCGCTGGACTTTGGCTCTACGGCCGTGAACATCATCTTCGGAAGCTGGTTTGGCCGCATTCTGGTCGAAACGGCATTGCCGGCACCATCATCCGCAGGCTGTAGAGCTGGGCGGCGAAAACCCGCCTCACCACCAGCCTGCTGTGCATTAAGTAACCACGGCCATCTTCACCACCGCCTACGGCGTGGGCGCCGTGATTGCCATTGGCGTTATTGTGTTCCCCATCCTGCTCAGCCGGCATCTCGAAGCCGCTGGCGGCTGCCGCCGTACACCATGAGCGTGGGCGCCGGCCTGTATTTTAACAGCTCGCTGCTGAACCAGGCCGCCGGCGTGATGGTGGTAAACGACGAACAGTATACCTTCGGGCCCTGAATGGTACGCTTTGCGGCCGTGGCCCTGGCCATTCACCTGCTGGGCGTCATTCTCATGGTGCTTATCGGCACGCGCAAGGGCGCATAAAAGCCATGCCTGGGCGGCTTCTGCCGGCAGCATGACCACAGAGAAAAACGTGAACCTGCTGGCCTGCCTGACACCCATCATCCCCGTTACCATCTCTATTGCGTTTGGCGTGCAGTCCATTCCCGCCATCATCATCGCAGTCATCTGGGCGCTGGCCTGGACGGGTTATTTCAAAAAGCTGGAACGGCATTGGTGAAGTGGTTCAAAAACCTTCCACGATGGCGTGTCGGACGTGGGCCTGGTGCTGGCCTTCCTGATGTTCCTGCAAATGTTCAATAAATCTGCCGGCCTTGTGAACGAGCTGCTGAAGCCCATTGTGGCCCCATCATTCCCACAAATGTGTTTGTGCTGTTCCTGGCTTTCGGCTTGCTCAGCTTCCTCAGCCTGTTCCGCGGCCCGCTCACCATCTGGGGCGCCGGCGTGGCCACGTTTGCCATTGTGGCCGGCACGGGCATTCTGCCGCTGGCGGTGCTGTACCCGCTGTTCTATATCCAGAGCACAACGGTCACCACCAACTGCTGCCCCACGCAAAGCTGGAATATGTGGGCCATTGGCTACACCAAAATCAGCACCCGCGATTACATGAAGCAGACGCTGGTATATGCGCTGCCCACTGCACTGATTTTTGGAGATTGTCGCTTACTTTATGTTTGTGTGAATACGGTGAGGCCGCAGCTGCCGGAAGCCTGCCGCCACACCGGAATGCCGGAACAAGAACGGTTTACTGTGAAATTGAAATAGATTGATTGGATAAGCGGCCCGCCCGCCGGGCATTTGCCCGGCGGGCGGGCCTAGCTGGGGAAAGGCCCCTGCCCGGCCAGGAAAGGAGAGCATTGCAACATGGGAACCAGAAAGATCCGCGTAGGCATTGACGTGGGCGGCACGCACACAAAAGCCGTTGCGCTGGACAATGATACTCACGAGATTATCGGGGAATCTGTTGTCATGACCACGCACGACCACGAGATGGCGTTGCCGCGGGCGTGATAGAATGTTTTGAAAACTGCCTGACCAAGAACAACATCGACCCCGACGATGTGGTGTTCATCGCGCACGGCACCACCCAGGCGACGAACGCCCTGCTGGAGGGCGACGTGGCGAAAGTTGGCATCATCGGTATGGCAAACGGCGGCATTGAGGGCTGGCTGTCGAAGAAGCAGTCCAATATCCCGGATATTGACCTGGGCACAGGCCGTTTTATCCGCACCTGTCATACCTTTATCAAGCTGAAAGACGTGAACGAGCAGACGGTGGAGGCTGCCATCCAGAAGCTGCAGGCAGAGGGCGCGCAGGTTATTGTGGCCAGCAAGGCCTTTGGCGTGGACAGCATCAAGGAAGAGCTGCTTGTGCGCGACATTGTCGAAAAGCACGGCCTGCTGGTGAGCGTGGCCTCGGATATTTCCAAGCTGTACGGCCTTACGCGCCGCACGCGCACGGCGGCCATCAACGGCAGCATCCTGCCCAAAATGATGAACACGGCCACCTCTACCGAGCAAAGCGTGCGCCATGCGGGCATTGACGTGCCTTTGATGATTATGCGCGGCGACGGCGGCGTTATGGAAATCAGCGAGATGAAAAAGCGCCCCGTGCTTACCATGCTCAGCGGCCCGGCCGCCAGCGTGATGGGCGCGCTGATGTACCTGCGTGCGTCCAACGGCGTCTACTTTGAGGTTGGCGGCACGACGACGAACATCGGCGTCATCAAAAACGGGCGCCCGGCCGTGGAATATTCCGTGGTGGGCGGGCACCGCACTTATATCAACTCGCTGGATGTGCGTGTGCTGGGCGTGGCCGGCGGCAGCATGGTGCGCGCGGCAGACGGCAACTGGTGGATGTGGGCCCGCGTTCGGCACATTGGCGGCCTGAAATATGCCGTGTACACCCCGCTGGAAGAAATTGAAGCCCCCTGAGCTGGAGTTTTTTGCCCCGAAGGAGGGCGACCCCTCCGACTATGTGCGCATCAAGCTTTGCCAGCGGCAAGCGCGTCACCATCACCAACTCCTGCGCAGCCAACGTGTTGGGCCTGGTGAAAGAGAACGATTATTCCTACGGCATTGTGGAATCTGCCCGCAAGTGCATGCAGCCTCTGGCAGATTACCTTGGCGTAAGCGTGGAGGAGTGCGCGCGCCAGATTTTGCACAAGGCATTTGAAAAAATTGAGCCCGTCATTGACGAGCTGGTGGAAAAATACCGCATCGAGAAAGACCAAAGCACCCTGGTGGGCGTGGGCGGCGGCGCCTCGGCCCTGCTGCCGTATTCCGCCAACCAGATGAACATGAATTACAGCATTCCGAAATATGCCGAGGTCATCAGCTCCATCGGCGTGGCGCTGGCCATGATCCGAGACGTGGTAGAGCGCGTCATCCCCAACCCCACCACCGAGGATATCTCAAAAATTAAAAAGGAAGCGGCTGCCCTTGCCATTAAGAACGGCGCCGTGCCGGAAACTGTGGAAGTGCAGATTGAGATAGACCCGCAGACCTCCAAGGTGACGGCCAGTGCCATGGGCTCGAACGAGGTGCAAACCACCAACCTGCTTTTGAACTGCGACGAGGAAGAGGCACGCAAACTTGCGGCCGGCTCTATTCGCGGGGCAAAGCTGGAAGAGGTGAAAACGCTGGCGCAGACGGACGCGTTCTATGTGTTTGGCTGCGAGATGAACGGCAAGCAGCAGGTGCGCCTCGTAGACCACCGCGGCTTTATTAAAGTGCAGGTGGGCGATGGCATTGCCACCATTTGCAAGGCGACAGATTGGAAAGCCACCGTAGAGGGCATGTGGAAGCAGCAGCTGGCCTATAAGACGGATACTGTGCTGACGCCGGACGTGTTCCTGTGCGTGGGCGGCAAGGTGTTGGATTTCTCCCAACACAGTCAGCCTGGAACAGCTGGAGATCATCATGGAAAGCGAATTCCTCGATATTGAGCCGGAGGAAGAAGTGCTGCTTGTGGTCTCCCGCACGGAGCTGAACTGATGCTGGCCGGCTGGGCCCGCGCTGCTGGAACTGGACGAGGCGGCGCTTGTGCGCATCGCCTTCCGGGACGAGCCGCTGCGCGGAAAGCTGACAGAGGCCATGAAACAAAGCTTGTACGAGGGCGCGCGCGCCGAGGGCGAGGAGCGCGCGGCCCTGCTGCAGGAAGACGGCGGTGCGCTTTCGCTGGACGAAGCGGCCGCCCGCTGGGGCGTACAGGTGCGGGACAGCCATGGCTCCCGCTGCGGCGGGGCTGGGGCTGTTTGCCGTTTTTCACGAGCCGGACATCATTGAGATAGACGGGCAGAACGCCGCAGATACAGACGATGCCCTGCAAAAAGCGGGCGTCTATGAAACTTTGGGCGCCGTGCCCACGCGGAACATTCTGCTGGCACACGAGCTGTATCATTTTCTTGCGTTCCGTGACGGCGAGGGCTTTACGGCACAAAAAGCATGTCACACTGTGGAAGCTGGGGCGCTTTGCCTATAAAAGCAGCGTGCCCGGCCTGCAGGAGATTGCGGCCATGGCATTTGCACAGAAGGCCACCGGCCTTGTGTGCAGCCCGTGGCTGTACAATGTGTTCATGCTGGCGCCGCACAACCCGCAGCGCGCGCTGGCTGTGTTTGAAAGCATGACAGGAAAGGCGGAATGACCATGGCACTCATCTATGCGGCCGCGGTGGCGGGCGCGGCGCTGTTCTGCGCCAGCCTTGTGCTGCTGCAAAAAGAAATCGGCCCGCCGCAGGCGGGCGCGCGCTGGCCGTGCTGCGGGAGGCGCCGGTGACGGTGATATTCGCGCCGTTCCTTCTGGCAGTGGCAATTCTTCTGGTGGTGGCCAGGCAGATGGATGTTTCCGTGGGCGGCGCAGGGGAAAGCGCCGTGTGGATGACAGCGGCGCTGGTGCTTTTTGTGTGCGGCAGGCAGCGGGTACATTCTGCTGTTCACTATGTGCGCCGCGCGGGCGCCTACCCGACAGGCTGGGAGCAAAGCGCGCTGGGCAGAACGCGCAGCGTGCGCTGGCAGGATATTATAGAGGTGGAAAACCGCTGTCACCTCTAAACGCGTCACGCTGCGCACGGCAAAGGAGACGGTGAGCGTGAACGGAGACCCCAGGCATTACCGTGCCTTTGTGCAGCAGCTGTACAACCATAGTGCCTGCCATGTGGGCAGCGACACGCTGGGCAGCTTCTGCAAAGGCTGAACTGAAAGCGTGCCCAAGCGGCGGATCATGGAAAGAGGTGGCATAAATGACGCTGCACGCTGGCGCTGGACGGCGCAGAAAAAAGGGCGCACACTGGCCAGAGGCCATGGCCCTTGCGCGTGCGCGCGGGATATACGGACGTCATAGAGGTGGGCACCAGCTTTGTGCTGCGCGACGGCTTGCGGCGGTGGAGCAGTTCGCGCGCCGGCTTTGGCGTGCCCATTCTTGCTGATGTAAAAATAATGGATTGCGGGCCGGCTGCGCCACATGGCGTGTGAGGCCGGGGCGGATATTGTGACGGTGATGGCCTTTGCGTCCGATAAAACCATCGAGGGCGTGGCGCGCAGGCGCAGCATGCACGCGGGCGCCGCGTGATGGCGGACCTGCTTGGCGCGCAAGATGTTGCCGCGGCCGCGCGCAGCGTGCGCGCGCTGGGGGCAGACATCGCCTGTTTGCATGTGGCGGTGGACGCCCAGCAGGCCAAAAACGGCCCCGCGGCCGCACAGGTGGCGGGCGGTAAAGTGCGGCCTGCAGCGGCATGCCGCTTGCCGTGGGGGAGGGAGCATTCGCGAAAGCACGGCCCGCGCGCTTTGTGCGCGGGCGCTGAATGGCTGATTAGTGGGCGGCGCCGTGTTGCAACGCGCCGGACGCCGCGCGGCGGCCGCCATCCGCATGGCCATGCAGGAAAGGGGCTTTGAATGGACAGCCTGATGAACACGATGCTGCAGCAGCTTGCCGGCACAGTGGGCGGCGCCCGGCCGGAACAGCTGGCCCAGGTGGCCCGGCTGATGAGGAACAAAAAACAAATTTGCATAACGGGGCAGGCCGCACAGGCCTTTCGCGGATGCGCATGCTGGCCATGCGCCTGGCCCAGATGGGCCTGTCCGTGCAAGTGGCGGGCGATGTCACCTGTGGCCCGGTGGGCGAGGGTAGCGATGCTGCTGGTGGCCGGTTCGGGCTCTGGTGAAACAGAGGCCTGGTGCGCCAGGCGGCAAAGAGGGCGGGCGCAAAGCTGGCGGATGCCCACCGCGCCCGAAAGCACGCTGGCGGCTATGGCAGACGCCGTGGCCGTGGTGCCGGCACCCACCAAAGAGCGGGCAGGCGGTCTGGAAAACCGCGGCAGCCTGTTTGGCGAAGGGCTTTGCTGGCCTGCGATCAGCTGCGCGCACCTTGATGGAACAGTGCG
>VOFE01000877.1_pt1 | contig 42119 bp, 59 predicted proteins | sample 5384071 | NCBI WGS metagenome assembly VOFE01 (sample SAMN12384724, study PRJNA508395) | human gut metagenome | isolation source: healthy gut D | host: Homo sapiens
ATGAGTCAGAACCTTCCCCACATTTTTAGAAAGTAAACACAGCAACTTATATTCAATCGGTGTCAGATGCAATTCTTTATCATCAAGAAATGCACATCCAGCAGAATAATCGATCCTTAATTTACCATTCACAAACTCAGAATTTGCTGCCATCATTTCTGCAGTCATTAAAGATATTCTACGCTGCGTTACTCGAATACGCGCAAGCAATTCCTCAACAGAAAATGGCTTTGTCAAATAGTCGTCAGCGCCTGCATCCAGTGCCTCTATTTTATCATTATCCTCACTTCTCGCACTGATAACAATGATAGGCATATTAGACCATGAACGAATATTTTTTATCACTTCGATCCCATCCATATCCGGCAATCCCAAATCCAAAAGAACAATATCCGGTCTATGAGATGTTGCTTCCATAAGAGCCATTTTCCCATTCATTGCAACTACATGACGATAATCATTCGTCTTCAAAGTTGTTGTAATAAGGTTACGGATTGATGTATCATCTTCCACAACTAAAATCAATGGTTTATTCATATAATTTTACCTCCCCGATTGGTAATGTAAATGTAAATATTGTACCTTTAGGCTGATTATCAGATACTGAAATCATTCCCCCATGTGCTGTTACGATTGATTTACAGAGAGACAATCCAAGTCCAAGACTTCTCCGACTGTCTGCAACTTTATTCGCGCCACTATAAAACATGTCAAATATTTTGTTTTTTGCTCATCTGGAATACCAGGTCCATTATCTGAAATAGAAACTACTACCCACTTACCTTGTTTTTTAGTATGTATATGGATCATAGAACCGCTTGGTGTGTATTTTATCGCATTATCGACTAGATTAATAATTACTTGCACCACTAATTTCACATCTATCTTAGCAAGAATCAATTCTTCTGAACTATCGACTTTTATACTGTATTCTTTTCCTTTTCTATTAATATGTTTCAATGCTTCTGCGATTACTTCATCCATCAATTCTATTGTCTGATTTAAATTGACCTTTCCTCCTTCTATCCTGGTAACTGCCAATAAATTTTCCACAAGGTTAATCAGCCACATAGAGTCATCATAAATATCCGCAAATGTTTGTCTACGCATCTCATCATCCATTTTCGCATAGTTTGCCATCAGATTTCCGGCACTTCCAGAAATCGATGTAAAGGGGCGTTCGTAAATCATGAGATATTGCTCGTAATAAATTTGCTCTTAACTGCTCATTTTTAGCCAACACCGCTGCTTCTTCTTTTTCTCTTGCGTTTTTTATATTTTCCAGAGCTAATGCGCATTCGGCAAGAATTGACAAAAGAACACTGTTCTCAAAAGCATCAAGGGATAACCATCCATAGCAATTCCGACTACTCCATAAACATGGTGATTTACTCTGATTGCTAAATATAAGCATTTTGCATTAGACAAAGTATCTGTAGTAGCTCCTGCATGCTTATTATTCTCCATAGCCCAGATTGCTACTGTCTTTTTCATCTTCCGTTATCAAATCGTTCTTTTTACTTCCATCCACTGAAACACAGTAGGTTCTTTAAGGGTATTTCCATCCGACAAATATACGACTAAATCTTTCTTCAGCAATTTCATAAGCTGTTCTGCCATTGCGTGAACAACCGCTTCTTCATCATTTTCTTTTTTGTAACAATTGATTTGTCTCAAACAGGATTTTTGTTCTATATGCTGCAAGTGCTGCCTGTTTTGCGCTTCTCTTTAGTCTTGCTGCAAGTGTTCCCGCCAAAAGGCTCACTATGAACATGATCAAAATGTCACAATATAATTCGAATCATCAAACATAAATGTCAAACGAGGCGTTGTAAAGTAAAAATTAAAGACTAAAACGCATACAGCCGAAGCCAAAATCCACATAACCAATTTGTAGTGATAACTGAAATCACTAGAACCCCCAAAATATACACCGCTACAATATTAGTCTCGGTAACACCTAATGTATCAAATCCCAGCCCTATTATGGTTGATATTATTAACACAGCAATACTTTTTTATGATGTCACTTATCGGCATCATATCAAGCTTAATCCTTCTTTTTTTCTCCTGGTAACTATCACCTGTGCTTGTATCCGGAATCACATGGATTTCCAAATTCGGAGCACTTTTTATCAATTTTTCCGTTAGTGTCGGTTTATCAAAAATCTTTTTTTACCAACAGTACTACGCCCTATCACAATTTGAGAAACACCCGAAAGTCTTGCAAATTCAATAATCTGAGCAGGCACTTCATCCCCATGGCTTGTTTCAACAGATGCACCTAACTGCTGTGCCAATCGGATATTTTTCTGTAACTGGACTTTATCCTGCTCTGCCATAAAGTTCGTATCTGGCGTCTCAACAAAAGTGCGGTAAACGCCCCATGAAACGCCTGTGCCATTCTCGCTGCTGTTCGAATAATCTTCGCATTGGACGGTGAAGCGGAAAGACACACCAAGATATGTTCATCCGTATGGTAATCACTTTTGCTTTGTAGCCTTGCATTTTCTGTAAGCAAATTCACTCGATCTGCGCATCTTCGCAATGCGATTTCACGTAATGCAGTTAATTTCTCCAAAGTAAAAACTCATTATTATTCCGATTATCTGAAGAAACCGTCTTTCTTGACATTCGCTCTAATAATTCTATTGGTTCTATATCAACCAGTTCTACCTGATCTGCTTTATCAAATACGGAATCAGGAATACGCTCTTTTACCAATACTCCTGTGATTGCAGCCACTACATCATTTAAACTTTCAATATGTTGAACGTTTACTGTTGTATAAACATTGATGCCCGCATTTAATAATTCTTGAACATCCTGATAACGCTTAAAATGACGACTGTTTCCAATATTCGTATGCGCATAGTCATCAAGCTAAAATTAAACCGGGCTTTCTTTTTAATGCAGTATCAATATCAAATTCGAAACCAGTAGTATCTCCAAGAGATACCTGCTTAAGTTTAATCTGCTCTATTCCTTCAAGCAGAGCTTCTGTCTGCGAAGAATTATGTGCTTCAATATAACCTGCAACCACATCCACACCGTGTTCCTTAGCCTGATGTGCAGCTTGAAGCATCGCATAAGTTTTTCCAGTCCCTTCTGCATACCCTAGGAAAATTTTTACTTTTCCCTGATTTTTTCTATGTATATCATCGTGAAACTCTTGCAGAAATCTATCCGACTCTTGTTCTTTTACAGCCATCTATCATACTCCTCTCTATAAACTGCTTTTTTTTCTTTATCCATGATATACTTTTTCTTTATATTTTCTATTTAGATATAATGTGAGATTTCATCTGAATATTTCAAGAATTCAGTAATCAGTTGACTCTTATTGTCTTGCTTCCAGAAGGCTGTCAATTTACTCTGCTTTTCTCCAACCAACTCAACAGTTAAACTACTCCCTGACATCATGGTAGAAGTGCAAGGTAATTCTATTTCTTTTAAGCAGTAACCATCCATCTTCACAACACTATTTTCCGATAAAAGCAACAAATCTAATTTATGCGCCAAAAACGCTTCCAGCAGTTTCTCTTCTGTTCCACTATAAAATAGCACTTCGAAATGTGGAAATTTTTTTCTCGCATTTTTCAAACGCTTCTGAACAACAGTCAATCACATAAGGATTTGATGTTCCTATTCTCAAATAATGTTCCGATGATTCCAACAATTTCACCTGCTCTTTTCTACTACTTTCTAAAAATCGATCAATTCTTTTCATTAAAAAGAATCCTAACACACCAAATATTATGATTACTACTGCCAATAGGAAGTCCGTCATAAGTTCACCTCATTTTAATTATATGTGAAAACATTTTTGTAAGTCCTTATTATTTCCAAACACAAGCATTGTTTCTCCAGCTTCCAACACTGTATCCGGAGAAATTGTAAGTCTCACTTTCCCCCCTTCTTTAATGCCAATTACATTAACCTTATGTTTCTTTCGAATATCAAGCGTTCCAATAGATTTTCCCACCCAATCATCTGGAACTTGAATTTCAAACATTGTATGTTCTGAATCCAATTCTATATAATCTAAAATGTGATCTGTGCTATACCGAATAGCTGCCCACTTTGCCAATTGTTTTTCAGGATAAATCACTTCATCTGCTCCATTACGCAGCAAAAACTTTTCCTGTACATCTGTCGTTGCTCTAGAAATAACTAGCTTGGCACCCATTTCTTTCAGTAATGATGTTGTTTCTAAGGAACTTTGAAAATCATGTCCTATTGCTACGATACATACATCATAGTTCCGAACTCCCAGTGATTCTAAGAACTCCCCATTGGTACTGTCACCGATCTGAGCATTGGTTACAAACGGTAACACCGCTTCTGCACGCTCATCCGAATTATCTACCGCCATTACCTGGTGTCCTAACTGATCAAGATGTATTGCTATATGCCTTCCAAATCTTCCTAATCCAATTAAAAGAATTGATTTCATTGTTTTCTCCTTTTACCCTACTGTAATTTTTTCTCGTGGCAATTTTGAAACATGATGATGCGTACCTGACAAGGCTGCAAAAATCAAGGTCAATCCACCTACTCGTCCTATAAACATTAGTGAAATTAATATAATTCTTGACAGCATGCCCAATCCTGGTGTAATTCCAAGAGAAAGTCCTACTGTACCTACTGCAGAGGCTGCTTCAAATAAACATGTCAGAATCGGAAGATCTTCTGTAATACTAATAATCAATCCTCCAACCCCACTCAATGTAATATACATTAGAAAAACAGTTGCTGCATTTTTAATTACATCTCCATTCATCCTGCGTCCAAAGAAATTCGCATCTTCTCTTCGACGGAAAGTTGCAATCGCAATCGCAAATAATACAGCAATTGTTGTTGTTTTCATACCACCTGCTGTCGATCCTGGACTACCACCAATCAACATTAAAATAATTGTAATAAATTGTCCTGCTTCACTCATTGATGTTAAATCAACAGTATTAAATCCAGCAGTTCGTGGAGTAACTGATTGAAACAAAGAGGAAAGAACTCGTTCCTTTAACCCAAGATCTGAAAACTCAAAAAAATAGAAATACAAAGCTGGCACCAAAATTAAAATGGCTGTTGTACTAATAATCACTTTACTTTGCATCCGGTATTTATGAATATGGAAACGATTTGCACGAATATCATCCCACGTTAAAAAATCCGATTCCGCCTATTATAATCAATAACATAATCGGAAAATTTATCAGTGGTTCACCCGCATAAAGTGTCAAAGAGGAAAAAGGTGATTTCACTCCCATCAAATCAAAACCTGCATTACAAAAAAGCAGAAACTGAATGAAACAATGCCATCCATAATCCCTTAATTCCAAAATCTCTGCAAAATACAGGTGACATGGCAACTGCACCTAGTAACTCAATCATTAACGTTGCCTTTATTACAAAAAATAGTTAATCTTACGATTCCGCCTACTTTTGGTGCTGCAATTGCTTCCTGCATTGTACTTCTCTGCATTAGAGATATTTTTCTACCTGCGATCATAGCAAAAGATGCGGCTACCGTTATGACGCCCATACCGCCAATCTCAATTAATAACATAATCACAAATTGACCAAAAAGTGACCAATATGTGGCCGTATCAAACACGATCAGCCCCGTTACACAAACTGCCGACGTTGACGTAAATAATGCATCTGCAAAAGATGTAAATTCTCCTGTTCTAGATGAAATAGGCAACATTAAAAGCAGTGTCCCCTAAAAGTATCACACTAGAAAACCCCTATAATAATAATTTGAAACGATGTCAGCTTCTTTTCGATAACACCACTCCCATAATACAGAAACTCCTTTATTATCTTTATTCAATCTTAATAATATAATAATGCACATAAAGAAAGGAAAAAAGATCTTCCGCATACATTAAGATTGCATAAAGATTTCAATGCTCATATTTTTTATGAAACCGGTCTCTATTTTACAAAATATCATTTACAAAAGGTATCCTGTAGTTTTACTCCGGTCTCATTCAACATGGCAATTAAAAGTCCATATTCAAAATCTTTCACCGGACGTCTCTCTTCCAGTATAATTCCCATCACGCCCTTTACCTCTTCTGTAGATTGAATAGGCAAATACATGGCATCCGCATCCGGTAAGGTGTGTGTACAGGTACCTGCCCTGTGCCGGTTAGAAACAGTCCACTGTGCTACTGCCTTTTCTTTCACATTTATGATTTTTTTCAAGTTCGAGAACTCCATATTTTTTTGGAAATAATAGTGGCTCTTCTAAATTCCCTTTTTCTCCTACCGGATAGATGATCACAGAAAGATTTAAAAGTTTTACAACCTGCGTTGCTACCTGCGTCCAGACTTCTTCTTTCGATTTACAACGTCTGAGTTTTCTGCTGTTTTCCAGCAAAATTTCCGTTCGATATGCCTTCTTTGCACTCTCCCTTGTCTGTGATTTTAGCTGTCTGGTCATTGAAGCCATAAAAAGCCCACTGCAAACAGCATGACAAACGTTACCGGGGAACCTCTATCATATGCTTTTAGGCTGAAATACGGCTCCGTAAAAAAGAAATTAAAGGACAGCACACTGAGCAATGCTGAATATAATGCATATATTTTTTTGTCAGCTACATAAGAAGATAGCAACACACCAACTATATAAGCCATGATCAAATTAGACTCTGAAAGCCGCAGCCACTGAAACACATATGCTACTAAGGTGCTAAGTGCCATGATTGCAGTGATTTTTCCCAATTCCTTTGCAACATTCCAACTGGATTCTTCTTTTTTTTCTATTCTTTTTTCCTTCTCTAAAATATCCTGCATTTTTTATATCCGGAATAATATACACATCAATATTGGGAGCACGGTAAGTCAACTGCTCCAGGACTTCCAGACGACCTCTCCTGAAAATCCATTGTTTTCTACTACGCCCCATAACAATCTTTGATATATTCCCAACAATAGCATATTCAACAACCTGATCCACAATATCGTTCCCATAAACAGTCACAACATCTGCTCCCAATGCCCTTGCTAAATCCATGTGTTCTTTTACCGCAGATTTTGTTTTTTCATCAGCATCCTGCATTTGAGAAGTTTCTACATAAATCCCGGTAAATTGAGCATGGAATGCATAAGCAAGACGTGCAGCTGTCCGAATTACTTTTGTATTAGACGGTGAAGGTGAAATACAGACTAAGACATGTTCTCCTGTATGATAGTCCATCTCCCCATCGCATAGCGTTCTTCTTCCGCGATATGATTGACTCGGTCAGCAGTTCTTCGCAGTGTAATCTCTCGCAAGGCAACCAGCTTCTCCCTCCGGAAAAAATTCCCAAGGGCACGTTCTGCCTGTGACGGTGCGTAGATTTTCCCCTCTTTCATACGTTCGATCAATTCTTCCGGTTCGATATCAATAACCTCTACTTGATCCGCATGATCAAACACTTTGTCCGGCACCCTTTCACGCACATTGATGTGTGTAATACTTCCTACAATATCATTCAAACTCTCTAAATGCTGAACATTCATCGTTGTATATACGTCAATACCAGCACGTAAAAGCTCTTTTACGTCCTGGTATCTTTTTTCATTCCGGCATCCTTTAACATTGGTATGAGCTAGTTCATCCACTAAGATCAATCTTGGATTTCGTTTCAATGCTGCATCCAAATTAAATTCCCGAAGTTTTACCCCTTTATACACAACCTCCATCGGTGCTATCGTTTCCAAGCCTTCCACAAGAGCCTGCGTATCAGGCCTGTCATGTGGTTCTATGTATCCAGCCACTACATCGATCTTATGCTTCTTGGCTTCATGTGCTGCCGTCAGCATCGCATACGTTTTCCCGGATCCTGCCGCATATCCCAAAAATATCTTCAGCTTTCCTTTTGTCTTTTTCAGTTTTTCCTCTTCTTCCAGCTGAATTCTCCGAAGAAGCTGCTGTGAATCCGGTCTTTCATATTTTTTCGTTTCCATAAACATCCTACTCTAATATTCCCATGGCATTAGCAACTGCTAAATTACATTTTAACACATTAACTCGTTCCTCGCCAAAAATTCCAAGTACCTTATGTTCTGTGTTCTCTTCTACAATCTCTGTCACTTCTTCTTCTGATAATCCCTGAATTCTCTGCTACATACGGAATCTGTATTTCAGCTGCTTTCGGTGAAATGTGAGGATCTAATCCTGAACCAGAAGCAGTAAGCAGATCAGACGGCACATCTTCTGCTTTCACTCCCGGGTGTTTCTCTAAAAACTCATCCAAATCTTTTTGGATTCTCTTTTCCAGCTCGGATTGGAGTTCCCATAATTATAGCTGCCAGAAGAAACGCCACTGTATTCACCATTTTTCAATTCTTCCTCTGTATAATTATTGTATCCTACTGCAGATGGTCTTCCCTGGAAATAATAATCTTCTGTAAATTCCTGTCCTACCAAAGCAGAACCCACCGCTTCTTTTACTGTCCGTCGTAGGATTTCCCTCTTTATCAATCAAGTTTCCATTTGCCTTTTCTTTCATTGCCAGCTGGCTGGCTCCTGTAAGAGCCAGCGGATAAGCAAAGGAACAAAGCAACATCATTACAGCACAGAATATCAAGGCTTTTCCTGCCATTTTACCAAATTTTTTCATCTTTCTATTCCTCCTACATTCCTATGAGAGCCAACAATGGAGCAACAAGTAAATCAATCAGTTTAATTCCTACAAACGGAACAATAATACCACCTAAACCAAAAATGCCCATATTTCTCAATAGCATTTTTTCTGCTTTCATTGGTTTATATTTTACACCTTTCATGGCAATCGGAATTAATCCCGGGATAATGATTGCGTTAAAAATCAAAGCTGAAAGAATCGCACTCGCCGGGGTTGCCAAATGCATGATATTTAAGATCTGCATCTGAGGCAACACCATCGTAAACATGGCTGGGATAATCGCAAAATATTTTGCGATATCATTTGCAATACTAAATGTTGTTAACGAACCTCTTGTAATCAAAAGCTGTTTTCCAATTTCAACAACCTCCAAAATCTTAGTCGGATCGGAATCTAGATCAACCATATTAGCTGCTTCTTTCGCTGCCTGTGTACCAGAATTCATTGCAAGACCTACGTTTGCCTGAGCCAGTGCTGGTGCATCGTTAGTACCATCACCTGTCATGGCTACCAACTTTCCTTCTGCCTGTTCTTTTTTGATGGCTGTAATCTTATCTTCTGGTTTACACTCTGCTATAAAACCATCTACTCCAGCTTCTTTCGCGATAGTAGCTGCTGTCAATGGGTTGTCACCTGTGCACATGATTGTTTTGATTCCAATTCTCGAAGCCGTTCAAATCGTTCGGATAATCCCGGCTTTACAGTATCTTTTAAGTAAATAACACCCAAGATTTTTTCATTTACACAAACAACTAACGGTGTTCCGCCTAAATTGGAAATATTCGTAACAATCTCCTGTAAATCTTCCGGAATGTTTCCACCCTTCTCTTTTACAAAAGTTTTCATTGCTTCAAAAGCACCTTTTCTTACAACTGTTCCATCCTGCAGATCCACACCACTCATCTTAGACTGAGCTGTAAATTCCACAAACTGCATTTGATCTGTAATTTGTTCGTCTAATACGCATCCCATCTGTTTACCTAAATCTACCGTTGATTTTCCTTCTGGTGTTGTATCCATAAGGGAACACATCACACTATAATCAATCAAATCTTCCTTTTCGACGCCTTTCACTGGATAAAACTCAGCTGCCAAACGGTTTCCATATGTAATTGTTCCTGTCTTATCCAAAATCATGGTATCCACATCACCACAGGCTTCGACTGCTTTACCAGACATTGCAATAACATTGAATCTGGTAACACGATCCATACCAGCAATACCAATCGCCGACAAAAGGCCTCCGATAGTTGTTGGAATCAAGCACACCATCAGTGCAATCGCCCATGAAATAGGTATCTTCACACCAAGATAAGATGCAAACGGATATAAGGTTACAACTACAATCAAAATATAAGAGTCAATACAATCAACAATGTATTCAGTGCAATCTCATTTGGAGTTTTCTGTCTGGAAGCTCCTTCGACCATGGAGATCATTTTATCCAAGAATGATTTTCCCGGTTCTGCTACAATTTTGATTTTCAGCCAGTCCGATACGACTGTCGTACCGCCTGTTACAGAGGAAAAATCACCGCCTGCCTCTCTGGTCACTGGTGCAGACTCACCAGTAATAGCGGATTCATCTACTGAAGCAATTCCTTCTATAACTTCTCCATCATTCGGGATCAATTCTCCTGCTTTTACCAGAACCAGATCACCTTTTTTCAATTCAGAAGCATTGATAATCTGTTCCGTTCCATCCGACAACAACTTTCTTGCTTTCGTATCCTGCTTTGTTTTCTTCAGAGATGCAGCCTGAGCTTTTCCTCGTCCTTCCGCAACAGATTCCGCAAAGTTTGCAAATAGAACTGTTATGAATAAAATTACTGTTACAATCCCATTATAAATCCTGTACTGCTCGCTTCCTCCAAATAAGGTCGGTACAAAAGTCAATAACAGTGTGATGAAACATCCAATTTCTACGACAAACATGACCGGATTTTTTATCATATAACGCGGATCCAGTTTTTGAAAAGATCCTATAATGGATGATTTTAAAATATCCTTGGTAATAAATTTTGTCTTCTTATTTTTAGCCATTTCTTTTCTCCTTTCACTGTACCTTACATCCAGATCGACAGATGTTCTGCAATCGGTCCCAAGGCTAATGCCGGGAAGAAGGTTAAAGCAGCGAAAATATATACAATAAACACAAGAATAATCATAAAAGTTACATTATCGGTACGCAGCGTACCCACAGTTTCGTTGACTTTTTCTTAGCCAGCATAGATCCAGCAATCGCAAGCTGTGCGATGATCGCAATGTATCTTCCAAAGAACATTGCAAGACCAGCAGTAATATTCCAAAATGCTGTATTATCAGCCAAACCTTCAAATCCCGAACCATTATTCGCTGCTGAAGAAGCAAATTCATATAGTACCTGAGTAAGTCCATGATAGCCAGGATTGGTAATACCCTCAAGCCCTGCTGGAACTGCCACTGCCAATGCTGAAAATCCAAGGATCAGAAGTGGATGAATTAGAATGCAGATTGCAACCAACTTCATTTCTTTTCCTTCAATTTTTTTATTCAGGTATTCCGGTGTTCGTCCTACCATAAGGCCACAAATGAATACTGCCAAAAATGACATACATGACCATATTCATAAGTCCAACACCCTTACCACCGAAAACACAGTTAAGCATCATATGTAGCAGTGGAACTAATCCTCCTAGCGGAGTCAACGTATCATGCATGTTATTAACCGTACCGGTTGTAAAAGAAGTTGTTACCGTCGTAAACAAAGCTGATTGTGGAACACCAAAACGTACTTCTTTTCCTTCCATACTTCCCTGGCTCTGGTCTATGCCCATCTCCTGAATCACTGGATTACCTGCCATTTCTGATTGGTAACAAATAGTAAGTCCAATCAGGAAAATAATCGCCATTGCACCAAAGACAACTGCACCCTGACGTCCAAAAATCACTTTCTTTTGGGCTGTTCCCGGCAATACCTGTGCATTCATGGCAACTTTCTCTGCTTTTTTTCTCTTTTCTTTTATCATGAAGCATATGTCCAAAAGTAACCACGCAGGCACCCGGCAAGAGCATCATAGATAACATTTCAATCATATTACTGATGACCGTAGGATTTTCAAATGGTGTGGTTGAGTTTGCTCCGAAGAATCCACCACCATTCGTTCCCAGGTGTTTAATGGATTCCAGAGCTGCTACCGGTCCCACTGCAATATCCTGGAAATTTCCTTCCAAAGTTTCAATTGTAAAGTTTCCTTGTAACGTCTGTGGTGTCCCCTGGCTTACCAATAATAAACCAACGATAAAAGATACTGGAATTAAAATTCTTGTTGTAATTCTTATCATGTCTTCATAGAAGTTTCCAATTTTTCTTTCCAGCCAGTCCTCGGCAGAATGCCATACATGCCGCATAACCTGTTGCCGCTGATGTAAACATCATAAAAATAATGACACACATCTGTGCCACATAAGAAAGACCGCTTTCTCCTGAGTAGTGCTGCAGGTTTGTATTCGTCATAAAGCTGATAATCGTATTAAAGGAAAGTGTCGGCTCCATATTTGAAATCCCATTTGGATTTAAAAACAGGATGCTTTGTAGTCTTAAAATTGCATATCCTACAAATACCATAACTGCATTTACCAAGAGCAAGGTCAATGCATATTTCTTCCATCCCATATCTTCGCCCTTAATTCCACAAACTTTATAGATGCAGCGATCAATCGGGTTAAAAACTTTATCCGCAAAAGTCTTTTGTTTTGTTGCGATATGGTACATATATTTTCCCATCGGAATGACCAGTATCACAAAAATCGCAAGTGTCAAAATAATCTGTAACATGTCTTCTCCTCCTAGTTATTCTCACCAGATCCTTACAATTTTTCTGGATTTATCAATGCATACACCAGATAAATCCCAACTCCGGCAATCATAACACCTAAAACAATCATATCCATTTTGATTTCATCCTCCTATTTTTTCTTTTGGTTTAATCTGCCAGTCGCAAAAAAATCTGCAAACGCCTTCACCAAACCAAAACATCCTAATAAAATTGCTATCATCAATACATCCATCATAGCTTCCTTCCTCCTTGATCTATTATTTTTATGTTATAAAGAATTCTTCGAATTCATAAACATCCTTCTTGTTTGTAATTTCTATCTATAATCCTTTACAACTTTTCCATGCATTATCATAGTCCTTTTTCTCTTAATATGGCATAAATCATTCGAACCACAGTTTAAGATACAATAAAGATTAGATCCATCCAAAAAGCAATGACATTGGAAAAGCAAAAACAATTGTAATCGCACAAACAGCACATAACACGATCAAAGGCATTCCTACAAAGATGGAAAAAATCCAAGTACAGGATGATGCCACAAAAATTTTTTTCTGCACGAACTTCAAAATCATATTCACACTTTTTAATCGCTTTTATAATACTCACATCATTCACCTCATTTCCTTTTGCATATCAAGAATACCTCAGAATATATTAAATAGGGGAAAGCATATTTCCTTTTATATTAAAATTCCATAAGAAATAGAAAATGCTGCTCCCGAAGTGGTCCAAGAGATTGTTGGAGTACTAACAAAGCATCAAAAAGAGCTGTTCACTAATTTCTTAGCTTGCAGCTCTTGGTTTCCTTACAAAATCACGTATTCACTTATTCATCTGCTTCACCTGAAATCTCTGATTCTTCTCCTTCGCTCTCCGTCGAATCATCTTCTGATTCCATTTCATATGAATCTATTTCCTCGGTAGGCTCTGCTGGTTCGTCTGAAATATCTTGTGTATCTGACTCATGTTCCTCAACTTGAGATTCTGGTTCATTTGTTGTATCCAGCTCATCTGATTCCTTTGACTCACCAACTTCTTCTAATTTCTCTCCCGAAGCAGATTCTTCTTGTTCCTCATTCCTTTCTTTTTTGCGGTTCTAAAATATCCTCATTCTGCTCGTCATCACGATCCGCATTCTCTTCTTTTTCAAGATCATCCGCATCTTCGTAATCAGATAACTTTTGCTGAATCATTTCTTTTAATGCTTGATCTGTCATAGAGCAAGGATTCTTTTCCAGCAATTCCAATACTTCTTCTTCCGTGGCTTCATTTACCACTTTATGGAAATTCTCTCCAGCTAATATCTGCTCCGCCAAATAAATTCCCAAACTCTTGCCTGCTTTTTTTCGCATTTTCAACATCCTCTTTATCGCCTGCTAAATAAAGCAAATGATCTGTACCAAATGTTTTTTTCCAGGCGTCTCTGTAATGCTGCACGTTCTTCTTCAGATTCATCCTCCAAAAGGCATATCCCACAATAATAGTTTCTTTTTATCAGCTTCTATCAATTAAATCGTAACTCATATCCAAAAATCTAAAATCTTCGCTTCACTTACAGTTCCGTCCATCAGCATCGTAATCCAATGTTCCTTATTCATATGATATCCTGAAGAAAACCATAGGTCTCTATCAAAACTCCAACCATATCCGGTTCACACTTCACATTAATAATATCTACCGTGCCCTCTCCTTCTAGTTCTAACTTAGATTTTTTAACCTGCATCAACACTGCATACCATTTCCTGTTTTTATGACGAAGTACCGCACTTTCTGGGGATTCTTTCCAAAGATATTCCGGTACTGTTCCATATTGTTTTTTTACATATTCAAATACATCTTTACGATCCATCAGTTTCACTTCCTAATCATACTTATTTATTTTTATATTTTTAAAGCACTCCTTTTATTCCTAGAGTTCTACATTTTCTTTTTTTCATATGTCTGCTTTTCAAACCACTTCTGAAATTCCAAAGCCCACGACTCATAAGAAAATTTCAATGTGTGTTTTTTTCCCATCAATATCCTCAAATGTTATATAATAAACTTTTCCTCGTGCATGATCTGCTCTTTCCGTTTCCTCACGGCAGCCAATAATCCGTTTTATGTAACTTCTATGTTCAAGAATAAATCCACCTCTGTCGCAAATCAAATACCAATCTCTTTTTCCATTCTGGAAGATGATGATCTGTCCTCTCTTTCCAAAAAATCCCAATCTTATGTTGTTGTTTCCACGCCTTAAATAAACTAACAAATGGGCTTCCATAAGAAACTGGAATTAAAACCGCAAAACAAAAATAATAATTTTACTCCTTCTGGATCTGAATGCCTATAAATGAAGACAATCCCGCTAATTGCCACACAGGCAAACAGCAAAATCATAAATATTGGAAATCCTGACCAAAGAAATATTCTGAACAGGGATTCATCATAAATCGTTCTTTCTCCGCCTCGATTATTGTTCATTTTTTCTTTTCTCCTCATGCTTATCTTTTTTCATTCAGAAAGAAGTCTGCGAAGCAACTGTTCTCTATTGTTAATAAACATTTCTGTTACCATATAGCTTTCCGTTTCTTCATATTTATACTCATGTATCCCTTCTTCATCAAATGCTATAATCTGGGCTTCTGGAATCCCAAGCAAAATTGGAGAATGTGTAACGATTATAAACTGGGATCCTTGTCTGGCACATGCATGTATTTCCATCAACAATGTCAACTGTCTTTGCGGCGATAATGCCGCCTCTGGCTCATCAAAAAATACACGCCATTCGGTTTCAGATAATTTTGAGCAAGTGCAAGAAAACTCTCTCCATGTGATTTTTCATGGTATTTTTCTGATGGGTGTTCCCAGTCTGCATATTCTTCCTCTTTTGTCGCCACATTATAAAAACTCTCTGCTCTCAGAAAATATCCCCATTTTGCTTGACGGTATCCCTTTACAACACGTATAGCTTCATGCAATTGCGAATGGGAATCATATGTGGAAAAAATATAATTCTTTGTCCCACCTTCCGGGTTAAACCCACAGGCAACTGCAAGTGCCTCCAGTAAGGTTGATTTTCCACTTCCGTTTTCTCCAACAAAAAAGTAATCGAATTATGAAAAATCAGTTCTTCCAAACCTTTTATCGCATCAATTTCTCTCAAATAACTATTTACTGGAATTTTATTCCAATCTATATGCACTCCCTGTATATACAAATCATTCATCCAAGCACTCCCCCATACAACCACTTTTTATAATACATTTTCTATTCTTAACAGGCAGGGTATTTTCCTGCCCTCTTTCAAAAGATTATAACATTCTTCCCCATCCTCTACAATCCGATTACTCTCTATTTTTATGTTTTTAATAAACCACCATTCCATATCCCATAATGGAATCGGAACGGATTGCATAGCTTCTTTCTCTTACCGCATCCCCGGAGTTTCCTTCTACGGTATAAACGGTTGTTCCGTCACAGCGTTCCACGATTCCCACATGGTCGCATGTTCCATCATGATCCCAGTCAAAAAAAAGATGATCGCACCGGGACTTGGCATACTGCCAGCCCCTGCCATCTTCCTTGGTTTTGGAACCAGTTCTTTCCATCCATACAAACAGAAAACTTTGGCACTACTTCCTTTTGAATAAGTCCTGCCTGATCCGCACACCAGGACACGAAACAGGCACACCATTCTTGTCGCTCTGTGAATCCCCACCACGACCAGAACTTCTGGCCGCCTTCGTTCCCCAACTGGCTTTTCGCAATGGTCACAAGCTGCCCATTTCCAAAAAGTCCGGCAAACAATCCCCCGCCGGAATAATACCGAAGGACATGGGGGACATACTCTGGATCGCCATAACCTGACCACCCATGGGCGGCTGCCTGTTCCTGGGAAAACTGCAGCGCATTGGCCTCGCTATAGCCTCCATGGTTTTCGGATTGCCCATGAGATATACCCATTCCCGTAATTATAGCCCTGTAAACTAAGTTTTAGCTTGTCCATATCCTGTGGGCTTTCACATCCGGCTTCCCGGACACAATCTGCATAATACTGTACACCCACCTTGATAGAATAATCTGCATCCTGAATCGCACCGGGCGTATTGGGATACTGGGTATTATACGGACACTCGCTGGCCTGCATGGGATCCGTTCCCCTTCCGCCACTCTCCTGCATCATGATCGCCTGGATGACAGGCACATATTCCGGGATTCCAAATTCACTGGCATACCGCTGGATCGCCGGGGTATGGGCCAGGACTTCCGCACTCAGCGGCTCGCTGCTCTGGGAACTCCCGATAAACGCAGCACCGCCAATGATCCCCACAATGAGGATCAAGATCACAAATACGGTACCTCCTCCTGCCATCAACGCTGCAAACGCTGCCTTTACTGCATGGGCCGCTGCTTCTGCCATAGCTTTTATCCCTTTTGCTGTTGCCTGTGCTGTCTTTTTTGCTTTGCTTGGCAGTCTGAACCGATTGCATGGCAGCCCGTTTTGCTTCCCTGGCTGCCCTCATGGATTGGAATGCCTGCTTTTTTTGCAAGATTGCCTGGGTTTTCACCTTTTGAGAAGAAACCGGGGAGGCTTTCACCATACGGGGAGCTGTTTTCACCGTCCGTTTCCCGGCTTCCTTGACCGTTTTCTCTGTTTCCGGCTTGACCTTGATGCTCCTTCGGGCTCCTGTGCGCCCTTTCTTTGTTCTTGTCTGTCCAGATGTTCCACCGCTTCCTGTTTCGCTGTCCAACGTGGCTATAACGGCTTCTCTTTGCCTCTGCTCTTTTATCTTCTCATAAGTTTTCACTGCCAGCTTCTTTCCACCATGATAGGCGACAGAAGCGCTTTCCTTTCCAGCCCGCTGTTCCGCCCGTTCTATCCGGTTTCCAGCGTATTCCACCGGAGATTCCTCTCCGGTTTCTCTTCCTACCTTGTCTGCCACCATCCGGGACTTCTCTTTCGTTTCCAGCATGGCAGAACGCACCAGTTCTTTGGGAAGCCGGGAGGCAGGATTGCGGATCTTCGGGTTCTGATCCCTTACCTTTTCTTTGATGTCTTTCACACATGCACCTCCCTGTATCGTCTTACCGTTCCATACCCGGTTTTTTTGTCTCTTCTGCTGTTCTTCCAGCTTTTCCAGTTCCCTTACCGCTTCCTGCACCAACGGATGATTGGCATAATAGGGAACATAGGACAATAACTCTTTTCCCTTCTCCCCGGTTGCTAATGGATATTCTCCCTCGTTATACAGCGGATCGTCTGCATGGTGCAGGAAAACTCCAAAGACGGAACCATCTGAGGGGAACGCTTGCAAAATCTCTGGTAATGCCGGAACGCCTCTTTTAAAGATGTGCATTCGATGCATTCTCCCATTCCATGGAACTCCCCGCACTCCGAAGCAAGAAAGGTAATGGTTGTTTCTTCTTTCATGGCTCTCACCTCCCTTCAGAAAACTCCCCTTTATCGGATCGCTGCCTTCTGTTTTTCTTTTTTTCCCAAGCTGACGGGGTGCTGTTTCCTGCCGAAGCTCCTGCAAGGTATCTTTTAAAGATGCCTGTTTTCCTTGTCTCTCTTCCAGCTTCCCGATCTGCTGCTGCAATCGCTCTGTTTTTTGTTCCAGCTTATGGATGCTCCGCATGGATTGGAATAACACCTTCTGGGTTTGAAAGATGATCCCCTGTTCCGGATTTCGCTCTGTGATCTTTGCGGTATCTTTTCCGTTCATTTCCAAAAATGCGTTTTTCAGATGCCCTTTGGCAACGTGCAGTTCCTCCGCCATGCTCCCCAGACGGTCAATCTTCTGATCCATCGACAGCATGACCGTATGTAGGGAAGACTGCAGCTTTTGTAAGCCTTGGGTAAGGTGCATTCCTTTTACCGCAGAGGCAAGGGCATCTTTTCCCTTTTCTTTAAAATCAAACACTGCCTGTTCTGTCCGTTCCACAAACTTTCGTTTCCATTCTCCCACTTGAAAGCGAAGTGTTTGCACCTGATGTTCTACTTTCTGGATCGTATTCACCGCAAAGAGTTTAACCTTGCTTTCCTGCATCACGCCCAGTTGCTTCTTCATCTCCCCCAGTTCCTTCAAGACGGTTCCGAGCTGCATTTCCATGGAATCGATATGATCTGCCATGCGGATCACATCCCCTTTTTCCTGTTCCATGCCCTGTTGTTCCAAAAGCTCCAGTAACGCCCTGATACTGTCCTGCTCCCGAAGCGGTCCTTTTATTTTGGAATCTCTACGCTTTTTCCTTCTTCCATCTACATTCCTCCTTCCCAAAGGATGCTGCCGAAGAACGTTCAGCAGCACCACACAAAAATATTTTTTTACTAGCATTCCCCTGGTTTTGTCGTCATCAAGCGGTACAGCTTCGTGTTCTTCGGGAAACTGTTCTCAAACGGCACCAGATTCCCGGAACAGCGGATCAGACCATGGCCGGCACCCACATTGGTGATGTAGGATAACTGGTTGTCTGAAATATTTAGAAGTGATGCCAACTCATCTCTGTCGGTACTTGCCTGATTTAAAAGAATCAAAAACTCACTGTTTGCCAACATCAGTCTTGCAGTGTCCGATTTCAGAAGTTCCTCAACATTTTGGGTTAAACCTGTCACGAATCCATTGTATTTTCTGATTCTCTTGTACAGTCGGTAGAAGAAATTTGCACTGTATTCATAGCGGAATAACAGATAGAACTCATCGGCAAAGATCCATGTCGTTTTTCCCTTCTTTCCAGTTCTGAATTACCCTGTTGAAAATACTGTCTAAGGTAACCAGCATTCCCAGTGGCATAAGCTGTTCCCCCAGTTCCCGGATATCGTAATCCATGATCCGGTTCTTCTTATTCACATTAGTCGGCTGTGCAAAAGTGTTCAGACTTCCATTGATAAAAAGTTCCGAAGACAGAGCAAGCCCTCTTGCTTCTTCTTCCGGCTGTAGCATCAACTGTCGGTACATATCTTTCAGTGTCGGAACTTCTCCGGTATAACCGCTTCGGATATAATCCCGGTACACATCTGCGGTACAGCGGTCCAGAATTGATTTCTCCTTTGCCGACAAATTTCCTGCTCCAACCAACTGCTCGAACACAGACAGGATAAACTCCGATTTTTCAATCAGTGGATTCTTTTCATTGCCGTAGGCCGCGTCCATATCCATTGCATTCAGGTGATTGTCTGATGTCGCAGATACTTTTACAACCTGTCCACCCAGAGCCTCTACTAATTTTGTAAATTCGGACTCCGGATCAAGAATCAGGATATCGTCATCGGTACTCAATGCCAGATGTACAATCTCTTCTTTTGCCGAGAAGCTCTTTCCCGATCCACTGACGCCCAACCGGAAACTGTTTCCATTCATCAGTTTCTTCCGGTCGGCTACCAGAAGGTTCTTGCTGACGGCATTCTGCCCATAATAGATGCCTCCCGGCTGCATGATTTCCTGCGTATGGAACGGGATTAAAACAGCCGTAGATTCCGTTGTCAGTGTACGCAGCGCATTGATCTTTCGCAGTCCGTAAGGAAGCACTGTATTGAGTCCGTCCACTTGCTGCCACTTTAATGTTGCCATCTGGCACAAATGCTTTCTTGCGATTGACAGAAGCAGTTCCGTATCGGAATCCAGTTGCTTTCTTGCTGTCTGCCAGATGTACCATTGTCAGGATCCCGAACATCATACGCTGGTCTCTGGTTGTCAGATCATCGAGCATTTCCTTGGTCTCTTTTCTCTGAAGTTCCATATCGTATGGTACGATTGCCGAGAAGTTATTGTTGGCATTCTGGCGTCTCTGCCAGTTGGTGACGTTTGTCTCCACGCCCAGCAGTCGATTCTGGATTTCCTTACCGCTTCATCCGTAGGGACTGGCAGGATATCAATCGACAACATCAGATTCCGGCTGAAGTCACACAGTTCTGAAATCATGTCATCTTTGACATAACTTGCATAATCTTGCATATACAGAACTCTTCCGTACCTGTCACCGATTTTAAAATGGTCACGTTCAAATTCCATAGAATCTGGACACATCCAGTCTTTGAAGCTTGTCCCCTTCTTGGCAAATTGTTTCAGATCAAACGGAAATGCCTGTGGGACATCTCCCTTGAAGAAATCCCTGAAAATCTGGAGCCGGCTCTCTGCGTCCAGTCCTTCTGCTGTGGACGATAACTTTGCCAGATGTGTTACGATGTCTGTTCCGATACGTGCAAAATAGGTTCTTGCATCATCAATCGATCTTTTATGTACACTGACGGTCAGATACCGTTCCTGATAGATGCTGTTGAATACCCCATCCGGCCAGATTCGCTGGATGGGAATCGCCTGCTGGACAGACCTTGGGACTTTGAATTTCTCCCGGTCCATTTTCAATGCCTGCTGTAAGGTTTTAATCAAACGCACCACTCCTTCCGTTTTCTTTTTCTGTTTCATCCGTTTCTTTTTTGCCCGCTGTTCTTTTTTTTTTCATAAGGGCTGCGCCATCCCCCTTGGTTCTTTTCTCCTAGGGCCAGTGTTTCTTCCACACAGGCATGGTACAGATCTTCGCTTTGAAACAGCAATCGCTTGGGGTATAAAAATTCGGACTTGATATATGCCCATGCAAACTGCTCGCATTCATGCCATGGTACTGGAAGAACCCACAGGCTGCGAAAGGAGCAGCGCCTAAGATACACAGCCACCCGGTCATCTCCTGTCCCACATAGCTTCCCAGGCCAAAATAAATCCCTACCGCCACAGCGATGGCAAGCAGGAGAAAATACACTGGCGCAGGTTCAGTCCCATAAACATGGACTCCTGATAGTTGCGGATCTCTTTGTTCTTTTTACTTCCATATACTTCTATCTCTCTCTTTCTCTTTTTTTTTTCCTGTCGATCTCCCTTGGACTTTTTCCTGTTCTTTTGGAATGTCCAACCCCCATTGTCTGCAAAATTCTTCCACCCCTTCCCGGTCATACCGGGAGAGTCTTGAAAGGTCAAATGCCACCGGGGTGTAGGTGGCAAATCCTGAACAGGCTTGTCCTGGCAGCACCTTTCCCAGCCTGTTCTCTTGAATGAAGGCCAGCTTATCCCTGGTAAAATCACCGCTTACAAATGCCTCCTGCGGTTTCAGCCCATACCCGCCTGGAAGATTGGCCGTCAGGTCACTAAATAATTCCAGCTCCCCTTCACTTTGGCTGTACATCAAAATCGCAAGCCCATTTCCATAGGCATAGCTGGACACTTTCAGGGTGATCTCTTCCTTACCAAATTCCCAATGGAAAGGCAGTGTATCGCTGCTTTCCTGATTTTCATTTTTTCATATATTTCTTTACGCATGGTTTTTCCTCCTACAATCCCATCATTTCTTTTACGATCCGGTCAGATGCTTTCACCGCACCCACCAGCACCAGCAGGTTGAATACCAATTCCCCTACATAGTTCCACACAATGGTCACTGCACTTAAGGACGTATCCCCAATGGCCGGCGGACTGGCAGAATAAACGGAGAAAATGATACAGGCCAGTGCAATGATCGCCCCTTCCAGACACACCCCTGCATAGGACTTGATGAAGTTCTTCCCCACCGACTGGGAGGGTTCTCCCGCAAAGGTAGAAATGGGGATGGGCGCAATGGCAGTATACATATACATTTTGAACATCCTTCCATATACCGTAAGGATCATGATAAAAGACAGCACTGTGATCAAAAGGCTTCCCAAGCAGCGTCACGATCCACAAGGGGATGGATTCCAGCATCCCTACCGCTTCGATCTTTTCCACGATCTCTGCCGGAAGCTCTGACACCCCCGTCTGCCATCCCCGACTGTGCCATGATGGTCGACACGATCCCTGTACAATGGAAAACAGGGCTGTCATCAATTCCATGCCATACATGATGGCGCCTTGTGCCAGTGCAAACCGGATAAAGGCTTTGAGGGCATGTTCCGGCTTTTTCATGTCTGTAAAGCTGCCACAGGTCTTTACGATCCCGGCTGCAAAAACAGTACCAAAAGTCCATATCCAATGGCAGTCAGAGCCCCGTTGATCCCTGTGATGACACTCCAGATCGTCCCGCCCTTAAAGGATTCCGGGCTTTGGGTAAGGAGTGCCCAGATTTCTGCCAGCTTCTCATTCCAGGTGTTCAGCGCAGAATTTAGATTCTGTACGATCCAGTTATCACTCAAACAGTTTCACCTCCTTTGCCGGGGCAGGAAGATGTCCTCCCTGCCCGCTTCTGTCTCTACCCACTACCCAACGATCAGATCCAGGATCTCTTTTGCAAAGGTAATGATGATACCGCCTGCCAGTGTCAGAAATCCGTTTGCCCTCTGGCTTGGATCGTGGCTCTTTAAGGACAGACCGACCTGCACGATACCAAATCCCAGCAGGATCAGGCCAATGGCGCGGATCAGGGAAAAGATAAACGTGGACAGGTTATTGATGACTGACAGGGGATCTCCGGCTGCAAGCACCGGGATGCCTCCTACCGTCATAGTACAGCACCAGCGCTGCATACGCGGCAAAGGGATACGCTTTGGTCCTTTCTGCCCATAGGCATCGGTGCAGTGGCATGGTTTTGCTGTCTGTCTCTTTAGCATTTCATTTCTTTTCTTCAATGGCATTCCTCCAATCAAAAAGACTGCTCCCCTCCGAGGATTTCCCAGCTGAGAGCAGTTCATAATCATCCAGTCTCCTGGTATCAATGGTTACATCTTCATGAGACAGGGGAGCCTTCGCATAATCATAAGGCGGCGCCCTCCATCCTCCGTATATTTCACATTCACATGTTTATGCAGATCATATTTCTCATCCAGAATGGGGCGTTCTCCACGCACCAGAAGCACTGCCTTCCGGTTATCCAAAAGGCGTACTTCATCGGGGGTCAAAAGTTCTTTGCCACAATGTCAAGTGATGAATTCAAATTACTTTGAGAATTTGGCACTTACGCATAAAGCAGCACGTGACAACGTTATGTGTTTGGATTATAATGATAGATGAAAATTGAATCATCATATCGCTCCATCCGCAAAGACGGAACATGGAATCGGGTGCAAGTCCCGGCGAGTCGATCACTGTGAAACTTTCCTGAGGGAAAGGTAAGTCAGATACGTGGGAGCGTATGGTGCTTCTGCCGGAACCGGAAGCACGTTTTTAGGCGCAGGAAGCTGTGCTTTGTTGAGCGTGTCTGTTTGGATGCGCTTTTTTCTTACGGTTCCTATGTATAAAATAAATCCCTTTTTTGCAAGGAGTCTTTTCATGCGTAATCAGTATTGGGAAAATAAGCACTATGCTTATTTCTGCAACCGGGAATGTGAATATTTCCCCTGCCATAAGGGTGCCGACCCGGAAAATTTTAATTGCCTATTCTGCTATTGCCCTCTGTATGTATTGGGAGATCGCTGCGGCGGAAAGTTTGCCTACCTTCCCAACGGATACAAGGACTGCAGCCGCTGTCTGTTTCCCCATCTGCGGGAGAATTATGGTGTAATTACGGAACGCTATGGAGAAATCCTTGCGGCAATTCCATATCCAGATCAGGAGGATGACGAATGACCCTTTACAACTGAAATACATTGTGACGGTTGGTGCGGCCGGAACAATCAGCGAGGCGGCAAAACAGCTTTATATCGCCCAGCCCAGCCTGACTTCCGCAATCAAGGAACTGGAAAATGAACTGGGAATTACTATTTTCAAACGTACCAATAAAGGCATCCTGCTTTCGGCGGAGGGAGAAGAATTTTTAGGATATGCCCGTCAAGTGATTGAACAGACAAATCTGATTGAAGAACGATACTTAGGGAAGACCCCTGTCAAGCATCAGTTCTGTGTGTCCACGCAGCATTATTCTTTTGCGGTAGAAGCATTTGTTGAGCTTTTGAAACAGTATGGCGGTGAAGAATACGACTTCCGCATCCGTGAAACGCAGACCTATGAGTTGATTGAAGATGTGGCAAAGCTGCGAAGCGAGGTGGGTGTGCTTTACCTTAATAGTTTCAATGAAGCTGTCCTGCGCAAGACCATGCGGGAAAATGATTTGAAATTTCATCGTTTATTTATCGCAAAGCCTCACGTTTTTGTCAGTACGTTCAGTCCTCTGGCAAAGAAGAAAATTGTTGAATTGGATGAGCTGGCAACCTATCCGAGATTGTCCTATGAGCAGGGAGAACACAATTCCTTCTACTTCTCTGAGGAAATTTTAAGTACGTTGGAAAGCAAGAAAGACATTATGGTTTCTGACCGGGCCACGCTGTTCAATCTCCTGATTGGTCTGAACGGGTACACCATTTGCAGCGGCGTTATCAACGAAGAACTAAATGGGAAAAATATTGTTGCTGTCCCCCTTGCTGTGGATGATTACATGGAAATCGGCTACATCACTCACAGCAAGGTCGGACCGGGTAAATTTGGAACTCTGTATATCGAAGCTCTGAAACGATATGCTTCCGCACAGGAATGACAGAACATAAAGTAGCGGTCTGCTATAGATTCAATCTATGGCAAACCGCTGCTTTTCCGTATTTTACAGAACCCTTTCCCGCAGGTATACTGAAAAGAACGATCATACCCAAGGAGGACACATTATGGACTATTCAATTATTGGATTTCCGCGTATCGGGATCCACCGAGAATTAAAGTTCGCAACAGAAGCGTATTTTCGCAGCGAAATAGATGCCGATGAGTTGAAACGGGTTGTCTCTCAGCAGAGAATGGAGCAGTGGACACGCCAGAGGGACGCAGGTGCCGGCTTTATCCCGTCCAATGATTTTTCCCTTTATGACGGGATGCTGGACACCGCTTATATGCTGAACGCCATTCCAAGGCGGTATGCCGATCTGAGGCTTTCCGATATAGACACATACTTTGCCATGGCCCGTGGGTATCAGGGGGCGCAGGGAGATGTCAAAGCATTTACCATGAAAAAGTGGTTCAATACGAACTACCACTACATGGTACCAGAGCTGGATGATGATATGGAGTTGAAGCTCCGCTCAGATGCTTTTCTGGATGGCTTTCATCAGGCGCGTTCTCTGGGCATTCAGACAAAGCCCGTGGTCGCCGGACCGTTTACCTTTTTGAAGCTGGCCCGCTGTACCGGCAATAAATCCGCCACTGATTTTGTAGATGATATTCTGTTTGCCTATGCAGATATTTTGAAGCGGTGTGGAGAAAACGGCGTGGAATGGCTGCAAGTTGACGAGCCGTATCTGGTCATGGATTTAACAATGGGGATGTTGCCCTTTTCCGCAAGCTGTACCAAACGCTGCTGGAACAAAAAGGCACAGTGAAGGTGCTGCTCCAAACTTATTTTGGCGATGTGCGGGATTGTTACCGGCAGCTATGTGAACTGCCCTTTGACGGCATTGGCCTTGACTTTGTGGAAGGAAAGCAGACCGCAGCACTTGTAGCAGCAAACGGTTTCCCGAAGGATAAAATCCTGTTTGCGGGACTTGTAAATGGGAAAAACATCTGGCGTACTAATTATAAAGACGTACTGGAGCGAATCGCCGGTTTGAAAAGCTGCTGTGACCACATTGTACTCAGTACATCCTGCTCCCTGCTCCATGTGCCGTATACTGTAAAGAATGAGCCGCAGCTTTCCACCGAAATTATCCGGCATTTTTCCTTTGCGTATGAAAAGCTGGATGAACTGCGTGAGCTTTGCTGCCTGGCTGAACTTGCAGACTATTCCTGTGACCGGCGCTATCTGCAAAATCAGGAACTGTTCCAAACCAGTGAGCTGAGAACCGACACAGAGGTACAGAAACAGGTTGCGGCACTTACTGAATCGGATTTTACCCGCAGGGTGCCCAGAAAGGAACGGCAGGCAACGCAGAAAGAACTGCTGAATCTCCCGCTGCTGCCAACGACAACGATTGGCTCTTTCCCGCAGACAAAGGAAGTCAAGCAGAACCGAACAAAATTCCGAAAAGGCGAAATCAGCGAAGAAGAATACCGAAATAATGCAAAGGGATTCATCCGGGATTGCATCGCTTTACAGGAAAACATTGGTCTGATGTCTTGGTGCATGGCGAATTTGAACGCAACGACATGGTGGAATTTTTTTGGCGAAAATCTGTCTGGTTATGTGTTTACCATAGGCGGTTGGGTACAGTCTTACGGTACACGGGGCGTAAAGCCGCCGATTGTGTTCGGGGACGTCAAACGCAAGAAGTCCATTACTACCGATTATATCCGTTATGCCAATTCCCTGACGGATAAGGATGTGAAGGGAATGCTGACAGGACCAGTCACGATTTTGAACTGGTCGTTCCCCAGAGAAGATATTTCCACGCAGGAGATGATGTATCAGATCGGCCTTGCAATCCGGGAAGAGGTTCTGGAACTGGAAGCTGCAGGCGTCCGTATTATTCAGATTGACGAAGCCGCGCTCCGGGAAAAGCTGCCGCTCCGCCGCGCCGACTGGCATAGCGACTATCTGAACTTTGCGATCAAGGCATTCCGTCTCTGCCACGCAAAGGTAAAACCGGAAACGCAGATTCATACGCATATGTGCTACAGCGAGTTTGAGGACATTATCCCGGAAATCGACGCAATGGACGCCGATGTGATTACCTTTGAGGCGTCCTGTTCCAAACTTACGATTCTGGACAGCCTGATGGCGCATCATTTTGAAACGGAGGTGGGTCCCGGCGTCTACGACATCCATTCCCCCGCATTCCGAGTGTAGAAGAAATTGAAGCCGCCCTCCGGCTGATGCTGGACAAGATCCCGGCAGATCATTTATGGGTCAACCCAGACTGCGGATTAAAAACCAGAGGGGAAACCGAAACCGTTGCCAGTTTGAAAAATATGGTCCAGGCGGCGAAAAATATAAGAAACGAATGCAAAGGAGACATTTGATATGAGTAATTTATACGCACCGTTCCGTTACGACTACGTGGGCAGCTTTCTTCGTCCGGCAGAACTGAAAAAGGCCCGCGCCGATTATGAAGCAGGAGCCATTACCGCCGATCAGCTCAAAGCTGTGGAGGATCAGTGCATTACCGAACTGGTGGCGAAGCAGAAAGCGGCCGGATACCATGTAATCACCGATGGCGAGTTCCGCCGCGCTACATGGCACCTCGATTTCATGTGGGGATTCGACGGCGTCGGCCATAAGAAAACGAACACCGGCCTTCCCTTCCACGGAGAGGCGGCGATGATCGATGATACTTTTGTGACCGGCAGGATCGGATTGTCCGGTGAGCATCCCTTTGTGGAGCATTTCCGGTTTGTGAAGGCGCTGGAGGACGAAAAGACTATAGCAAAACAGACAATCCCCGCCCCTGCTCAGACGCTGGCACAATTCTGGATGCCCTTTGCCAGAAAACACACAGACGCCTTTTACAGTTCTGCCAAGCCGCTGATGGACGACATTGCACAGACTTACATTGCTGTACTGCATCAGCTGTACGATGCAGGCTGCAGGAATGTGCAGTTTGACGATTGCACATGGGGAATGCTGGCGGATAAAAATGGACAGGAAATGCACGCCGCAACGAAAGAAGGGCTTTTGGCCGTCCAGAATGCCTATAAAGATATTAACAACCAGGTGATTAACGGAGCGCCAGAGGGGATGAACATCACCACCCATGTCTGCAGGGGCAATTACCATTCAACTTATGCCAGCAGTGGCCCCTATGACTCCGTGGCCGACGTTTTGTTCGGCGAAGAGAATGTGAATGCCTATTTCCTGGAGTTTGATGATGAACGCTCCGGTGGCTTTGCGCCTCTTGCAAAAATCGGAAGCGGACAGAAAGTGGTTCTCGGACTGATTACCACAAAGCAGCCGCAGTTGGAGAATAAAGAGGCCGTGATTGCCCGAATCCATGAAGCTGCAAAGTACATCCCTCTTGACAGGTTGTATCTCAGCCCCCAGTGCGGATTTGCTTCCTGCGAGATCGGCAACAAGCTGACTGAGGAAGAGCAATGGGCGAAACTGGCGCTGGTTAAAGAGATTGCTGAGGAAGTCTGGGGCTAAATTTTTCTGTAAAAATCGCGACGTCGGAGTTTTATTCATTCGACGCCGCGATTTAATTTGTTATTGAGAATCTTTATTATGCGGTGATTTCATAACCGATATATCTTCCCCGACCTGGTGACCTATATTCTTTATCTGCTTTTCAATGTCCCACAGATCTTTCTGTATCGTTTCTTCCTCGACGCTAATTTCCGGGTGTTCTTTCATTTCTTCTCTGATAAACATCAGGCAAAAAACTGACCAATAGAAGCAGGCAGGAAAACCAGATCGTATGCGCTCCGAACAGAACAACAAATTGACCGCCGATTCCAGCGCCAACAGCAAATAGGAAAATGATTTCCCAATAGCGCAAAGCTTTCCTAAAACATTTCTATCATGTGTTCTGATGTATGCAGAAAGTGCTTCCATGCCGCTACGCATATTTCCGATACACATGGTGCTGGCAAACGCGTAACCATTCACCTTTCGGAATGTCTGCACCTGCATAGCGCAGGAAAAAGATACCAGTGCATTAGCCAGCATATCAAGACTTTGCGGAAGAAAGCTTACCAAAAACAGCAGAATCATTTCCAGTAGCAGGACAATCTGCCTCCAGTGGATATTCTGCACATTCTGATATTTTCCCCGTATCTGCTCTGCAACAATGATGCCTATTGCAAATGCTGCCAACGGAACAAAGTAGTGTGCGCTCTGCAACCAATTACGCTCACAGATGTTTTGACTAAGTAATACGATATTCCTGGTCTGAGATTGGCGAACACCTTGCCCCGGAACACATAGGTATAGGCATCTTGCAGGCCGCCTGATATTGACAAAAATGCGGCAGTTGGGAAAGATTCGGACATTTGTCCCTGATGCTGGCATTTTATAATTCCATGCAAATGTGTTCACTCCTTGATGTATAACTAAAGATACCTCTATGTATGTATTCTCAAAATAGCAGAAGCCTGACTATGTTTGGCATCCTGAATACAATACATATCAACCATACCATCACAAAGAAGATGATCATCTTGATCGGTAATGCTGATATGAAAGTAAGCCATGTGCTTACCGCGCTTTATGATTTCAGCTTTTGCAAAGATTGTCCCTGACTGTACGTTATGCAGGAAATTGATATGTGCGCTTTGCGTTACATAATCTCTACCATCCATTCTGGCAAAATTCCCGCCACGCAATCTGCCATTGCATATAACAATCCTCCATGTACGTGTCCATGAAGATTCATAGATTCGGCAACCAAGTTTACCTTTACCACACAGCAATCCGGGTCAACTTTGCATATTTGAATATGGTTATAAGACATAAAAGGATTGCCTTTTTCGTATGCAGAAAAATCCATATGGTATCACCTCTGTACCGGCAGTTCCTGATTACAGTAAAGGCAGCGGTACTTCCCAGAAGGAGACAGTTTGAAAATATGGTCGCATCCTGCCTCAATACTGGTAATACATCGTGGGTTTGTGCATTTAACCACATTTCGCAATATCTCTGGCATATCAGGCTGACATTTTCGCTCCACTACCCGTCTTTGATATAGATTAGTGTAATTCGCCGATCCAGATAGCCTAAAATCTCCAGCCGCTCCGGAAGGTTTGAACCTTCGATCTTAATCAGATCTTTTGTTCCATATTTCTCACTGCGCACAGATTGCAGCAGCGCAACTGCCTGATGTTTGCTCTCCAGATGGAGCAGCCGGTAAATTTCCATACCGCGCCCAGCGGGGATATGGTCAATAACCACACCATTTTGAATGGGTTCTACCTTCAGCATTTTAACACCTTCTCTCCAGTCACAGGATCGGCAATTCCCAACAGAGCCATAATTAGTGCCATGCGAACATAAACGCCATTCTGCACCTGATCAAAATAAGCGGCACGGGGATCATCATCTACCGTCCGAGTAATTTCATCGACACGAGGTAGTGGATGCAACACAGGCATATCCGGCCTAGCCAATTTCATTTTTTCAGGGTCAAGCGTGTAGATGCTCTTTTAGCCGAATGTAATCTTCCTCATTAAAAAACGTTCTTTCTGCACTCTGGTCATATATAACACATCCAGCTTAGGGAGTGTGTCCTCCAAACTGCTGACCTCCCAATATAAGGAATTTGCCGGGTGCAATGTATCCTCCTTCAAATATTCGGGAATGCGAAGTTCCTCTGGCGAGATAAAATAAAACTGATTTCCTAAAAAACGAACAAGATTGTTGACCAAAGAATGCACTGTCCGGCCGAACTTCAGATCACCGCAAAACCAACGGTCAGATGATCCAACCGTCCCATGCGCTGGCGAATCGTCAGCAAATCAATTAAAGTTTGTGTAGGATGATTATGGCCTCCGTCACCAGCATTTATGACAGGAACTTTGGAAAACATGGAAGCGCGAAGCGGAGCACCTTCTTTTGGGTGGCGCATAGCTATAATATTGGAATAGCAGCTGACTACGCGAGCTGTATCAGCAACCGTTTCTCCTTTGGTTGCACTGGACTGTTCTGCCCGGAGAAGCCGAGCGTCTGCCCGCCCAGACTTAGCATGGCAGATTCAAAAGAAAGCCGGGTTCTCGTACTGGGTTCATAAAATAAGGTCGCCAGCTTTTTGCCGTCAGCCACATGCGCATACATCTCCGGAGCGGCGGCAATTCGATCAGCCAAATCCAGGACTGCCATCGTTTCATCGTCATTGAAATCGGTTGGTTCAATCAGGTGTCTCAAAGCCATTCCCCCTTTATCAGATATTCTTCGCGCTTTGCGCCGACAGAGATAAACTGGATCTCGTGATCAAGTAATTTTTCCAGCGTTTTGATATAATTTTTGCAGCATCCGGCAGTTCCTCCCAGCGACGGCAAGCGGAAATGTCCTGTTTCCAGCCGGGAATGAAGCTGATAACCGGTTGATATTCTTCCAGATTTTCCGTAGGAACAAAGGTGTCTGTTTCTTTGCCTTTGTACAAATATCCCGTAATGATGGGAATTTCCTGCATATAACTGAGTACGTCTAACTTAGTCAATGCGATTTTGTCAGCGCGTTGGCATTTTAGGCCGTACCGGCTTGCAACCGCATCAAATGGCCCAACCCGGCGTGGGCGGCCTGTTGCAGCGCCATATTCACCGCCGGCCTTGCGCAGGATTCCTTCCATTCTTCAGGCATAGCGTTCTCGGCCACAAATGGGCCTGCACCAACGCACGTTGAATAAGCCTTTAACACACCGACCACATGGTCAGGCTGCACGCCAGGAATTCCCTGCTCCAATCGGCCCATAGGCCGCAATCGTTGTAGAACTGGAAGTGTAGGGGAAAATGCCATAGTCAATATCACGCATAGCGCCAAGCTGCGCTTCCAAAACCATCTGTTTTCCTGACGATAACGCTGTATCCAAATAATTTCCGGTATCACAGATATAGGGTAAAAACTCCTTTGCCTGCTTCTGGCACCAGGCAAGCAGGGCCGGATATGACATAGGCTCCTGATGATAGCAGCCTGCCAGTTCCAAATTTTTGCTTCCAGCATGGTTTTTAGACGAACCTGTATATATGGCTCATCTAAATGAAGCAGATCACCTAAACGCAATGTTTTTTTGCGATACTTATCGCTGTAGGCATAAGCAATTCCCCTGCGAGTAGAGCCGAAAGCAACTCCGCTCTGCGCAAGACGTTCTTCCTCCAAATCATCTTGTATCCGATGCCACGGCATGGAGATGGTTGCACGAGCGGACAGTTTGAAATTTTGAGGTGTTACAGACACCCCTTTGCCGCGAATATCGGCAATTTCATTGGAGAGATGCTCTAAATCAACTACCATACCATCCGCAAGAACACACACCACATTGGGATGAAGAATCCCGGATGGTAGCAGATTCAGAATAAATTTTCCCTGTTTGGTTACGACCGTATGCCCGGCATTATTTCCCCCCTGGTAACGCACGACAATATCCGCCCGCTCTGCCAGCAGATCAATAACCCGTCCTTTCCCTTCATCCCCCACTTGATACCTGTCACCGCAGTCAGCATTTTTCTGCCTCCCTTCTATTTCGGGCATTTACAGACGCCTGTATACGGGTAGGCAGCCCTAAAAAGACGGATGAAGCCAGTAGCATCGGACTGCTGATAGCCCTCTCCTTCATTAAATGTGACAATATCCTCGCTATACAAAGAATATGGGGACCACACACCTGAATTGATAATGTTGCCCTTATATAACTTCAGACGTACTTTTCCGGTGACGGTCTGCTGCGTCTCTGTCACAAATGCAGACAACGCTTTGCGCAGCGGAGAAAACCACTGTCCGTCGTAAACCAACTCACCGAAGCAAATAGACAATTCCTTTTTCTTATGGGCAGTTTTTTGTCCAATGTCAGTGTTTCTAATATCTCATGCGCTCTATACAGAATGGTTCCGCCCGGTGTCTCGTACACTCCTCGGCTTTTCATACCAACCAGACGGTTTTCCACCACATCGTACAGGCCAATACCATTACAGCCGCCAATCTCGTTTAGCTTAGAAATAATGTCTGATGATTTCATTGCCTTGCCGTTCAACTTAACAGGTACGCCTTTTTCAAAGTCCAGCTCCACATATGTAGGAGTATCCGGCGCTTTCAGTGGAGAAACGCTCATTTCCAGAAAACCTTCTTTTTTCATACTGCGGCTCATTACCTGGGTCCTCCAAATCCAATCCCTCATGAGAAAGATGCCAAAGATTTTTATCCTTTGAGTAATTGGTTTCTCGATTTATTTTCAAAGGAATATGATGGGCTTCGGCGTAATCAATCTCCTCATTGCGGCTTTGAATATCCCATTCCCGCCACGGTGTAATGATTTTCATTTCCGGCGCAAAGTGCATAATGGCCAGCTCAAATCGCACCTGATCGTTGCCCTTTCCGGTGCTGCCGTGGCAAACAGCATCCGCCCCCTCTGCCTTTGCAATTTCCATGACACGCTTAGCCAGAATAGGGCGGGCAAGGCTGGTTCCCAATAAATACCCTTCATAATCAGCTCCCGCCTGCATAGTAGGAATAACAAACTCATTAACAAACTCATCCGTTAAATCCTCGACATAAAGTTTGCTGGCTCCAGAAGCCACTGCTCGCTGTTTCAAATCATCCAATTCATCGTCTTGTCCAACATTTCCACAGACAGCGATCACTTCACAGTTGTCATAGTGTTCTTTCAGCCACGGGATAATAACCGAGGTATCCAGACCACCGGAATATGCCAGCACAACTTTTTGATTTCACTCATACTAAAAGCACTCCTTCACTTGTTTTTGGAACCAAAATCTATTATACTGGACAGGCAGGAATATAAAAAAGTATTATTGATAAGTTCCTCAATGGCGGCATAGCGCCGGATTTCCTTGATAAAGGTGCGGACTTCGCTTTCCTGTGCGTCCGCCCGGCTCTGCATCAACGCCAGATCGTGCAGGCGTTTCTGGTTGGCTTCCTGTTCCTGTTCCAGCGCCGCCGTCAGCTTCATAAACCGCTGTTCAGTCAGGACGCCTTTGGCCTTATCGGTGTACAGGCTTAAAAACATCCCGTCAATTTCCTGATTCCGGGCTTCCAGCCGTTTCCGTTCCTTCTCTGTCTGGGAAGCGTCCACCAGATACCGGCGCTCCATCCGGCTGCTGAGCCGCTGGTAAAACGCATCGGCGTCCTTCATGGCCTGCGCCGCCAGTTCCTGTATATCCTTCAGCACCAGATTGTACAAATCCCTGGCCTCGATCTTGTGGCTGGAGCAGACCTTGCAGCCCATGCGGTTGTAGGTCTGACAGATATAATACGCCTTGTCGATCGGCTCCCGCATCTCGCCGGTGAAGCGGTTCTTCCCGGTTCTCCCGACCTTCTCATACCGCACCTGCATGGACTTCCCGCAGGTGGCGCAGTAGACCAGCCCGTGGAACAGATTATAAAAGGGGCAGGAATTTCCCTGAATGGTCGGTCTGCGGTCAATCAGTTCCTGCACCTGTTGCCATTCCTCCGGCGTCACAATGGCCTCGTGGCAGCCCTCGATCACTTCCCACTGGTCACGGGGGATAATATCATAGGTGTTGGAGCGGATGCCCTTCTGGTGCGTCCGAAAGACCAGATGTGCGCCTTTATAGAAGGGATTCCGCAGGATATGGCTGATTCTCGCCCCTCCCCAGGAATAATAGTTGGCGTCAAACTCCGTGTTGGCCTTGACACGGGTGATGGGGATTTTTTCTTCCATCAGCCGTTTGGAAATCCTCATGCAGCCCAGCCCGTCAAGGGCATAGTCATAGATTTTGCGGATGATCGGCGCTGTCTCCGGGTCAAGGATAAGATGCCCTTTGTCCTCCGGGTCACGCATCAGACCAAACGGCGGCGTCCCGCCGCAGAACTTTCCCTGCCGGGAGCGGGTAGTGATGCCCGCCAGCACCTTCTTGGAAATATCCCGGCTGTACATATCGTTCAGGATATTCTTAAAGGGTGTGATGTCCATCTCCTGACGGGTCAGGCTGTCCACGCCGTCCGTGACGGCGATATAGCGTACATTGTGTTTGGGGAAAAAGATTTCGATATAGCTGCCGGCTTCGATATAATTCCTACCAAGCCTCGATAGGTCTTTCGTGACGACGCAGCCGACCTTTCCCGCCTCAATGTCAGCGATCATGCGCTGGAACGAGGGACGGTTGAAATTGCGGCCCGTGTAGCCGTCATCCACATAATACTCATACTGGAACATCCCATGCTTTTCTGCGAAGTCCCGAAGCATAAGTTTCTGGTTGCTGATGCTCATACTCTCATTGTCGCCGCCGTCATCCAGAGAGATGCGGCAGTAGAGAGCGGTGATTTTCTCATAGACTTGTTTTTTCCTGCTCATAGCGTTCTCCTTCTATGAACAGGGACACGATACCATTATAGTACCATGTCCCTGTCCCTGAATCAACCGTTTTTACGCAGCTTTTTCTGCCATTTCCCGCTGATGACGCCATTCCTCGAAGTGTTCGCAGGTCTGGCGCTCAATGAGCTGCTCAAAGGCTTCCCGCATGGACTTCTCCCCGGAGAACTCCCGCACCACCACAAAACGGACTTTATTCTTCTGATTTTTGCTTTTTTCCATAGGCTACCTCCATAGAGAGACAGGCCTGACGGCAGCATCGGCAACGAAGTCCGACAACGAACCTCTGAAAACCTGTAAACTACCGTCTGGCCTGTAAATCTTACTTTGTGAATTTTCTTGAAAAATCTCGTTGCTTTCGTTGCCGGAGATAATGATAAATAGTAAAATATCCCTTAGTTATTGGCTTTTCCTGTATCCAGACCGGAAAATCCCCGGCAACGAACCCGGCAACCAACTGGCAACCATCCCGGCAACAGACCGCCGTTTTCAGGCGATCCACTCCTTCGGAAGCTCCAACTGGCGGCATTCTTCCTCAGATAGTTCCACAAATTCATCTTCGTTGCCGGGCAGTTCGTTGCCGGAAACATCCCGTTCCCACCCCTTCTGCCTGCCGTATCCGGCGAACATTCTCGGATTCGAGAACGGCTTCCAGCCCGTCACCACCGTATTCATGATCTCGTTGATATTGTGCAGCTGCCACCGCTTCGGCTCGTCATAAGTGTGGCCCAGCGCCTCCTTGAAAAGCTGTTTGGAGCAGACCATGCTGCCGGTATAGTGTTCCAGAAATCCCTGTATCTGCCCGGCCTCGGTATCCTCCGGCATGAAATCCTTCTGCACCTCCACCAGCTGGCGCTGGATGGACTTGCTGAACTTCATGGAATAGTGGCCGCTTCGGTAAACGGTCATGGCCTCCGCCCACACCTGCAACAGATAGGCTCTGGAGGCGTCCTCGTCCTCCAAAATGTGAACCTCCACATTCTCCGGGTAAATCATGATGGGAAGGAAGCGCCGGTTCCCGGCCCGGTCAAGGGGCAGGAAGTCCAGCGTGTTGGATGAACCGCCGAACACGCACTGCCGCAGCCGGTCTTTGGGCTGGGCCTCATAGGGTGTGCGGTAGGTTTCCTTCTGGCGGCTGATAAACGAGCGGATTTCCTCAATGCTTTTGGCGCTGCTGGTGGCCAGCATTTCCGACATCTCAATGATCCAGTGGCCTTGCAGCTTCAAATACACCCTGTCATCATCCAGCTTTTTCAGATCGTCACTGAACCACTCGTCCCGGATTGCCAGCAGGCGGAAAAAGCTGGATTTACCAGCTCCCTGGCCGCCCACCAGACAGAGCATTTCCTCATATTTGGAGCCGGGGGAAAAACACCCGCCGGATAGCGCCCAGCAGAAAGTGTTTTAACATTTCTTCCACATAGTCGCTCTCCTCCGCACCTAAGAAGTGATGGAGACAGGAGCGAATACGGGGCGTCCCGTCCCATACAAGGCCGTTCAGCACGTCCTGTATGGGATGGTAGCAGTTCTCATTCGCCACGATGGAAAGCGCCGCCGTCATTTTCTTCTCGCTGGTCAGGCCGTAGTTCTGCTCAAAATAGAGAAGCAGATACTTCACATCCGTATCTGTCAGGGCGCTGGTGTTCCTGCGCCAGCCCAAATCCCGCACGATGTCCACCCGGTCAGTCAGGAGGTTCAGGCGGATCGCCCCACGCAGGAGAGGGTCATGGCAGAACACCGTCCGGCAGTTGCCGATGGTGTTGGCGGGCTGGCCTTTCTCCGTGACGGACAGGCTTTCCCGCACCTCGTCAACGCTCTGCTCCGGCGCTAAGGCTTCGGTTGCGCTCATAGCGGCCTGCCGGGTGGCTGGCGGTAAACTCTGATATTCGCTGCTCAATCTTCCTCACCTCTTTTCCATACTCAGCGACCACGCAGGCCCGTTCCTCCATACTGCCGGACAAAAGAATATCCAGCAGATATTCGGTGTATGGTTTCTTTTGCAGGGCCTCCACAAACAGCGGGTTCCATGCTTCCTCCGGCGTATACGGGGCATATTCCTTCTCCCAGCGTTCCAGCAGATGCAGATAATCGCACAGTACCCGGAAGCATTTCTGCTCCGCCTGCCGGTAGCGCAGTTCCTCGCTGATTTTCCGTCTGACCGGCCTCCTGCGGGGCGGGTCATGGCCTTTGGCGTCAAAGCTGACCGAGAAATCCTCCGCCAGCTTCAAGGCCGCCTCTTTTTTGTTCAGCCCGAACAGACGGGCGGCAAAATCAATCACATCCCCGTCCGCCTGACAGCCGAAACAGTGGAACCGGCGGTCAACCTTCATGCTGGGATGTTTGTCATCATGGAAGGGACAGCAGGCCATCCCGTTCCTGCCGACCCGTACCCCGTAAGATTCCGCAGCCTGCCTTGTGGGGACAGCCTGCTTCACCGCTTCAAATACATTCGATTTTCTCACCTCCAGACAGAGAAAAAGGCACCCGGTTTCCGCAGGAAATCAGATGCCTTACAACTCCATATCCTGTTTCTTTGTGGGGGCGATCCGCCCCTCCCGTTCCCAACGCTCCCGGTTATCCCGGTCAGCGTCAATTTTTGCCTTTGCCAGCATATCCATAATGGATTCTTTGGCTTTCTTCTTGACCTGCTCCTTCCCGGCCTGCTTGACTTCCGGCTGCATCAGCGTCCGCTGGATTTTTGCCAGAGCAGTCTGCATGACATTTTTAATCTTGTTAATGACCCCATCCAGACGGGCAGCGGCGTACTCACGCTCCTTCTTTGGAGCCTTGCGCTCCGGCGAAAGCACCCATTTTTTCGATTCCTCCACCAGACGAATATCTTCCTTGTGCGTCTCCTGCCGGACGGTATCGGTCACGACCTCCACCGCCTTGTCATAGGCCGCATCGGAAACATCATCCAACAGCGTCTCCACGTCCTCGATTTTGAGCGTCAGTTCTTCCAGCTTCTGCTCCTGCGCCGCAAGCTGCTCCTTCTGCTTCATCAGGATATAATCCTGTTTTTCCAGATAGTCCCGCCCGCCGTAGGACGGCTCCTGATCCAGATGCAGCCCATGCCGTCTGGCGATGTCAAACAGGATCGTCCGGCAGACCGCATCAAAGGTCTGCTTGCGGTTGTTGTTCCGGCCTTTGGGCTTCTCCGGGTTGGGGAGAGGGATGCCCAGTTCTTCCAGCGCCTTTTCCTGCTGGGGGCACAGTTCCCCGTAGCGGTTCTCACAGTCAAAGACGTGCCGCTCATGGATGTGGGGCGTCCCCTCGTCCAGATGGAGCGCCCAGTCTAAGATGTGGATATGGGAACCGAAGCGGCGCTCAAATTCCTCATAAAACTCATTGACGATGGAAAAGAGCGTATCCGGCGGGACGGATTCTCCCATCGTGCCAATCTGGTAGATGCTTTCCTCCGGGCAGGTCTTGTTATTTTTCAGCAAGTCCTCCACGGTGCGGTTGCGCTCCGTGTGCCGGGTTTTCTCATTCCGGGCGTTCTGGGCCTCCACATGGCCGCCGTAATGCTCGTAGTAGTACATCCGCTCGATTTCCTCAAAGCTGAAATCCGGCTGCTCCGGGTTTTCCCGGAACTCGTGTGTCGTAAAGCCCCGGTAGCAGTCCCAGTAGACATTCTGCCTTGCCCGTTCTGCGTCAATGTGTTCGCTGTTCTCCACATCGAACCGGCGGTCATTGTGGCGGGGATTATAGGTGCCATGCTTGCCGGAGCGTCCATTGTGTCGTGTCAGTTTCAAACAGATTTCCTCCTTCCTGCGAAGATGCTGCGGGGCCGGGGAAGGGGCGGCGAAGCCGCAAATCCTGCGAATTTTGCGTCAGGTAATACCCAGTACGAGTTGACGCAGGCATCAACTCTCCCTGGGCAAGACGTTTCACCCTTGACCCGATGGGGCGGCTGCCCTCAACCCGCCAAGGCACTTCGTCCTTGACCCGATAATGGCTGCCGCCCTTAACCTGCCAATGGGCGTTGCCCCTTGACCCCAGCAGTGCGCTGCCGCCCCTGCACCCCGGCACAAAGGGCTGGCTGCCCTCTGTACTCCCGCACCGGCGAAGCTGGCTTCCACCGCAGAAGCGGTTTCCGCCAGTTTCACCGGCTCCGTATCCGCACATTTGCGCCTATAGGCGGGGAATGGATACGGAATACGCCTGCGGCGATTGCCCGTCAAAACAGCGGGTGCAGACCCGTCATTTTTTCCGTAAACGCCCCGATTTCAGGCGATTTTTTCTTCCGCCCCTACCACCTGAAAGCCATGCTCTTTTGCGTAGGCGCTGGCGGCGGCTTTCCGTTCCTCGCTGTACGGCGGGATGAGCCGGATCGACAGCCGGGACTTATCCAGCACATAGGTCACGCTGCCCTCCGGCGTGCTGCGCTCCAACCGGCACAGCAGCGGGTACTTCCGGCTGAAATCAGCCAGCCTGCGCTTCAAGCTGACGTTGAAGGTGTAGACGCTGGCAAGGTTTTCCGCCTCGTTCCAGTTGATAATGGTTTCTTTCTCATACTTAGACAGCTTCGTCATACAGATCCTCCTCATAATCGGTGTAAGATTTCAGCACACGCAGGCTGCGCTTGAGGCGGCGGTACTCGTCCATCTCCATGCGCAGATGGTGGTAAAAATCCTCGTACCAGTTTTCGTCCACCTCCGTCTCCACCTTCCGGGCCAGCCCCAGCATCCGGCGTTTGGCCTCCGGGTCAACCGTCAGTGCCGTCAGCCATTTCAGCCGTGTCACCGTGTTGTGGTGGCTGGGACAGCCGTAAGCGTAGAGAATCTTCTTTTCTTTCATGCTCAGTGTCACAATGATTTCCTCCGTTTCTTTGCTGCGAAGCCATGCGCCCCGCATGATTGATAAACTTGTTTCTGTCTGCCGGTCTGCCTGCAAGCCGCTCCTGCCCGGAATTTCTCCCGGCGTATCGGCCTCTTTGGTGCGCTCGATTTCTGTCCTGGCGTCACTTCCCCGGAGGCCATACCCCTTGCAGCCGGTCATTCGATTTTCAAGGTTCTGTGCCTGTCTGCAAGAACCAGTTTACCGAAAAAACAGGCCCTTTCCCGTATATCCAAAACGTTGGAAAAACGCTCGAAATCCGCATATTTCCACGCTTATGGAATCGTGCTATAATGGGTGTAATCACTGAAAAACGAGAACGAGAGAGGGGGCTTTGGATGTACGCAAAGCTGACAATCCCGGAGCGGCTAAAAGACCTGCGGGTGGTGGACAAGCACCTGACGCTGGAACAACTGGCGGAGCAGACCGGCCTGTCTAAATCCGCGCTGGGAAAATACGAAACCGATGACTACAAGGACATCAGCCCGTTTGCGATTGCAACGCTGGCGGACTTTTACGGCGTGTCCACCGACTATCTGATGGGGCTGACGGAAAATAAAAATCACCCAAACACAGAACTTCAATCTCTGCATCTGAGTGATGATATGGTGGAACTTTTGAGCAGCGGCAAAATCAACAACCGGCTTCTCTGCGAACTGGCTACCCACCCGAATTTCCGGCGGCTGATGGTGGATATGGAAATCTGTATCGACCAGATCGCCAATATGCGGGTGGAGCAGATGAATCTGGTGTTGGAGGCCACCCGGCAGACCGTCATGAGCAAATATGCGCCCGGAGAAGATGACCTCTATATGCGGACGCTGGAACTGGGGCAGGTGCAGGAAAGCGATTTTTACAGCCACGTCATGCACGATGATCTGGACAGCATCGTCCGGGACATCCGGGAAGCACACCGCAAGGACAAGACCACCGCCGACCCGCAGCCCACGCTGGATGATGTAAAGGAAAAATTTGAGCAGGCCATAGGACAGGGCAGCGATACAGAAATGCTGATCCACGAGTTCTGCGATAAGTTGCAGATACCCTTTGAGAAGATTTCCTCGGAGGACTTCTCGGCGTTCCTGCGGATACTGAGCCTGTCCAAGCAGCTCAAAAGCCCCAACAATATGAGGGGAAAGGCCAGCCCCATCCCGCCCAACCGCAAGGCCAGACGTAAGCGGAAGTAAAATTTCCATATCCGGAAGCGGCAAAAAAGCCATCCGCCGATTGATTGGCAAATGGCTTTCGTGAAGCTGTATTCTGTTGTAGTGGTTGTGCCCAGTTTGGGAACAACCACTATTGAAGATGCTATTCTTTGTCTTTCTGCGATACCTGCGTATGGGCTTCCTGCTGAACAAGCAGCTCCGCCGAAAAGCCATATTTGAAGTGGCTTTCGTTTTCCTCACACTGGGCGATTGCCACCTGCGCCCGCAGTTCTTCAACCAGTGCATAGTCCTCTTTGCTCAGACGCTCCGATAAAGTGTCCATCAGGGCGGCGCTGGCTTTGACTGCCTGCTTGAACCTCGGTGAATCAGCGACTACCGTTTCACAGGGATAAAATCTGCCGTTGTACATTTCTTCCAGTATCATGCACCCACCTCCCTCAGACAAAAATCATCTCAGACAGGATGATTTCCTCTGCCCGGCTGCGGATGCTGTTCATGGCCCCGACCCATGCAAGCTGGTCACGGGCTTTCAGTTCCTCGGTGACACCCTCCGCCTCCTGCATCTGCGAGACGATACACGCCAGCCGGTCAGCGGCCTGTTCGTTCAGGTCAGCAAGATATGTCCAGAGCTTTCCCGACAGAAGCAGGGCATTGTACTGACCGGGCCGGTGTTCTTGCAAAAACGCCTTGTGCATCCGGCCCCACCGTCCAATGGGGCGACTTTCCTCCGGCAGCTTCAGATCGGGGATGTAGTAGTCTCCCACCAGCGTGTAGCTGATGCCGTTTTGATGGATTTTCTTTGGTAAATGCTCCATGTTCGACCTCCTGTATTCAGTTTTTTCAGAATCCAGTTGATCGTGTCC
>VOFE01000423.1_pt1 | contig 42001 bp, 76 predicted proteins | sample 5384071 | NCBI WGS metagenome assembly VOFE01 (sample SAMN12384724, study PRJNA508395) | human gut metagenome | isolation source: healthy gut D | host: Homo sapiens
ATTTATTACCAGAAATAGAAATGGCATTACAGTAGAGAATCTTTCAAACATACTGAAAAGAAATGATATCAAGAAGAGTGATGCATACCAGAGTGGATTTCTTGAGGGAACAACTCCGACATATGAGGCTTATATGCAGTTAAAGAAGAGTATTGCCTCAACACTTGGGTAGGAGGTGCTGATGGAATTAGCAAATTATAAGGCATGTATTTGTGAGGGTTCAGCCGAAAATGCTATTATTGATATACTTCTGGATTATGATCTTATGATTTTCAAAAGAGAAGAGATGATTGAAGAAGAAGTACTTCGTTGTCGCGAGGGCAAGAAGTTTGAACAAAAATATTTGAGAAAAGGTTTCAAGGATAAAATTTCTGTAATTAGAATTCTTGATTCAAGACACGAAAATTTTAAACTTAGCAAGGCATATGCTGACAAAGTGGATGTTATTAATGTAGTAACTGCTCCAGAAATAGAGATGTTGATTATTTTAATGAGGACAAATATAAAGAATTCAAGAAATCTGCGAAAAAACCCAGCAGTTTTGCAAAGAAGATTTAAAGATGGCAGAAGTAAAGTCATATGATTTTGTGAAGAATTACTTCAGAGATCCAATGGTTCTTGTAACTGCTATAAGAAAGTATCATGAAATGTCGAGAGTACCTAGGGGAGAATACACATTATTGGACTTGTTAAGATAGGTGTATGTGGATAAAAAAGGAGAACCCATGAAGGAATACGATAAATATCTAAAGTTATTAAAGGAAAAAAATATCCCACAAAACAGTCAGTTTACCGCGAACTTATTAACCTGAATGCAATTATGAATCTGCCAAAAAGGAACAGAGCATTTTATGAGTGACCTTCATGGGGAATATGATGCATTTTACCATATAATTAATAATTGTTCGGGAGTAATTAGGGAGAAGGTAGCGATGCTGTATGGAGATGAACTTACTGTATATGAGCAGCAGGAGCTGTGCACTCTGATATATTATCCGAGAGAGAAGCTTTCTATTCTTATGGATGAGAATAAGGTGAATGATGAATGGTACAGAAATGTACTTAACCATCTGATTCAGATTGCAAAGCTTCTGTCTTCTAAGTACACAAGATCTAAGGTGCGAAAAGCAATGCCTGTGGATTTTGCATATATCATTGATGAACTTATTCATGCGCAGAAGGATGAAGATGACAACAGGAGTGTGTACCACAGACAGATTATGGAAACAATTCTGAGCCTTCATAATGGCGATGAATTTCTTGTTGCTCTTACTGATCTGATTAAAAGACTGGCTGTGGACCATCTTCATATACTGGGGGACATATATGACAGAGGATCACATGCAGATAAGATATTAGACCTCCTGATGGAACATCACAGTGTTGATATCCAGTGGGGGAATCATGACATATTGTGGATGGGAGCTTTTTGCGGCAATCCGGTGTGTATGGCACTTGTGGTCAGGAATAATATTAAGTACAAAACTATGTCAATTCTTGAGAATGGTTATGGAATAAGCCTAAGGTTTCTTCTACAGTTCGCAGTTAATACATATTCAGATAAAAATGTTGATGACGCAGTCTATAAAGCTATTTCTGTGATTTTATTCAAGCTTGAAGTGGCGAAGCTTATTAAGAGACACCCGGAATACAGAATGGAAGGAAGACTTCTGTTGGATAAGATGAATCTGGATAAAGGAACAGTAAGAATAGGGGATAAGGATTATTTTCTTAATACTAATGAATTTCCAACTGTTGACATGAATAATCCATATGAGCTTACTATGGAAGAAATGTTTCTGATGGGGGAGATTCAGGGCAGATTTCATTAACAGTATGGCGCTTGAGAGACATATCAATTTTCTATATGAAAAAAGGCAGCATTTATAAGATTCATAATGGAAATCTTCTGTTTCATGGTTGTGTGCCACTTGACGAACAAGGGGTGTTTGATGGAATTGTTGTGGATTGCAAGTCGTATTCAGGTCGTGAGTATCTTGATTATTGCGAGTCAATGGTAAGGCAGGCAAGAACCGGTAATTCAGATGCAGTTGATTTTATGTGGTTTCTGTGGAGTAATATATTATCACCAGTGACTGGAAGGTGTATCAAAACATTTGAACGAACGTTCCTCGACAAGGATAGAAATGCTGACTATAAGAAGGCAATCGAAGAGGATAAGAATCCATACTATGTTCAGTATGAAAATGAAAGAATCTGTAAAATGATTTTAAGGGAGTTTAATCTTTATAATGAGAATGCACACATTATTAATGGACATACTCCTGTCAGGACAAAAGAGGGGCAGCACCCTGTAAGGGCTGGTGGAAAACTTATTGTTATAGATGGCGGTTTCTGCGAAGGATATCATGCTGCCACAGGAATAGCCGGTTATACACTTATTTATAATTCGCATGGAATGAAGATTAAAGAACATCATCCGTTTATGAGTATTAATATGGCAATTAATAGTAACAGGGACATTGAGTCTGAATCACAGGTTGTTTATGTGGAAAAGCAGCGGGTGTTTGTAAAGGATACTGATAACGGAAAGCAGATTGCGGAGGAGATTAATGATTTAATGAATCTGCTGAAGGTGTATAATTCATAAAATATGTGTAAATATGTAAGATATATAATGATTTCCACTTGATTTCTATCCCTAATAGAATGTAAAATTAAATGATAATCAGATTATTATTACAAGGAGTTGCAAACATGGAAATTTATGAAATGATTGATCTGCAGGATTGTCCAAGATGTTTTGGACCTTCTATATTAGAAGAGGAAAATCACTCTTATTATGTGATGTGTATGGATTGCGGCTCGCCAGTCAGCATCATTTAGTTTTGAAAATGATGAAGACAGGCTTGATGCAGCTAAAAAGAACAGCAGAATTGTGGAATAGCGGCAAGGTAATATTCACAGGCCGTTCGGAATAGATATTGGAGGGAGATTTTAATTTATGAAGAGCAAAGAAGAACTTTTTTAATATGCCGATAGTTGAATTGAGAGAATATATGAATTCTCTTTCTAATCCGGAAATACAGGAGGTTGCAAAGATATTTGAGGAAGATGATATTGAGAGAGACCCACTTGAACTTCTTACAGCGTCGAAGCTTTTTGATTATATGAAATATGCAAATGGTTCGGTGAATATTGAGTTTTAGTTGTTTAAGATTTTGAAATGATTTTTCATACGTTGTATGAGAATAAATATTAATCAGGAGGATTATTAATGAAAATAGCAGTAACATACGAGAATGGTCAGATTTTTCAGCATTTCGGACATTCTGAGAGCTTTAAGATTTATGAGGCAGAAGGAAAGAATATTGTCCGTGCAGAGGTAATTGGCACTGATGGAGCTGGTCATAGCGCATTGGCAGCTGTTCTTAAGGATAAAGGTGTAGATGTTCTTATATGTGGCGGAATTGGTAACGGTGCAGTCACAGCACTTTCAGAAGCTGGAATTGATGTATATTCAGGAGCAGATGGAGAAGCAGATGCAAAGCAGTTGAGGCATATCTTAATGGCGATTTAACATCAGCAGGAGTTAATTGCGACCATCATCACGATCATGAAGAAGCGTCATGGTCGCGGACACTGTGGAAGCCATGAAGATGAGAACACAGTTTGATTCCTCTTATGACAGAGGAGAGCCATTGGAATTTGTATGTGGTGCAGGAATGATGATCAAAGGATTTGATGCAGCAGTTGCCAACATGGAAGTCGGACAGACGCTGGATGTTCATCTGATGCCGGAGGAAGCCTACGGACTGGCAGATCCGGATGCCATTTTTACGGTGGAACTGGCACAGCTTCCGGGGGCAGAAGAACTGGAAGCAGGGCAGCAGGTGTATTTGCAGAATGCTGCCGGACAGCCATTTCCGGTAAAAGTAGTAGAAAAGGATGAAACAACCATTACATTTGATGCAAATCATGAGATGTTCATCTTCCTTGCGGAAGGCGGCGGAGAATGGTATACGCAAGTCTGGGTCGCCAACCTGTAATACAACTGAATCAGGTGAAAGCTTCATTGAAGCAAGATAACTGTTTAGTGTAAATGCAATTCCATAGCCCTGTTCAGCAAGTCGGATTCCCGCGTCAATACTGCTTATCTTATAGGTAAGCTCTGGCAGGACATCAGCATAGAAAAGGGCGTCTTCTTCAAGCTGCCTTATACTCTGGTTGCTGTCTTCGCAGGATGAATCTTTCTTTTCTTACATGCGCAAGATCAAGCCATGGATAGATGCATGATTCTTTAGACTCTGCAAAAGAGACAGCAGGGTGGCTTTTGGGAAGAATGGCAACAAGACAGTCTTCATATATGGTTTCATAGGAAAGTCTGGTGTTGCTCACGCTGTTATATCCAAAGAACATATCAAGGTCTCCGGCAATAAGCTGTTCTTCATGATCTGAGAGATGTCCGTCAATGGCATATACAACTGACTGTGGATACAGTCTGTTAAATGCAGTCATAACAGATGGAAAGAGAGACTCAACCTGACGGACCATGTAACCAATGCGGAGTTTAACAGCTACATTTTTGCCAATATCAATCATGCGGTCCTCAAGCTCAAAGCATTTCATAGTAATATCTCTGGCAGATTTCACGAATTCCTCGCCTGCATATGTAAGAATCATACGGCGGCCTTTTCTTTCAAAAAGCTGTATGCCAAGTGAAGTTTCAAGCTGCTTAAGATGTATGCTCAAAGCCGGCTGAGACAAGAACAGAGCATTGGCAGCTTTGGTAAGATTTCCGTAATTAGCAATTGTAAGAACATATTGCATGTCTTTTTCAGTAATCATATGAATTCCCTTTCTAAAATAGTGCATGTTTCAATAATAATGTAATAATTATACATAATTAAAATGTATCAATCAATCAAAACTATAAATTAGATTTATACTTTCGATAAAAAACATACAATTTTTCTTTTTAGTATGATTTATATATTAAAATGTATAAAAAATATAAATTTGTTATGGGAGAAAATTTCATGGAAACAAAAGCAAAGAAAAAATGGAAAACGCCACATACATTTGTAATACTTGTGGTAATTATTCTTATTGCTGCAGCTGGCAACATATATTGTGCCGGCAGGCGAGTTTACAAGATTTAAAGATGCAGAACAGGCAAGACTTTAGTTGCAGCTGGAAGTTATCACAGAATAGCATCAAGTCCGCTTAATCCGTTAAAGATTCCTTCAGCAATCTATACCGGAATTGTGAAATCAGCGTCAACAATTACATTTATGCTGATAATCGGCGGAGCTTTTCAGGTAATTACATCAACAGGCGCACTTACAGCGTTATGCAAGAAGTTATCTAAGACATTTTCTAAGCACAAATATGTTGTAATTCCTGTATTTTTGACATTATTTTCTATATTCGGATTCACAATGGGAATGTCATCAGAGGTTATGATATTCGTTCCTATCGGAATTACACTTGCGTTATTTTTAGGACTTGATAAAGTTACAGGAACAGCAATGATTGCACTCGGTGCGCGGTTGGATTCACAGCCGGATTACTTAATCCGTTCAATGTAGGAGTTGCGCAGGATATAGCAGAATTGCAGTTGTTTTCAGGAATGGCTTACAGAGTATTTATTCTTGTTGTGCTTCTTGCTGCTACAAGTGCATACATAATCTGCTATGCAAGAAAGGTTGCACATCCTGAAAAAAGCGTAATATATGGAATTCCTGAAGACCAGGAGTACACATTTGACAATGCAACAGACACAATTACGGTAAGACAGATTGCAGTTCTTGTTGTTATGGCACTTGGCTTTGGAATACTTATATATGGCCTTTCAAAGAAGGGCTGGTACTTTGAAGAAATGTCAGGCCTGTTCATATTTATGGGTGTAATATGCGGATTTATCAGCGGTTACGGTCCTAGCAGAATTGCAAGGGAATTCGGAGAAGGTGCTAAAGGCATTATTGTAGGATGTCTTATAATCGGAATTGCCCGTACAGTTGAGGTAATATTAAGTGATGCCAATATTCTTGATACTATCGTGTACGGAATTGTTAATATTGTAAATGTTATGCCAGATTCAATTAAGGCTGTTGGTATGTTCTTATGTCAGTCACTTATTAACTGCGTAATCGTGTCAGGAACAGGTCAGGCAGCAGTTACAATGCCACTTATGGTGCCGGTTTCAGACCTTGTAGGAATATCAAGACAGACATCAGTGCTTGCGTTCCAGTTAGGAGACGGATTCTCTAACTCAGTACTTCCAATGTCATCATCACTTATGGGATATCTTGCTGTATCAAAGATTCCATACAGTAAATGGCTTAAGTTCATGATGCCACTGTTCTTATATGGACAGCACTTGGATGCCTGTTTATGCTTGGTGCATTAATGATTGGATATTAGAATTGATTAGGAGCAGATATTATGTCAGACGATATTAAAAGCAGCTTTGGGGCGGTTATTGACAGCTATAAAGAAGATTTATGCCAGATGGCAGATGAGATATTCGACCTTGCGGAGATAAGCGGGGAAGAGTACAAGACATCTGATATATTGTGCAGTTATCTTGAAAAGAAGGATTTGTGGTAGAGCGTGGAACAGGACTTGAAACAGCATTCAGGGCAACATGGGATAATGGAAGTGACGGCCCGGTGATTGGAATTCTTGTTGAATATGACGCTCTTGAAAAAATCGGACATGCGTGTGGACATCATCTTCAGGGACCTGCCGGAATAGGGGCAGCAATTGCAGTAAAGAACTGCCTTCAGGATTATCCATGCAGGCTTGTTGTGTATGGAACTCCGGCAGAGGAAACTCTTGGCGGTAAGATAATTATGCTCGATAAAGGTTATATGAAAGAGCTTGATCTTTGCATTTATGTCGCATGGCTCACCTAATACATCAGTAGATGAAAAATGTATGGCACTCGAGAATTTCGTGGTAACATTCCACGGAGTAAAAAGCCATTGCAATAAGTCCTGAAGAAGCGACGCGCTGCACTTGATGCGCGACGTTATTATCATTCCATGCAATTGAGATGTTAAGAGAGCATGTTAAAGATGACACAAGAATGCATTACACAATCCGTAATGCAGGTGGTCCTCCAAATGTAGTTCCGGATCTTACTGTTGCAGAATATACACTCCGTTCATACAGCACGAAATACCTTGATGAAGTTGTAGAGAGATTCTACAACATTTTAAAAGGTCTTTGCGCTTATGACTGGAACAACATATGAGGTTCAGAGAGACCTTCCATTCAAGAGCAAGGTTGTGTGCCATAAGGTCAATGATCTGCTTATGGCAAATGCAGCATATGAGAATGCCCCATCGATTGCGCCACCACGCGAAAGGACTGGTTCAACAGATTTCGGCAATGTGTTATATGAAGTTCCAGGCTCATGTATAAAATTGCATTCACAGACAAGGATGCACAGCCACATTCAGAAGCCTACCTTAAAGCTGGAAAGAGTGATGCGGCGCATAATGCCATAGTATATGCAGCAAAGATAATGGCTGATTCAATATGCGATGTTCTTGTTAATCCTGAGCTTCTTGCACAGATAAAGCAGGAGTTTGAGATGGCAAGAGAAAAAGGCTGATTAGTAAGCGTAAAATTGATTGTATAGAGCTGGCTGTGTTAAAAAACTGTTTTGAGTTAGAAATGCTGCGACCGGAAAGCATTAGCAGGAAAAGCTGGTTGGGAAAGAATGATAAGTGAGATATGATTGCAAGATAAGTAATCAGGAATGCATGATAAATGAACTACGAAAGAAAGATATGTCATCAGGAATGCATGATAAATTTGTCAAGACCTACGAAATAGTTAGATATGGGTAGAATAGTAGGTGAATTGCAGTCGCCTTAAAGATGAAAAAATTCATAATAAACCCACTAATTTTGCTATAATACTAAGAATAGTAGGTGAATTAGCACAAAATAGATGCAAAACATAATGCTTATCAATTTAAGAGCTGAAAAATACCTACTCAAGCAATACGGATTTGCTGATTAGTGGGTTTTCGCACAATTAAATGTGATTTGGGAAATAAAATAAACCTACGAAAATCAGATAATAAGGCTGATTAGTGGGTCTAGCGATAATATTGAATTGAATTAATAGAATCGAAATCAGGTCCTGCGGAGAAATCCAAAGCCTGATTTTTTTATAATTTGTAAGCATAAAAAATTGTATAGACACAATATGTCTGACTTGAATGCTATTCTTAATATACAAACAACCTGTATTTACAGTCGATTTATGTACAGATGAAAGGAGACATTTATTATGGGATTTTTCTGGGCTAATGTGAAAGCTAATATTGAAGGAGCAGTTGCAAATGCAAAAAATGCATTACTATGAGGATAAGCTGAGAAGCGACGACTATGATGAAGATGAAGACGAGGAAGAAGATTATAATGAGGTGCAGGAGGAATATAACGCGGACAGCATAGAAGATAGTCCGTTGCTAATATCCAAAATAACTGGAAATCAATATTATTAGTTCTTCAGACAGAATATAATATTCAGGATATACAGATGAGTACATGGATTAAACCACTCAGGGTAGAAAATGTGGAAGATAATATTTTTGAATTTATCTTTTAGAAATCCTGATGATAACGAACAAGAGCATAATACGAATGTAAAATATGTACAGAAAAGATTTGCAGAGTTATTATCAAATGCAATTGCTGAATATATGGATGCTCAATATGTAGTGAAGATTAAATAAATGGATGATGCATCAGGCGGAGGAGAAATCCAAAGCCTGATTTTTTATAAAATAAAATAATATGACAATAAGTGTCTGACATAACTGGTATTATTTAAAGGAAATAGGCTGGGAGTAATTATGTAGGCAGCTTGACCACCATAAATTATATACAGGATGGAATAATTATGCAGAATGAATTAGAAGGATTATATAACATGCTTGTAAGTCAGACAGATATAATGAAAAATGTGGATGAATTAGTAGAAAAACAGATTGAACATGAGCTGATGCAGTTCAAAGAACTGGCAACATGGATCGATTATGAATGTGAGCGTGATAAATATATGGCAGTTGCTGAAGTTGCGAAAAAAAGAAAGCTTCATGGCAGGATTTAACTATGCTGTGAGATTACTTGAGGGCACGCACAACCCTTAAAACACGTTCCTTTTCTTCATCAGAAAGAGATTGAATCTCTTTCATGATTTCCCTGTCGATTGAAGAATAATCGCCAGTATATTCACCAGATAACACATAATCTACAGTTACACCTAGTGCATTACATATATAGATAAGTGTAGGCAGGGAGACTTTCACGCGGTTATTTTCAATATTGCTTATATGAGAAGTGTTGACCTCAGCGGCACTGGCAACAGCGTCTTGTGGCAACCCTTTAGATAAGCGTATTTCTTTTAACTTCTTTCCAATACTTTCAAAATCAATATCCTTCATGAAATCCCTCACTATAAAGATGATAAATACAATACATATAATTGTAATATTGATTGGCTGATGATATAATTATCTACAACTAAAATAAAATTAGCCACAGACAATTAAAAGTTTTTAAAAATAAAAAGACAAAATATGACACTAAGACATATAATGTCCAACCTGTTTGTTATCATTAATACATAAAAGAGAAGCAAAATGAGGAGGCATAAGATGAGCGACAATAATAATGTTGAAAATGATAACGAGAGTGATTATGTATATCTGAAAAGACCATATTTATTTAATATCAGGTACAATTCAAGACAGGTGTGGAACAAGCTGCCAGATGAGGAAAAAGCTCCGTATGTTAATTATGAAGAATATTATGAGGAATGCCGGCTTATAAAGTTGAGAAGCATAGGATATCCGATACTGGCAGGTATATATATGTTTTGCATGCTTGTAATGGTGCTTTATATTATATATGTGTTTTCGGGATTTAATATATTTTCATTATTTGTATAATGCACAATAATTAAAATATTAATTCGTAAAAATATTGCATAAAAATACACAAAAATTTTATTTTGTATTAGCATTTATTACAATAAAGTGCTAAAATGTTAATAGATTAAATCGTGAAATATTGCAATGTATTATCTTATTAGAAGAAACGAGGAGAACTACATATGGAAAATGACTACAATGATAAAGTAAGCCGAGTACTAAGCCTTTATCAGCGTCTTATGGAGGGGAAGTAATAGATAAAGAAGCTGAGGCTGCAAAATATAGCGTGTCTGCGAGGTCAATCCAGAGAGATATAAGTGCAATTAATAATTTCTTTGAAAAAGAAGCGGAGAAAAGCGGAGTAATCAACACAATTGAATACGATAAGAAGAAAGGCGGACATTATCTAAGTCAGATACATAAAACGAAGCTGACAAACAGCGAGATACTTGCTATATGCAAGATATTACTGGACAGCAGGGCGTTTACCAAGAAAGAGATGACAAGCATACTTGACCGGATGATTGATTGTTGTGTACCAAAGGACAGTCAGGAACTTGTAGAAGACCTGATAAGTAATGAAGAATTCCATTATGTTGAACTTACGCATAAGTCAGAATTTCTTGATAAAATGTGGGACATCGGACAGGCAATACATGAGAGCCGTTATCTTGAGATGGATTACAAACGTACCAAAGACGGTGAGATTGTAAAAAGAAAAGTAAAACCAGTCGCAATAATGTTTTCAGAGTATTGTTGATTTTAATGAGGCGGTTGGCAATAATAAACCAGATAACAGTTATGTTAATGCAGGTGGACAGAAATATAATTATGAATACGTTATGCCACAGCAGCCGGTTCAGGCAGCAGCCGGACAGCCTGTAGAAGAAGATGTATCAATTAATATTGCAGGACATAAGATTAAGGGCAGACTTATAATGAAGATTGCTGCAATAGTGGCTGCAGCATGCTTCTTTTTTCCTATGTTTACAGTGTCATGTGCAGGGGTTAATGTTGGAAGTGTAAGTATGGCTGATTTAACATTTGAAACGGAAGATACAACTCAGGACAGCTATTATGATTATTATGACTCAGATGAAGAAGAAAATGGCACTGTAGGAATGATTGTATTCCTGCTTGCGCCTATTTCAGCATTTTGCATATGTATGGTCAAGAATGAAGGAAAAGGCTGGGGTAAGGAGGCAGTTCTTTGCATTTGGCTCATCTGCACTTGCGTTGATAAGTCTATATTTTGTTATTACTAATACAATGAACGACGAATATGGTGGCTATGTTCAGGCAAAACCGATGTTTTCATATTATTTGTACATAATTGCTTGCGTTATAGGTGCGGTTGTGGGAATCATGATTATTAAGGAATATCAGAAAAAGATTACTGCAAATGCTGGAACTGTACAGCATGTGGAGAAGCCTAATGTATGGGTAAAGACCGCATTATATACAGTTGGAGAAACATTTGCAATATATGTATTGTTCTTCCTGCTTAGTGCGACTTTTTAAAATGTGATATTATCCCTATGGAATTTTCAATCACATAGTAATATAATATGTAAGCCACCAGTCCTGGGAGGGGTCATAGTAATTTGCGAAAGCGGTACTATCGGAGTCTAGGTCCAATCACTTTATTTTTCCCGTAGAACTCGCGATAGCTGGTGGCTTTTTTATTATGATGGAGTACGGATTTGACATGGAATTACTTGATATCGTTGATGAGAATGGAAAACCAACAGGCGAGACTGTTGAGCGTAAGACTGCACATAGTGAGGGAATCAGGCATAGAACGGCGCATGTGTGGATTGTAAGAAAGTCTGATGAGGGAGCAGAGGTACTCTTTGCTGCAGAAAAGGGCTATGAATAAGGACTCATTTCCTGGAAGATATGATACTTCTTCGGCGGGACATATTCAGGCCGGTGACGAACCGGAGGAATCTGCTATAAGAGAACTGCATGAGGAACTTGGAATTAAGGCTTCTGTTGATGATTTACAGTTTGTTGATACATTTGTAATCCAATATGAAAAAGAATTTTATGGCAAGATGTTTAAGGACAGTGAGATTGCATTTGTCTATGTATACACAAAGCCAGTCAATATAGATGAACTTACATTGCAGAAGGAAGAATTGGACGGCGTTGAGTGGTTCAACCTAGAATATGTCTATGAAGAGTGCAGAAAGCATAATCAGAAATTCTGTGCACCGGTTGGTGGATTAGAGATTGTAAGAAGGTTTGTAAGAGGTACCGGATTATGATTTCAAGAAATATATACAAGGCGGTTTCTGTGTTAATGGCACTGGTAGCAAAGCATTTACAGTGACAGGATTGTCGGGCTGTAAGAGCAGAACGGTGCCTAATGAAGTGACGGCAGATTATGACACACCAGATGATTATAATGATGAACGACCAGGGGTAACATATGGAAATGTTGATGAGATAAGCTATTATTCACCGACAACCGGAAGTGAACGCAAGGCTTGTGTATATCTTCCGAGAGATTATGATGAGTCACAGCGTTATCCGGTTGTGTATCTTTTTGCATGGAATGAGCGGAAGTTATTCTGAATATAACAGAATTGGGGCTTTGTATGTTGCACAGAATGCAGTTGATGATTATAACAGGAATCCTGTGATTATGGTGAGCTTTACTGTATTCACAGATGCTGATGGTGGTCAGGAGTCAGACTATGATTTCTCTGAACTTACAGCAAAATATGATGCGTGTGAGTATGATGTTATTAATGCATTGATTCCATATATTAACGAGCATTATTCTACCAGAACGGGAAGAGAGAATACTGCAATAGCAGGATATTCACTTGGCGGAAGAGAATCGCTTTTCCTGTGTTTTGCACATCCTGATGTGTTTGGATATGTAGGTGCATTTGCCCCGGTAGGAGGAGTGGTTGATACAGGAAGTGGAGAAAGAGTTTATGGAAACAGAGGATTTCTTCTGCCTGAACTTGTTAAGGATGGAGGGCAGCAGCTTCTTTGGTTACTCTTATTGTAACTGGCGACAGTGATCCTTACTGCAAGGAATCTGCTATTAACTATTCAGATTATATGTCAAGTCATGGAATTAACCACATTTTCTATATAAGACCGGGAGCGCATGAGGTCAGTGTATGGAATAATGGATTATACAATTTTATCAGAAGAATATTCTGATACTTGAAGTTATTGCTGATATGTGAGATAATGTGCCGGGTTAGTCAGGTGAAACAAATTGGCTGCCACACATAAAGACAGATTATGGAGGAATGTTTTATGTCAGATATACATAGTGTAGATGTTGAAGATGATCAGTTTGCATATCGTTATGATACACAGCTTCTTATTGACAGAAGAGATGAAGATTTAGATGAGGACGTTATTGCAGATTATATTACAGAGCATTTTGAAGGAAACTGCCTGATTGCAGCAGGTGATGAGGATCTTATCAAGATTCATTTTCATACGAATGAGCCTTGGAAGGTGCTGGAGTATTGTAGCACAGTTGGCGAGATTTATGATATTGTTGTTGAGGATATGATCCGTCAGTCAGCTGGACTTCATGGCTGATAAGCCGCCTGTCATCGATAAACTGCCTGCCGGAGATAAACCGATGGTCATCAATAAACTGTTTGTATAAGGCAGGATTTGACGTGATACCTATAGGTAGTCGAATTGATGATAGATTTATAGGTTGAATTTCAGCGATTTTGATATTATAAGTGGATTTTATTATGAAATACCCATAAGATAGCATGTAAATGTTGTTTTATGGGTATTTTTGAGTTGCTTTTATTAATTTAGATGATTTTTTTAAGAAATGTGCCTATAAGACAAGCAAAAAAATAAAATTTATAGGAACGACAGGCCGTCGAGCCAGCCGACCCCAGACATTCAATACATTTGTGAAAATCCTGTTAAATAATTGACACTGATATGCCGATGAATTAAAATGTACATAAGAAGATTTAATATACTAATGATATGAATAATTTTGAATACATTTGAATGATAATGATTAAATAGATGCGGCTATTTATTATAATTGCTAAAGACGGGAGGAAGTTGCCATGAAACACAATTATAAGAGAATTACTGCATTAGCTGGTATGACAGCGTTGCTTGTTTCAATGCCGGTATCAGTATATGCAGGACAGATAAGGAACACATATACTGCTAATCTATCAAATGTTTTGGGGAGTGTTGATGTATCTGCTTTGAAGGGAAATCCAGTTGTTAAGGGAAGTAATATTGTGGTCGATTCTGATACAGATGACTGGGACGATATTACATCAAGAACAGCAGATGCTTTGCTGGTGTTAAGCTGTGGAAGCAGCGGTTTCATCAGATTATTCAAAGCTTTATTTTATGTATGAAGGAACTGTTCAGACTGAATGGGACTACAGCTATATGGGAAGTAATCCTGTGAGTATTACTTATGCTGACGGAACAACGGGAATATCAGATAAGATTCAGTTTACTGGATGGAAAGACAGTGCACAGGCAAAGAATTCATGGTATGGGGATATAGAGAATTCGGATACTGTAACTGTTAATAATGCACATGGTAATACAGCCGGACCTTATGTGGTTGAGGCAGCTATTCCTTTTGATTTTTTTGCCAATTCGGATTTTAAGATTACATTTGCAGGAACAACTGTAGATATTAAGGATATTGAAGTATTAGACGGACAGAAGGTTGAAAAAGATGATACAGAAGCTGTGTATAATGGAATTGTTATAGATGGTGAGTTTGCTGACTGGGATGCTGTTAAGAAGTATGATGCAGTATGTCCTAATGATGCACATAATGAATGTATATCTAAGACAGCTATGATGTTTGACGGTGATTATGTATATGTGTATGTGAAGGATGGAACTGGCGGTGATGCTTCAGGAGCCGGAACTCATAGTAATGGCAGGTATTCGATAACTACTGATCTGGGTTACGAACTTGTTTTTCAGCTTGACAGCAAAGGATATGTTAATGGTGTAGACGGTGTTGACTGCAGGCATGTTGGTAATCAGTGGGAGATAGCAGTTCCTAAGAGTGCCCTGCCGGCTTATAACAAGACAATATCATTTGGATTATACAGGTCCGAGCCTTTTATATCAGGAACTGCTAATATAAAAGATGATGGATCTTCGGATGATAAGATAATATACGATATCAGGTATGATGGATTGTATGGTGACTGGGAATATTATCCACACACAACTATTCAGTATTCTACAGCCGGAACACATCATAATATGGTGGATTCTGCGGGAGCATTATTCAGTAATGGAAGTACTGTCCTTGGACATGTGTATACAGTTATGCCGGAGCATCTTAATGAAGCTGGAGGAGAGTTTACACAGGCAGTGACATTTAAGTTTAATGACAGCTATAATCAGGTACTATATCCAAGATTTGTAACAGTTGACGAACAGGGAATATTAACTGGAACCCTAAACGTGACGGACTTAGTGATGGTACATATGAATTCTATATGTTTGACACAAGTGCATGGGGAACATCTAAGAATATTAATGAACTTAATGATGCAGATATATGTTATGGAAAGATGATAGTTACAGTTGGAAGCAACAGGGATGAATGTGAGTTTTATTTTGATCTTGACAAGGTTGCTCAGAAACTTGGCTGTGATGTAAGTGATTTCAAGCAGATTAGTGCACAGTTTGGTAGACTGGGACAGGAATGGATTAATACAGCAGGTGCATCATCTGGTGCATGGCTTGGACTTTTCATATGTATAGCTGGAACATGTGGAGTAGTTGTATATAAGAAAAAGAAAGGCAAAAGCATACAGGTATAAGCAGAATGAATCCTATTATAGTAATTGCAATTATAATAATATGGCTTTATATACTTTCTGTAACGAAGAGAGCAAAGCTTCATGCATGGAGCTTCATGTGGGGAAGTCTTGGACTGTTTGTAATTATGATGATGACGGTACAGCCGTTGCTTACAATGCCTCTTGCAAGATGTGTTGCAGCAATGGCAGGTATTGTGGGGGATGTAACAGGTGCATTTACAGCATACTTTAAATACGGAATTATATTTATACATACGGGTGCATCGTCAATGACACTGCTTATTGATTTTGAGTGTTCGGGAATCATTGAAATCATGGCATTTCTGTCATTACTAATATTCTTTAATGTGTATAACTGGAGTGAGAAGCTGATGATAGGAATTGGTGGCTTCTGTTACATTATGTTATGTAATGTTTTAAGAATAGTAATGATATGTCTTGCGGTACATTTTTTAGGCATGAATGCATATTATGTATTTCATACATTTATAGGAAGAATATTCTTCTATGTACTCAGTGTGTATCTGTATTTTTATGTATTTACGAAACCACAGATTGTTAAGATGAAAGTAGGAAACTTCTCATATGGTAAAAATAATTCTTAATTCATTTCTTTTCTGGGGCGGATGGATAATTATTCCTTTCATTATGGAAATTGTTCCTGCGATAGGAAGCGTTTTTCTTCTTATAAGAAGGAATCTGAGACATAAAATCCATAAAAGGAACTTGAGGTTTATCCAGAGATTACGCTTATAATACCAGTATATAATTCGGCAGATACACTATATGGATGTATCAGATCGATTAATGACAGTACTTACCCGAATGACAGGATAAGAATTTTTCTGGTTAATAATAAAGGAAAAGATAACAGTTTTGATATATATGCACAGTGTCAGCAGGAATTTCCAGAACTTCTGATGCAGTGGATGAATTCTGAACAGGGAAAGTCAAGAGCACTTAATCTGGCACTTTATAACAGTGATGGAAAGTACATTATCAATCTGGATAGTGATGGAATGCTTGAGAAGAATGCACTTGTCAATATGATTACAAGATTTGAGAATGATACGGCTATTAACTGTATGACAGGATCTATTCTTACAGTGCCTGAGCAGATTAAGAAATATAAAGCAGGACCATCAAGACTGCTCCGTGAACTTGAGTTTATGGAATATGCACAGGCTTTCCTTGCGGGAAGAAGTTATGCATCAGAGCTTAACTCCGTGTATACATTGTCAGGTGCATTTTCAGCTTTCAGAAAATCAGCAGTTCTGAAGTCATGGATGTATAACACAGATACTATCTGTGAGGACACACATATTACATTTCAGATGAGGTATCTTCAGAAAGAACGGGTTGAAGTGTGTGAGGATGCACTGTTTTTTGTTGATCCGATTGAAAATGTTAATAAACTATATACACAGAGACAGAGATGGCAGAGAGGAAGCCTTGAAGTATCCAAGATGTTTATGGACAAGTCTTTCAAGGTAAAGAACCTTTTTACTAATATAAGTGTCAAAACTCTTTTGTATGACCATACATTTGCATTTCCAAGACTTATATGGTATCTGGCACTTATATGCCTGATTGTTGTGGGTTATTCTGGGAAAACGGTTATTCTATCTACAGCAATAATATTTGGTTTATATACGCTTATCGGATATCTGTATTTTATTGTTGTAGCATATTTCCTAAGAATTAATAAGGATATAAGAAGATATTACACGAGGCACTGGTGGTGCATACTGTTTCTGCCATTTTTTAATTTTGCTGTATTCTTTATAAGACTTGCAGGAATTATTAACAGTATTGAAACTGACAGCACATGGAAAACAATGAATCTGTCAGAGGAATGCAGGGCATTTGCAGATGTGGTTAAAAGTGATTTCAGTAAGCCTGTTAATGCAATAAAGAAAGTAAGAAATGCACTTAATTATGATGTTGTAGAAGATAATAATAACAATAATCAGAGGGAATAACATGGAAAAGAAGCTTAATAAGAAGCGTGTTAAGAAGAATAAAAAGCCGAAAAAATGTGCTTGTTATCACAACTATTTATGTAATATGTTTCTCGGTTATTGCCGGAGTATTTGCATATACAAGGATTAATAAGTACGAAGAAGGAGTCCTTGAGGTGTGTGCAACACAGCAGGACGCTTATGTGCAAAGCTTGTTTTAGACCAGATTAATCTTAAAAGCAATCGTGATGATGAACAGATTATTAATGATATTCTTGGGACGATGAATTCATCTTCTAATAAATACTGGACATTTTCTAAGAATCAGTCAATCCTTTTTTGTAAAAGATGTTCTTGAAACTAACAGGTATAAAGGTGTTACCACAGCTACATATTATGAGTCAGAGAGTGCCACGAAATTTCTTAATAATCTTCAGAATAACAGAGTTACTCATGATTTCATAGAAATTGATGGGAATAGTTATGTAGCATCAGGTGTTACATTTGAATATAAGAACCAGTCATATAAGCTGTGCCTGCTTACAGGCAGGAATGCAATTATGGATAATAACAGTTATATGCAGATTAAGATTCAGATGGAGACTTATGTGGTGATTCTGCTTTTTGTGCTTATAATAACAGCTATGCTGCTTGCACATAAGCTAAGACGGATGCAGAAGTCGATTAGTGAATCTGATAAGACGGTTGCGGAGCTTAACAGTATGGTTTCTAAGATGAATAAGAAACTTTTAGAGAAGGATTTGCATGATACGCGCAATAATGTCTGGGATAATACGGCAATCATGCCTTTTCTTGATAAATTAGTGGCAAGAGATATTTATCCCGTAACATTTATGCATATTGCATGTGCTGATAATAATGAACGTGCAAAGTTTATAGCAAGAGCTAATTATATTCTTGATAAAAATGTTTTGAGATTTACATATGAAGATAATGATATTGTTCTTATATTTGTTGGAATGAACAGAAAGCATTCTAAGCAGAGCCTTCAGCTTTTAATGGAAAATTCAATGCAGATAATGTATGCAATTACTATTAAGAGCAAAGCGGATGCAGATAAGTTAAGAGTTAAGTATGAAGTCAGATAGAATGGACAGGTAATATAAGGGATTCGGAATTATGGCAGTTAATATGTACAGGGAATACAGACTGAAATTTTACCTTAATATGAGACATTATATTATCATTAATGAGGTTAAAGGTGAAATTCACCCACATACATGGAGTTTGCACTGGATATTCAGTTTTCAAGAAATTTATTTGTTGAATTCAATATATTTGAACAGGGAATTTCGCAGTTCCTTGAACAGTATCAGAATAAGATTCTTAATGAAGCAGAGCCGTTTGATTCAATGATGCCTACACTTGAGAATGTTACTGATTATTTTGCAGAAGAATTTTTAAGATTATATATAAGACAGGTGGCATGCTCACAAGAGTTGAGGCTAGTGAAACTCCTACAAGAAGCTATATTGTAAATATAGCGGAGCAGGAACGTAATTCAATATTGAATAAGAAAGCTGATGAAAAGATAATATCAGAGGTTATGGACGCAGTGCTGGACGATATTGTTAAGCAGTGATGTTGTTAAGACGGATTGGAGAAGAAGTTGAAAAAGAAAAATAAAGCAATTTACCTGCTGTTTCTTATGCCATTCGTGTATTTTGCAACAGCATGTTTTGTTGTCTGGCTGGTAAAGACAAGTGGAATATATCCTTCAGGTTCAGATACTATGTATCATGTCTACAGAGGAGATTATGTATATAATGCGATTAAATCGGGCAACTGGTATCCTTTATATGATCCTGCATGGTATAACGGCGTGGAGATTTTAAGGTATTGGTCTCCATTTCCTGCTTATGTTATGGCGTTTTGTCAGTATCTTGCGGGTGGAAGCCAGTTTGGTGCATATCTTTTTTATATAGGAGGAGTGTGTTTTTAGGCGCATGTGTATGGCCATTTATCGGAAGAGGCTTTAACAGACCTTATCTGGGAGCATTTATCGGACTCCTCTGGTTCTTTATGCCTAATAATCTGTGTGCAATATTTATAGAAGGAAATCTTGCCAGAAGTCTCAGTATGATATTTTTGCCGGTATTCATATATTCTGTATATAAATATTTATACAATCATAAATTAAGATACATACCGCTTATGGTATTTACATTTTTACTTATGGAATTGTGTCATCTTGGATATGCTGGAATGGTGGCTATAGCTGTGATTATATATGGAATTGTTTATATGATACAGAAGGGCAGAAAGAAGGCAGTACTTGATGTTGTAATATCAATGATTTTTGGATTTATCTTTGCTTGGAATATGGCTGGTTGCGTCCTTAAGAGGTGGAATAACTTCACTTGATAATTCTGAAAATATGGCTAATTTCTTCCAGAATTTATGGATAACAATTAATCCTTTTGAAAGATTAACAAGAGGTTTTGAATATTTTTATTTCGGATTTGCAACTTTGATTGTTATTGTATTTGGCATTTTATTTGGATATAAGAAATCGAGAACAGGCTTTGTAACAGGATTCATTATACTGCTTATGACAACTAAATCAGCATATGCCGTTTTGAAGCACTTGCCAGGAAGCCAGTATTTATGGATGTTAAGATTCATATCCATTGCATTATGTATGATTCTTATGAGCTTTCTTATGTGGGATAGGCTAAAGAAGACTCTGGTCTTGATGCTTTGCGTTTTACTGGTGGTAGATACTATACCATCTTTAAGCCTTATTGTTGGTGAACATAATGATATATCTGTTCAGGAAAGAATGGCGCAGAAGACAGGACAGTACTCTTATTTCAAAAGTGCTCAGGCAGTCACAAAGCAGAGACTTGCCCTGATGGACGAGAGCATACTGGGGGGCAACCGGTTCATGGCTGGTTTCTGATTATGGCAATCCGGTTGATGCTACATTTGGTGCAGGAAGAGAAGCTGCTAATACATCTGCTAATATAGTTAATCTTAACAAAGCATTTGCACAGGGAGATTTCCTGTATGTCTTCGACAGATGCTTAGAACTGGGGGATGATTCTGTACTTGTGAAAAAATCATTGCTTAAACAATATAATAATTCTTTATATGATCTTGAAGCAGCTGGCGAATACGGTTGGATATAAGAAAGTGGAACAAAACAGTGATTACATTCTTTACCATATTGAAACACCTGACAACTGGGGAGTTATCAGCAGTTACAGGGCAGTTGCGATAGGCTCTGGGGCAGCAAAGAATATCAATGCAGTTTCCTGCGGTTGAAACAGCAGATTCTGCGAATCTTAATGATTACACATATGAAGAATTGTCGGGATATAAAGAGGTGTTCTTGAATGGTTTTACATATGATGATAAAGAAACAGCAGAAGACCTTGTACTGCGTCTAAGCAGAGCAGGAGTTAAGGTGATTATATATGCCGATGGCATACCAAAGGATAAGCGTACACATAGTCAGAATTTCCTTGGCGTAACATGCAGTTTGATAACATTTCACAATGGATATCCGGATATGGATACAAGAATTGGAACGATATATCCAGATATGTTTCCTCAGGGACATACTACATGGAATACAGTGTATCTTGATGGACTTGATACTGTGTGGGGAACTTTTTATGATAATGGATTGAATCTCGATTTTTATGGGACTGTGAATAACGATAATATTATAATGACTGGCCTTAATCTTACATATTTCTATAGTCTGACTGATGACGTATCTGTTGGACAGTTGCTTAGTAATATGAGTGGTATATCATCAGAGGAACTTCCAGACAGAAAGATAGTTCCTTTAAAGGTGGAATACGGAAACAATGAGATTACAATTACATCTAATAATGATAATGTTAATACAACACTTGCATATCACGATATATTCAGCTCTTCATCGGATATAACACATAGGAATAATCTTATGTATGTGAATAAGGGAACAACTGTTATTAAGATGAGTCATCCGTATCTGTGGCAGGGGGCTTTAGTTAGTCTTGCTGCAGGAGTTGTGTTAATGGTTGTGTGGCTGATTGTTAAAAAAAGAAAAGAACATAATATTTAACACAAATGCACCGTAAGTATGTTAGAGATATACTTACGGTGCATTTATTTATGCATAATTAATTTAAAATACCTTTAGCGTACAAAAAGATATGCCGTATATCCCACATACATAAGAATACATGCAAAGACCTTCCCATCTGCTCATTGTCTTCTTGGTAAATGCGAAGAGAAATAATACAATTCCACTGGCAAGAAGTATGATACAGTCAATAAGTGATTCGGAAAGAACGTGAAGAGGCTGTATCGCAGCAGACATACCTAAGATAAATAATATATTAAATATGTTAGAGCCGATTGCATTGCCAAGTGCGAGTCCGCTGTCACCTTTCCTTGTGGCAACTATAGAAGTTACAAGCTCAGGCAGGGATGTTCCGATTGCAACTATTGTAAGACCTATGAAATTCTGGCTTACACCAAAGTTGGCAGCTATGATACAGGCTTTATCTACAACAAGATTACCACCGAATATTACTGCTATAAGACCTCCTGCAATATAAAGCAGACTCTTAGGCAGAGGCATTATTTTACAATCCTCAGCTTCTTCCCTGTTTTTAAGTGCTGATATTATCATGCATGTGATGTAAGCTGCCATTCCGGCAAGGAGAATAATGCCTTCAATTCTTGAAAGTCTGCCATCAATAAACATAAAGCAAAGAATAGCAGTTATTATGATATTAACAGGCATATCACGCTTGAGAATGTCACGGTTAGTAGAAAATCCTGCTATAAATGCACAGATACCTACAACGACAAGACCATTAAATATGTTAGAACCAACAACATTGCTGATTGCAATGTCATTACTGCCAGAGAGGGCAGCGTTAATACTAACAGATGCCTCAGGGGCACTGGTTCCCATTGCAACAATGGTAAGTCCAATGATGACGCTCGGCACTTTAATGATTTTTGCAAGAGAAGAACTTCCCTCCACGAAGAAATCCGCGCCTTTTATTAATAGCACGAAACCGATGAGTAGTAACAAATATTCCATAATAAGCTCCTTTCTTGCGATAAAGGAATGGAATAATATAAAATATAAAAAGAGACCTTTATCGCATCAAAAATGAATTGATAAAAGTCTCGTTAATTGTAATAATAACCGGCTGTTCAGCGTGATGACGATTACTATTGCACCGGATACGATGCTAACTACTCCCTCTTATTAACATTATACTAATATATATATATAAATGTGTCAATTAAATATTATAATTCAGATTATTTTTCACAGAGTGATATAAAATACTCATGAATTCTAGTGTCACCTGAAAGTTCAGGGTGAAATGCAAGACCAATCTGGTTATTATATTGATTCTGTCATCTGCAAGAACATCAACGTTATCCTTAATTGATGAAATGTATGGCGCACGGATAAATGTCATTGGAAATTCATCAAAGCCCTTCATAGGGAGCAGTTCTTGCAAAGGCTGCCTAACTGTCTTCCATATGCATTTCTTTTTACAGTGACAGGCAGAGTTCCAATATGTATACTGTCGTCATTGTCAATGCGTCCGGCTAAAAAGAATCAGACCGGCACAGGTTGCAAGTGTTGGAAGACCATCTGCTATTAAAGACTTAATTGTATCAAGCATATCCAGCTTTCTTAGAAGCTGTCCCTGAACAGTGCTTTCACCACCTGGAAGGATAATTCCGTCAATTCCTTCAAGGTCTTTTCTTTGACGTATTTCAATTACTTCATGTCCGATTTTTTCAATGATATGTTCATGCTCAATGAATGCACCATGCACACAAGTACGCCTATTTTCATATTATCTGCCTCTTTCTTCCATGATTATCTGTATTTCGCTAGGATTAATACCAACCATGGCTTCGCCCAAATCTTCTGATAATTTAGCAATAAGTGCAAGCATCTGTGTAGTTAGTGACAGCCTGAACTATGGCAGAAGCTCTCTTAGCAGGATTTCCAGACTTGAATATACCAGAACCTACAAATACACCTTCAGCACCTAACTGCATCATAAGAGCGGCATCTGCAGGAGTAGCAACACCTCCGGCGGCAAAGTTTACTACAGGAAGCTTTCCATTATCATGTACATAGAGGACAAGGTCATATGGAACCTGTAACTGTTTAGCTTCCTCGAAAAGCTCGTCCTTTTGCATAGATGTTATTTTTCTGATTTCAGAATTAATCTTTCTCATGTGTCGTACAGCCTGAACAACATCCCCCGTACCAGGTTCACCTTTTGTTCTTATCATGGAAGCACCTTCATTGATTCTTCTTAATGCTTCTCCTAAATCTCTTGCACCACATACGAAAGGTACTTTGAACTGGGTTTTATCAATATGATATATATCATCAGCAGGAGATAATACTTCAGATTCATCAATATAGTCGATCTCAACTGCCTGTAAAATCTGTGCTTCAACGAAATGACCAATACGGCATTTTGCCATAACAGGAATACTTACAGCCTCCTGAATACCCTTAATCATCTTAGGGTCGCTCATACGAGAAACACCACCTGCAGCCCTGATATCGGCAGGGATTCTCTCAAGTGCCATAACAGCACATGCACCGGCAGCTTCTGCAATCTTTGCCTGTTCCGGAGTTGTAACGTCCATGATCACGCCACCCTTTAACATCTGTGCAAGTCCTTTGTTTAATTCATATTGTGAATTTGTTGTCATAACTGACCTCCTTGAAAATGAATTTTATGAATTGATTTTTACATATAATATTGCACAACTGGTCATAAAGAAATATCCAATTTAATAAAAATGTCACATGCCAGAATAAGGTCAGAATAAATCAGGAATATGGTCAGATGAAAACTGACCATAAAAAAATTGTCGAATTATGTCGTACGAAAACTGTCAGTCTGATTAGTAATCAGCAGCTTTTTGTATTATAATAGAACATATTTTAAAAATATGTAGGAGAGGGAAAGTAAGTGCGTAGGATTAAAAGTTTTTTGATTATAATATGTCTGCTAAGCATATATACAGCTTTTTTATATGGGTGTGAAAGAAAAGAAAGGTCAGACAGCCACAATAATGGGGTTGGATTGCCGGAAATAGTCATAGGAAGTGACAACTATCCGCCATATAATTATGTCGATACAGATGGCAATGCTACCGGAATTGATGTTGAGCTTGCTACGGAAGCATTTAAAAGAATGGGCTATAAGGCCAGATTCATATATATTGACTGGGAGGATAAGAAGAATCTTCTTGCAGACAGAACAATTGATTGTGCATGGGGAAGCTTTAGCATGGATGGCAGGGAGAATGAATACAGATGGGCAGGACCTTATATGATCAGCCGTCAGGTTGTTGCTGTGAATATGGAAAGTGATATATATTCTCTTGAGGATCTGGAAGGAAAGACGATTGCAGTACAGACTACAACAAGACCTGAGAAGATATTTCTTAGCAAGACTGATGAGCGTATCCCGGCTATAAGGTCATTAATAGCTTTGCAGAAAAGAGAACTTATATATCCTTTTTTAAGCAAAGGCTATGCAGATGCTCTGGCAGCTCATGAAACTGCAATATGCCAGTACATGGAAGATTATAATATTAAGTTCAGGATTCTTGACGAACCATTAGAGACAGTAGGACTGGGAGTAGCATTTGACAAAAATGATGACCGTGGGATAGAGAAGCAACTTACAGAAATTCTTAACCAGATGAGGAATGATGGTACAGAGAAGAAGATAATCAGCAGATATATTTCTGATGCTGATAAATATCTGAGGTGGACAGTTATGGAAAATAATACCATTACCAGAAAGAAAAGAAAAGAATATGGCCGATTGAGATTATAGCAGGCCTGTTTATAATGATGATTGTGTTTTTTATTGCTGTAAATGTTGATATAAAAACTACACAGGAAACACTTTCAGATACTGCGCATTATATTAATGAACAGTGCAACAGCTTTACAAGACTTAATCTTGCGTCAGAAACCAAGAGCCTGCTCAGGGTAATTGAAAGTGCGCAGCAGATAAAACATAATATCACATATGAGCGCATGGCCTTTCAGATAAAGATATATTTACAGAAGAATTTATCAAAAAGAATATGCAGGAATGTTATCTGACGGCAGTTATAATCATGGATTCAAAAGGTAATCTTATAGCACAGGAATATACAGATGAATATGGTGCAGATGAGCTTAACGAATATCTTGACAGTACTTCACTTATTGATGTTGTTGATAATACTGAAAAAACATACGCAATAAGAATTGACTGTGAAGATGGTTCATATGTTGACCTTAGCAGCATGTGGTATGGCGGATTCAAGTGGGATAGTTGTTGTTTATTACCACACACCGGCAGAGTATGTTAATAATTACAATCTTTCATTTACACATATATTATCAGGTTATGATGACAGGGAAGATGGAAAGATTGTTGTTACAAAGGGAAATCAGATAATAGCGTCTAATGATGACAGTATGGTTGGTGAAGATATTGATAAATATAATGTTATTAAGAAGATAAAGGAGACTGGTGCAAGTGGCAAAATAGTACATGCTGATAGTAACAGAAGGTGGGGTTCACATAATTATGGTCTTATGGAACGTGGGAGAGATTATTATGTGTATGTTTATATGCCGGAAAGAAATGTTTTTAAGACAACACCAAGAAATATGCAGTATACATTTGTTGCCTATATGTTTGCTGTACTTGTACTTAATATGATGCGCTGGAAAACGGTTCAGGGATATGAGCGTGAACAGTATGAAATGCAGCAGCAGTATGCAAAGACACTGCAGGAAAAAATGAACAGCTACAGGAGGCAGTACGCCGAGAGGAAAAGGCTAATGCTGCCAAGACTGATTTCTTATCAAGAATGACACATGATATAAGGACGCCGCTTAATGGCATAATCGGATTGTTAAGAATTGATGAGAGCCATAAAGAAGATACAGATATGATTAATACTAACAGAAAGAAAATGTCAATAGCTGCTAATCATCTTTTATCACTTATTAATGACATTCTCCAGATGAGTAAGTTAGAGGATGGCCAGATTGAGCTTTCAAGAGAGATTGTGGATCTTAACAAGCTTGCAAAGGATATTATTACTATAGTTGAACAGCGTGCCTCAGATGCAGGTGTTAATATTAAGTATGACAAGGTGGCAGGAAAAGTTATGTATCCATATGTATACGGAAGTCCTCTGCATTTACGCCAGTTATTTTTAAATATATATGGTAACTGCATTAAATATAATAAAGCTGGAGGAAAGGTTTCAACATATTTTAAATGTATTGGAACACAGGATGGAATTGTTACATATGAATGGACTGTTACTGATACAGGAATTGGCATGAGTGAAGAATTTCTTGATCATATATTTGAACCATTTGTACAGGAAAAGACTGATGCCAGAAGTGTTTATCAGGGAACAGGACTTGGGATGGCTATTGTTAAGAGCTTGGTTGACAAAATGAATGGAACAATTAGTGTCACAAGCAAGGAAGGGGAAGGCTCAACATTTGTAATCAGAATTCCTTTCGAGATTGCAAGCAAAGTTGAAGAAATAACGGATGATAGGGAAAAAGAGCAGTAATGATATTTCGGGAATTAAGATTCTGCTAGCAGAGGATAATGAACTTAATGCTGAGATTGCACAGACTCTTCTGGTGGATGAAGGCGCTAATGTTACTGTTGTCAGTGATGGTGAGCAGGCTGTCAGGGAATTTACAAGGTGTGCACCACATACATATGATGTGATTCTTATGGATATTATGATGCCAAAGCTTGACGGAATTGCAGCGACCAAAGCTATAAGAGCTATGGAAAGACCTGATGCTGTGGAGATTCCGATAATTGCAATGACAGCCAATGCATTTGAGGAGGATGCCAGAAAATGTGTTGAAGCCGGAATGAATGCACATCTGTCGAAGCCTTTACAGATGGATGTTGTAGTTGGTACAATTGCAGAGTATTATAAAAGATAATTATGCAGGATAAAGAAGCCTCTGCATAATACAATAACTGATAAAAGGGGATAGCTATGATATGTAGTAATTGTGGAGCAGATATAGGAGATAACGAGACTGCATGCCCATATTGTGGTGCTATGCAGTATGAGAATTCTGAACAGAAGTACATGAAAGACCTGTACAATCTGAATGAAGGAATGGAGAAGCTGGATAAGAATACCAGAAAATACATCATAAAAAGTACAATGAAAAGTGTAGGTATAGTATGTGCGGCAATAGCGGCGCAGTTCTTGCCGGAAGTATGTTTGGATATGGTTCATATAAGAGTATGTATAATTCTTCACATAACAGGAAAGAGATACACCAGTCATTAGATTGGTACAATAACAATATAGGTGAACTTAATTCATTATATGAAAAGCGGGACTATGCAGGCATTTCAGAACTGACAGATAGTTATAAGGGCAGTTCAAGTGTTTTGGAAAAGTGGAGTCATTACAATTTTATTAATATTTATGATTATTATTATAAAAGGGTGGCAGACATCTATATTATGGTTCATAAAGGCGAAAAACTGAGTGATTATCAGTTTGGAACAGGCTTTGAAAAGTCACTTGACATGATATATTTCATTAATAATAAAAACGGATATAATTACCGTAGGTATGAGGGCTGTACGGCAGAAGAAAAAGAAACTGTGGACGGCTGGGTTGCAGAAGCACAGAGTTATCTTAAAAATGTTGCAAAGGCGACGGACAAAGAAATTAATGATATGCTTAATGAATTGTATCAAAATGGCTATTATGATTACAAGCTTGGAAAGAGCTACGAAGAGTCATTTTATAAAAAATATAATGAAGGAGGGAACAACTGATGAAATGTAATAATTGCGGTGCACCTATACAGATGAATCAGAAGTTCTGTCCTAATTGCGGCTCACCAAATGTGGAATTTAAGAAGCATATTGATGATATGGAACAATATAATAAAAAGTTTAACAGCACACGTTCCAAAGTAATTGGTAACAGCAAATGGTTTGTGAATTATATTGCACCAATAACAGCTCTTGTTATAACAATGACTGCACTTACACTGGCTATTATTGGTAAAAATTCAATGATTGGATATGATATAGCAAAAAAAAATCAGCAGAAATATTATTCATCCCATAGTGATGAAATCCAGACAAAACTAAAGCTTCTGTTAGAAGCAGGAGACTATGCAACTCTGTATAGTATGGATTATGTGGGAGATTGTTCAATAAAGGATAATGATGATAAATATGCATGGAATGATTTTTACAATGTCGCAGGTGATTATGTGTATATAAGAAAAGGTATAATAAGTATGATGGAAAGGAATAATTCATCATATTATGGCGACGAATATATGAATACGATTTCAAGGGCTGTTGCCGATATGGAAGATATTGTCAGCAGACGTTTAAATTTATCGTATCATAGTGTATCGAAAGAAAGTATTAAGTATATAAATGATATATATGAAAATCACATGAACTGTTAAAGGCATACTGCAATCTGACAGATGAGGACATAGCCGGACTTCCTGATATGTCACAGGCAGATATACTTACACTCATTACAAGGAGGAGCTTTGAATGAGAAAAAAGAAGAAATTTAATATATCACTTCTGGCTTATGTACTGTGTGCAATTATGATTATTATTATAATCCCATGTGTTTCAGATATATCAGGTGATGTATTCAGGAGTAAAGGAAGAATGTCGGGCTATGAAGAAGACAGTCTTTATAATGATTTTATAGAAAATAATTATGAAGCGGCTTCTTGAAAAGACAGAATATAACACAGGCATAGGCAAAGATATTGATAAAGATACGCAGGACTACTATACATTTGCCATTGCATATAAAAAAGCTGTTGATTACAGGGTGTATGTGAATAATGGAGAAAATGAGAAAGCAGAACAGGTGGTTAAAGATATAGATAATGCACAGTTTAATAATGTGCTGTTTAAGGAAGCACTTGAAAATGTAAAAAATATATATATTAGTAACGGACTGTCACAATAATGTGTTAATGTAATTGACTTTAAAAGAAAGATAACGAAGATAAACAGAGGATGATGAAGATGAGTAACACAGGAAGGAATAATATCATGACCGACAGGGTGTCATATTATTTTAAATCCCAGTGGAATATACTTCTGATAATAACGATATCTGGCCTTATATACAATCTCGGACTTCTTGCAGGTCCGTGGTTTGAAGCGGAAGAATGACAGGCTGTCTTGTTAATATACTTGGTGGAAAATCAACATTTACAGATATGCTTATTCTTGTAATATGTTATGTGATTGCAATTGCAGTAGTGCAGATATCAAGGTATATCAAGAGATTCTATGTAAGAAGATTCGCTAATAATGTTAATAAGAACATGAAAGAGGTTTTGTATAACAGCCTTGTACATAAGAGAAGACCACAGTTACAGGAAGAAGGAGCGGGAGATATTCTTACCAAGGCTATCCTGGATGTTGATGATTGTGCTGAAGGGATGAGAAAGTTCACAACTGAGATATTTGATACGGGTGTTGCGCTGGCAGCATATGCTGGAATGCTTCTTTTCTATGACTGGAGACTTGGACTTATATGTATGATATTCCCGCCGATATCTTATATTATTGCAGAAAAGATGAAGGCTGTTGTACAGAAGACAGGCGCAGAATATAAGGTACAGTCAGGAAGGCTTAGTGAGGCAACGCTTGACAGAGCAGAAAATGCGGTTACATATCGTGTATATGGCTGTGAGCAGGAAAGAAAACAGGCGTATGAAGATAATCTTACAGCCTATGAAAAGTCGGCAGTAAGGGCTAATATATGGGGAACAGCATTTCCTCCGATATACAAAGTTATAGCACTTGCCGGAGTTATATTTATATTATATTTTGGAAGCAGAAATGTTCTGGGAACAGGCTGGAAAGAATGGGATATTGCTATTTTAGCTACATATGTATCATGCTTTGCAAAGCTTTCTAAGAAGTCCTCACATGCAAGCAAAGCTGTTTAATGCAGTACATAAGGCACAGGTGTCATGGAAGAGAATTAAACCGCTTATGAAGCATGAAAATTATGAAGATGCGGATAACAGTGTAAAGTGTGACTCACTTGAAGTAAAAGGACTTACATTTGCTTATCCGGGAGGCCATGATATATTCGAAAATGTAACATTTGAAGCAGAAAAAGGTGACATAATCGGATAACGGGTTCTGTTGCATGTGGCAAGTCAACTCTTGGAAAGGTGTTTTTATGTGAATATCCATATAAGGGGAGCATTAAGATTGCAGGCAATGAACTATCAGAACTTGATGAGGCGAAAAAGGCAGGACTTGCAAAGCATATCTGGGACATGATCCGGAATTGTTTAATGATACAATTAGAAACAATATTCTTATGGGTGATGATGAGGATGTGGCTAAGCTTCTTAAGGCAGTGTGCTTTGACAAAGAAGTAAATGATATGGAAAACGGACAGGACACTTATGTTGGGAATACAGGTGTGAGACTGTCAGGAGGACAGGCACAGAGACTTGCACTTGCCAGAACACTCTGCCATAAGAAGCCGTTAGTTATATTAGATGATCCATTTTCAGCACTTGATAAGGACACTGAAAGAGAGGTATTTGCTAATATTAAAGAATACACCAAGGATTGTATTGTGATTCTTATTTCACACAGATTATATCTGTTCCCACAGATGGATAAGGTTATATGGATGGAGAACGGAAAAACCATAGCCGGTACACATGATGAGATTATGAATAAATGCCCACAGTATGCGGTTCTTTATAATGAACAGAAGGGAGGCGCATCTGATGAAGAATAAAAGTGTTGGCAGAGTTATATTGAACACAATAAAAGAAAAGTGGATGCTTACAGCAGGAATTGCAATTACTGTTGTTGGCGCAATTGTAATGGCACTGTTTCCACCACTTATTCTTGCAAAGATTATTGATACAGTTGCATCAGGTACAATGCCCACATTTTATATGGTTCTTATGTATTTCGGATTTCTTCTTGTAACCGGTTTTATGGAGAGTGCAAGAGAAACTTTTCTTACAGTATTCGGACAGAAGATTACACATTCATTAAGGAGTGCGTTGATGTATAAGTATAGCTGTCTTACAACAAGCTGTCTTACAAGTCAGGAGCCGGGAACTGTTGTTTCAAGATTCGTTGGTGATGCTGATACAGTTGAGAATCTGTTTACATCAGGAATTGTCAGTATGTTTGCTGATGCCTGTAAGATAATAAGTATAGTTGCTGTTATATGGTTTAAGAATAAGGGGCTTGCCATTGTGCTTCTTGTTATTCTTCCATTCCTGTTCGTATTCACAAGAATTATTCAGAAAAATATGCTGGCAGCACAGATTGAGAACAGAAGAGCTGTAGGAAGAGCATCAGGACATGTGCCGGAAACTCTTCACAACATAAGAACAATACATACACTTGGCAAGGAAAATTATATGGCAGAAAGATACGATGAATATATATGTGAAAGTTACGCAAAGCAGTTGAGAAAACTAATTTCTATGATGCAGTATATTCACCTGTAATTCTTACTCTCAATGCAATTGTTGTTGCTGTGGTCATGCTTTTTCAGCATCAGGTAACCAGACAGTGCTTGCATTTTTTGGCATGTCAGCAGGTACAGCAGTTGCGGTAATTAATTATATTTCACAGATATTTGCTCCTGTTGAGAGCCTTGGTATGGAGATTCAGACTATACAGTCAGCAATAGCCGGAGTACATAGAATAAATGAATTTTTCGAGATGAATGAATTATCAGTTAAGAAGGATTCATACATTGCAGAGAATACAGCCATGGAAGCTGACAGTGATGTGATTGTCGATTTCAATAATGTAACATTTGCATATGATGATAAAAATGTTGTGGAGAACTTAAGTTTTTCTGTTAAGGAGGGAGAGCAGGTTACTCTGTCGGGAAGAACAGGTACAGGAAAGAGTACAATATTCAAGCTCCTTCTTGGGCTTTACGAGCCGGATAAAGGAAGCGTATCAATTGCAGGTCAGAAGGCTACGGCTATTCCGGATAGTGAAAAGAGGAGAATATATGGATATGTTGAGCAGACTTTTCATATGGTTCCAGGAACTGTCAAAGACCAGATAACACTGTATGATGTATCAATTACTGATGAAGATGTAATTGAAGCAGCTAAAGGCAGCAGGTATTCATGATGCAATTATGGAACTTGACAATGGATATGATACTATATGCAAGCCAGAAGATTTCTCACAGGGACAGTGGCAGTTATTGTCAATTGCAAGGGCTGCGCAAGCAAAAGCCTGAACTGCTTCTGCTAGATGAGATAACAGCTAATCTTGATGCTGATACTGAGAAAAATGTGCTTGATGCATTAAACAGGGTAAGCAGGAACAGGACTGTTATATCAATATCTCACAGAACTAATGCAAAAATGGGAAGAATTATAGAAATAGCTTAATTTTCTTAATGTTTCTACTGGCTTATTATGCATTAAAGAAGTATAATACCCATACAATATTATGTTCAAATGAGAAAGTTGGTATGTTTTATGAATAATAGATGGGTTAAATATTTAATGGCAGGTTCTGTTACAGTTCTTATGGTGCTGGTGATAATATTTATCATCAGGTCTGTTAAGGAGAACAGTCTTGTGGTGTCATGCCCTGATACTTTAGTTGTTGAGTATGGAAGTACTGATGATGAAGCGGATATTAATGAAACTATTAAGAAGAATGTGCTTGGAAAGAAAGATAATAAGACAGATATAGAGATTGAGGGAAATGTTGATGTCACAAAGCTTGGAAAGTATGACATTAAGATTGTTGCGTCAAAAAAAGAAGAAACATATTTCTAGAAAAGTAGCAGTAAAAGTTGTGGATACCCAGGCACCTGTTATTAGTCTTTCAGGAGATACAGAGATTACCATAGAAGCCGGAAGTAATTATGAAGAAGCAGGATTTTCTGCAGTTGATAATTATGATGGTGATATTACAGATAAAGTGGAGACTTCTGCGGAGGTTGATACATATACAAAAGGTGATACTACAATTGTATATTCAGTTAAAGATTCTTCTGGTAATGAAGCATTTACAGAACGTGTTATACATGTAGAAGATACTACAGCTCCACAGATATCACTTACCGGCGGTGAGGTGTATTATATCAGGATGGGAGATACATATAATGAACCGGGGTATACAGCTGTGGATATATGTGATGGAGATGTAACTGATAAGGTATCAGTATCTGGGAATGTTGATACAGCTAATGCAGGAAAATATACAGTAACATACAATGTATCTGATAATTGTGGTAATGAATCTGAAGTGCAAAGAACTGTGAAGGTAGTTGCACCAATGTCAGATGATGCAGTTAATCCGGGTGATAAGGTTGTTTATCTGACTTTTGATGATGGTCCCGGACCATATACAGAAAAGCTGCTTGATATTCTTGACAGATATAATGTTAAGGCAACATTTTTTGTTACTAATGGAAAACCGGATTATCAGAATCTTATTGCACAAGAAGCACAGCGGGGACATACTGTTGCAATACATTCAGCATCACATGATTATGCAAAGATATATCAGAGTGTAGATGCATATTTTGCAGATTTTGACGAGATGAATAGTATTATAACTGCACAGACTGGAAAAGCAGCAGATCTTGTAAGATTTCCAGGTGGTTCTAGTAACACAATAAGTAAGAAATACTGCTATGGCATAATGAGCCAGCTTGTATGTGCTGTTGAGGAACGTGGATTCAGATATTGTGACTGGAATGTTTCTAGTGGAGATGCAGGTGGAACAACAAGCACATCACAGGTTGTGGCTAATGTTATAGAAGGAATTAAAAGTAATAATGTATCAGTAGTTTTACAGCATGATATAAAGAATTTCAGTGTTGATGCAGTTGAGCAGATAATACAGTGGGGGTTATCGGAAGGGTATACATTTTTACCTATGACATCAACCACACCAATGTCACATCATGGCGTTAATAATTGATTTTAAAGTGATTTGAATTATATATATTAATAACAGGTGGATTTGCTATTGGTATTGTGATATAATTCTATTATATTGAAAGTACGGATGTATATGAGGAGTGGAATCGTTATGGGAGGCTGTTATCTTGGAATGGCAGGGCATGATGTGTTTAACAATAAAGTGCGTGAGATTGTGAACACTAATGAACACAGAGTTGTTCTATTAGCTCTGGATATAAGTAATTTTAAGTATATTAATGATTTTTACGGCATGGATGAAGGTGACAAGGTTATGCAGGATATTGCAGACTTTTATTTTATTAATGAACCATTGTGCCTTGCTTCACACGGAATCAGGTTTGACCAGTTCAGGGTGCTTATAAAGTTGATAATATGACGAATGAAGATGTGGTGGGATATATTGCAAGAAAGAATCGCATTTTGAGAAAGAATTGTCAGAAAGATATCCGCTTGTGTATCAGCATGTTTATGTTGGATTGTATTTTTATGACGATCCGTCACTTGATGTACGTATGGCAGTTGACCGTGCTAATCTTGCAAAGAAATCAACAAAAGGAAGATTTGATATTCCGTGTTGTGTATATTCAGCGGATAATTGCAATGAATATCTTGAACATATGGATATGTCTAATGAATTTGTGAGAGCGTGTGAGGAAGAAAGAATAGAAATTTTCCTTCAGCCTAAGATATCAGTATCGCATAATTGTGTTGCAGGTGCAGAGGCACTTGTAAGAATGAAGACAAGAGCAGGTGAGCTTGTTTCACCAGCCAGATTTGTTCCGGTGCTTGAACATACAGGAATGATTGGAAAGCTTGATGATATTATGCTTGATAAAACCTTTGCTTTCCAGAGACAATGCATTGATAAGGGAATTAAGCCTGTTCCTGTCTCGGTTAATATATCAAGGCAGAGATTTACAAGTGAAGATTTGTTAAAAAATATATGCTTCAGTTGCAGGATAAGTATCAGATTGATTCAGCACTTATTGAACTTGAGATACTTGAAACGACATTTATTGATGCACTGGATGCTATGATTGATGTTATTAATGCATTAAGGGTAAAGGGATTTAAGATTAATGTTGATGATTTTGGCTCGGGATATTCATCACTTAACCAGATTGCCAATATTCCTGCTGATATTATTAAATTTGACAGAGTATTTGCGAGCAGGTCATTAAAGAACAATAAAAGGAAGACAGGTTATAAAGTCACTGATTGAGATGCTTAAGATGGTAGAATATGAACTTGTATTTGAGGGAGTTGAGACTAAAGAGGAGCTCGATACAGTTGTTTCTTATGGTTGTGATGTTATACAGGGATTTTATTTTGACAGACCACTTCCTGCTAATGAATTTGTTGATAAATATTATACTGGCAGCAGGGAGATTACTTATGGGACATAGTACGGACATTAATGAGAATGAACATTTGCAATATATTTTTAATGATTATAAGAGTGGTATAGAACATGGGATTCTTGTTGCTAACCTTACATATGAGCTTGCTAAGAGACTTAAGCTTGATGAAAGGGAATGCTATGAACTCAAGATTGCCGGAATGATGCATGATATTGGAAAACTTAAATTATCAGAATACTTATATGGCAGAAATTCGGGTGAATTATCAGTCGAAGAGATGAAATATATGAGAATGCACTCTAAAATCAGCTTTGATGTATTGAAAAATTATGATTATTCAGATAATATAATGAAAGTTGTTCTCTATCACCATGAGTGTTTCGATGGAAGTGGTTATCCTGATAATCTTAAAGGAACAGATATTCCATTGGGCGCAAGAATTCTTAAGGTGACAGATGAATTTGCTGCGCTGATATCTGACCTGTACACCCTGGTACATTCTACGCTCTGCCACAGTCACCACAGCTCTTCAAGCAGCTTCTTATGTGCTCTGGTTACGACAGATATTTCCAGATCGCAAGATGTTTCCGTGACGAGGATCTCCGTGCAGACAGACAGCCGGAGTTCACCCAGATGGATATGGAGCTCTCATTTGTTGACGTTGACGATGTAATCGATGTAAATGAGCGTCTTCTTGCAAAGCTCTTCAAGGAGATACTTGATCTCGACATCCAGCTTCCAATTCAGAGAATGACATGGCAGGAGGCAATGGACAGATTTGGTTCAGATAAGCCTGACCTCAGATTTGGACTCGAGCTCAAGGATGTCAGCGATGTTGTCAAGGACTGTGAGTTCGGAGTATTCACAGGTGCCCTTGCAAATGGCGGAACAGTCCGCGGTATCAATGCCGAGGGACAGGGAAGCATGCCTAGAAAGAAGATAGATGCCCTTATTGAGTATGCAAAGACATACGGCGCAAAGGGACTTGCATATATAGTTATCAACGAGGATGGAAGCTACAAGTCATCATTTGCCAAGTTCATGACAGAGGAGCAGATGAACGCCCTTGTGGCAGCCATGGATGGAAAGCCTGGCGACCTGCTTCTGTTCGCAGCGGACAAGACAAAGATCGTATGGACAGTCCTCGGCGCACTGAGATGCCATCTGGCAGAGCTCATGGGACTTGTGGACAAGAATGTATACAGATTCGTGTGGATCACAGAGTTCCCACTTCTTGAGTGGTCAGACGAGGAGAACAGATTCACAGCTATGCACCATCCATTTACCATGCCTATGGAGGAGGATCTTCAGTACATCGATTCTGATCCGGGCAGGGTTCGTGCAAAGGCTTATGATATAGTATTAAACGGAAATGAGATCGGTGGAGGTTCAGTCAGAATCCATCAGGATGACATTCAGGAGAAGATGTTCGAGTGCCTTGGCTTTACAAAGGCCGAGGCTCACGAGAGATTCGGATTCCTTCTGGATGCGTTCAAGTACGGAGTACCACCTCACGCAGGACTTGCCTATGGTCTTGACCGTCTGGTCATGCTCATGGCAAAGCAGGATTCTATCCGTGACGTAATCGCATTCGCTTGAAATTATTCTTGACATAATATATGTAACTGCCACAGACATTGATTGATGCAACACTGTCATCATTTAATTTCATGGCATTAGTGCAGTCTGAATTCATTACATATAATTTGTTATAATCGTATGGATTGGCAAAATATATTTTGTCATTGTATTCGCAGAACAATCCTCCGTTATTGAGGTTACCTGCTGAATTGCCGATAGCATTATCGCTGTTGTATACGATGCGGCTGCTTCGTATAGATAAAAATATTGATACTGTGAGTAATAATCCTATTATGGTTATTACACTTATTGTGATGGCTTTTTTCATATGTTATCACTACTCCCTTATGAACATTATTTAAGAATATTTTCTTAAGTATAACATAAAAGTACATTTATTGCATATCATTAAAAATGTGATACAATAAGAACAATACATCGCTTTAAAGAGGAGAAGTATATGTTAGATCTTAATGAAATACGAAATAATATTGATAAAATCGACAGTCAGCTTGTAGAACTGTTTGAAGAGAGAATGAAACTGACAACTGAGGTTGCAGAATATAAGATTGAGACAGGAAAGAAAGTTCTTGATCCAGCAAGAGAGAAAGCTAAGTTAGAATCTGTAAAAAGAAGCTTGTCAAGAATCCTGATAATGTGCATGCTATTGATGATTTGTTTGCACAGATTATGGCTAACTCAAGAAAAACCAGTATATGTTGCTTGAAAAAATGGGACAGACTTTGAGAGAACCATATGAGGCAATTGATGAGATTAATAAAAAGAACTGTAAGGTTGTATATCAGGGGGTACCGGGGGCATATTCATATCTTTGCCATGATTAATTTCTTTGGCAAGGATGTTGATAATTTCAATGTTCCTACATGGAGAGAGTGCATGGAGGCAGTTAAGCAGGGGAAGGCTGATTATGCTGTACTTCCTATAGAAAATTCAATGCTGGAATTGTTGCTGATGTGTATGATCTGTTACAGGAATATAATAATTACATAATAGCAGAAACTTATGTTAAGATTGAACATTTGTTACTTCGACTTCCAGAAACTGACCTTGAAAACGTAACTGCTGTATATTCACATCCCACAGGGACTTATGCAGTGTGACAGATTCTTAGATACTCACAAGGACTGGCAGAGAATCAGTCAGGCTAATACAGCACTTGCGGCAAAGATGATTTTTCAGGAGCATAATAAGACTCATGTTGCCATTGCAAGTAAGGAAGTCTGCAGAGCTTTATGGCCTTGATATCTTAAAGTCTGGAATTACAGACCAGGAAGGCAATACAACAAGATTCGTTATTGTTACTAATACAAGAAAGTTTGTTAAGAATGCACAGAAGATGAGTATTGTGTTTGAAACAGCTAATGAAGCAGGCACTCTATATAATCTTTTAAGTCATATTATATATAATGGACTTAATATGAATAAGATTGAATCAAGACCTATTGAAGGGAATGTTGAAGGAAAGAGATGGAATTTCCGGTTCTTTGTTGATTTTGCTGGTAACATTGATGATCCAAGAGTTATGAACGCATTAAGAGGTATTGAAGAAGAAGCTGAATCTATTAAGTTGCTTGGAAACTATTAATGTGTTAGAATTATAAAGATGTCGTCAGACAATAAGCTATTAGATAAGTGAGGAAATTAGAGTGAATTTAGAAGAAGCAAAGCTTAAACTTTCAAAAGTATGGTCAGGAACAGATATTAAGATATTATGATGAATTATCAGATGATGAGAAGGCAGCACTTCTTGAACAGATTGATAAGACTGATATGGAAGTTTTATCGGCAATTGAACATAAGTCTGAGCTTGTTAAGAAAGGTGAAATTACACCTCTTGATGCAATGGAACTTGATGAGATAAAAGCTGGCTATGATACATTTAAGAATACACGTGTAGAGGCAACTAAGACCGGTCAGGTTGGAGCAATTCTTCTTGCAGGCGGAATGGGAACAAGACTTGGTTCTGATAATCCTAAGGGAATGTATAACGTGGGAGTTAACAGGGAACTTTATATATTCGAGTGTCTTATTAACAATCTTATGGATGTTGTTAAAGAGACAGGAACATATATACATTTATTTGTTATGACTAGTGAGAAGAATAATGATACTACAGTTTCTTTCTTTGAAGAGAAGAATTTCTTCGGATATAAGAGTGAATATGTACATTTCTTCAAACAGGAGATGGCAGCAGCTACTGATTATGATGGTAAGATATACCTTGAAGAGAAGTGGAAGGATGGCAACATCACCTAATGGTAATGGTGGCTGGTATATCTCTTTAAAGAAGGCAGGATTAACACAGGTTCTTGAGAATAACGGAATTGAGTGGCTGAATGTATTCGCTGTTGACAATGTCCTTCAGAGAATTGCAGACCCTGTATTTATCGGTGCTACAATTGAAAAGCACTGTGCAGTTGGTTCTAAGGTTGTAAGAAAGGCAGCTCCTGATGAGAAGGTTGGCGTTATGTGTCTTGAAGATGGAAAGCCTTCCATTGTTGAGTATTATGAACTTACTAAAGAGATGATGGATGCTAAGAATGCAAAGGGCGACCCTGCATATAATTTTGGAGTTATTCTTAATTATCTGTTCAGGGTTTCTGATCTTGAAAGAATTGTTGGAAAGAATCTTCCATTACATATTGTTGAAAAGAAGATTCCGTATATTGACGAGAATGGTAATCTTGTTAAGCCTGAAAAGCCTAATGGATATAAGTTTGAGGGTCTTGTTCTTGATATGATTCATGAGCTTGACAGCTGTCTGCCATTCGAGGTAGTAAGAGAAAAGAATTTGCACCAATTAAGAATGCAACAGGTATTGATTCGGTTGAATCAGCAAGAGAACTTCTTAAGAAGAATGGTGTTGCAATTTAACATATTTTGTTGTATGTTATTAATAAGTGCTGTACAACTGGCGGAAGATGCATAAAGTGCATTGTGGGATAACCCACAGGGAGTACAGTATATATTAAGAAAAGCCGACCGCCTGGGCAACGTTAAGCTATAAGGCGTTCCCAGGCGGTCTTTTTGCGCGAGTAGCGATGAGAATAGCACAAAAAGAGCAATGAATAGTGAACGCAGTCAATACATTTTAACAGGAGGTCAGTTATGACAATTAAGAACCTTTCAGAGGAATTATCAGGATGTGCTTATCCGGGCAGAGGAATTGTTGCCGGTATGTCAGAGGATGGTAAGAAGGCAGTTTCAGCTTACTTTATTATGGGAAGAAGCGAGAGCAGCCGTAACCGTGTATTTGTACAGGACGGAGAGGGTATCAGAACAGAAGCTTTTGACCCATCAACACTTTTAGTTGCACCAGAACTTATTATCTATGCCCCTGTAAGAGTACTTGGCAATAATACTATAGTTACTAATGGAGACCAGACTGATACGGTTTATGATGGTCTTTCAGAAGGAAAAACATTTGAAGAATCTTTAAGAGTAAGAAAATATGAGCATGATGCACCTAACTATACACCAAGAATTTCAAGTGTGCTTCATATTGAGAATAATGAATATTCATATGCAATGTCAATATTAAAGAGCCATAATGGTAATCCTGACATCTGTGAAAGACACACATATACATATGATGCAAAGATTTGCAGGAGAAGGACATTATATCCATACATATATGGGTGATGGCAATCCACTTCCAAGCTATGAGGAGAACCTACTTGGGTTAAGATATCTGGCGATATTGAAGAATTCACACAGATGATCTGGGAAAATCTTAATGCAGATAATAAGGTTTCACTTTTTGTAAGATATATTGATATTGCTACAGGTGAATACGAAACAAGAATTATTAACAAGAATGTAAAATCATTAAGGAGAAAGAATATGAACGAATTTCAGTTAAAATATGGCTGCAACCCTAATCAGAAGCCATCAAGAATATTTATGGAAGACGGAAGTGACCTTCCTGTAGAGATTCTTAACGGCAGACCAGGATATATTAATTTTCTTGATGCATTTAACGGATACCAGCTTGTTAAGGAATTAAAGGAAGCAACAGGACTTCCAGCTGCAACTTCATTTAAGCATGTATCACCAGCAGGTGCGGCAGTAGGACTTCCTCTTAGTGAAGTAGAGAAGAAGATATACTGGGTTGACGAAGCAATCGGAGAATTAAGCCCAATCGCATGTGCTTATGCAAGAGCAAGAGGTGCAGACAGAACCAGAGAAAGCAGAATATTCTTGCACTTAATGCATCTATTGAGGCTGCAAGAGCCGGTGAGGCGGGAAAAGGCTTTTCAGTTGTAGCATTAGAGGTAGGA
>VOFE01001018.1_pt1 | contig 42001 bp, 45 predicted proteins | sample 5384071 | NCBI WGS metagenome assembly VOFE01 (sample SAMN12384724, study PRJNA508395) | human gut metagenome | isolation source: healthy gut D | host: Homo sapiens
GGCATTACGGAGTCGGTTCTCTTCGATAACAAGTGTATTTATTGCATCTCGATCTACAATTTTTGTAGGTCGGGATGTTTTTTATTTGTTGCAAAGTACTGGTATGCAGTCTCTTTGTTGAGTTTATTTTAAAGGATTAGATGCTATTAAAGGCATATATTATTTGATAAAGTTAGTTTAACAGGAGAGTAGTGTTATAATATGAAAGTATAAACTCTCGTTTTTTATGTATGTGTTCGTGTTTATTATTGAATAATTCTAAATTAAAAGCAAATGATAAGATATTTAAAATATTATTAAAAATATTTTGAATCGTGTAACAAGTTTCCTATATTTGCGAAACGATGTTTATGGCGCCTCTCTTACATCGAAGTAATTTTAAACACAGAAAAATTATGAAAAAAATTCTCTCTCTCGGATCAGTCGTATTTATATTGACTGTTTCCTTTATTGTTTCATGCTCTTCTAATGGAGGAGGTGTAGATGTAGATCGTATCGATTCTCAAGATGCAATGTGCGATTAGGTCGGAGCGGATCATAACTTGATCATGGATCAGATGTTCGACGAAATATTTCGGCAGATGCCTTCGAGCCGAAGCAATGTGACGGATCCTTTCCTACCTATTGATCCTATTGGGCCAAACGATCCTATTAAGCCTATATTCATTGATTACAAGATATTTGATTGTATCGATTTGTTGACAATTCCGGAGAGTGAAAAAGTTGAAATCAAAAAGACTATTTCACAAGTGCATGCAGATTGTTTATCGGGAAAAATTGATACGACTGCTGTATTTGAGCCGACGAATCAGTATTTGACCCATAAAGCACGATTGGAATCTATAATTAAGAATGACAATTATGATTTGAACTCTCTGTGTCAGCAAATTGATGCTGTCAAGCAGTCTGCAAAAGATATTGAGGATGATGTTGAAAGACAGGCAATTTTGATGGGTGCTTCTGTGGCGCAAAATTCTCTTCGATATTGGCATGACAATTTCGATCGTATTTGTGATTCTTTAGGTCTTGTTTTGCCTCCAATAATCGATTCCGAACGGCTATCCGCACCTTTGGTAAATCATTCACAAACGCGAGGTTGGTTAGGATATAATTGGAAGCAGGCAGGAGTAGCGGATTTGGTTGGAGGCTTGACTACGGGTACAGGAAAATTTTGTGGTGCTTGTAGGTTTTTGGGGCCTGCCGGCTGGAAAGCGGTCGCTATTGCAACTGCGGGTGGAGCGGCTTTTGCCTCATTCGTCTGAATCGTCGTGTTGGGCTTCTGCCGCTGCATGAGGTCCATGCGCAGGTGCTCGCACTCCACGCCGACGAGCTTCGTCGCCGTGGCTGACCACGCCCCGCGTGACGAATACCGGTGCGGGGTTGCCGGGGCCGAACGGCTGGAAACGGTTGAGGTCCTTGCGGAAAGCCGGGGTGATGTTCGAGAAGAGCAGTTCGCTGTCGATCTCCACCTGCGGGACGAGCATCTGCGGGTCGATGTTCTCTTCGACATAGGCATTGAACGCGCGTGAACTCGCCCACCCGTTCCGGCCGCATCGTCAGCCCTGCTGCGTACATGTGTCCGCCGAAGTTCTCCAGCAGGTCCGAACAGGACTCGATTGCCTGATAGAGGTCGAAGCCGGAACCGAGCGCGCCGATCCGGTCACGAATCCGTTGCTCATCGTGAGCACCACCGTCGGCCGGTAGTAGGTCTCGATCAGGCGGGAGGCCACGATGCCCACGATGCCCTTCATCCACCTGGGGTTGTAGATCACGGTACTCTTGGGCCTTCAGCTCCGCGTGGCGCTCGATAAAGTCGTGGGCTTCCTGCGTGACGGAGCGGTCGATGCACTTGCGGTCCTGGTTGTAGCCGTCGATCACGCTGCCGAACTCCTCGGCCATCTGCTCGTTGCCTTCGATCAGCAGCTCCACGGCCGCGTGTCCGCCCGACGGCGACGCATTCTCGTCGTTCTCGTCCATGCGCATGCGCCCGGCGGCGTTGATGCGCGGACCGATCTTGAAGACGATGTCGTCGATGGTGATATTGTGCTTGTCCAGACCGCAGATCTTGATGATCGACAGCAGACCTTTCGACGGCGCGCGGTTGAGGCATGAGGCCGTAGTGCGCTAGAATGCGGTTTTCGTCCACCAGAGGCACGATGTCCGAGGCGATGCTCACTACCAGCAGGTCGAGCAACGGCTGATCTGCTCGAAGGGAATTCGGTTTTTCTGCGGCGTAGGCCTGCACGAGCTTGAATCCCACGCCGCAGCCCGACAGTTCGTCGAACGGGTAGGAGCAATCGGCCCGCTTGGGGTCCAGAACGGCTACGGCACGGGGAATCTCCTCGGCCGGGAGGTGATGGTCGCAGATGATGAAATCCACGCCCTTGCTCCTTTGCATAGTCAATCTTTCTCTATGGCTTTGATACCACAGTCCAGGGCGATGATCAGCGTCACACCCTTGCGTGCCGCGAGGTCGATACCTTGACCGAAATACCGTATCCTTCGGTATAACGATCCGGGATGTAGAACAACAGGTCCTTGTGACCTATCTGGCGCAGAAATTTATACACCAGCGCAACGGCGGTCGTGCCATCGACGTCGTAGTCGCCGTACACCATGATCTTCTCATTGTTACGAACGGCCCGTTCCACCCGCTCGACCGCCTTGTCCATGTCCTTCATCAGGAACGGATCGTGGAGGTCCGAGACTGGGTTGAAGAATTTCTTAGCCTTCTCTACAGTGTCTATGCCTCTCTGTACGAGTAGATTGGCCAGGACTGGGGAGATGCCTGTCGCGGCAGCCATCGCGGCAACCGCCTTCGGATTCCCCTGAGGCTTCACTACCCATCGTTTTTCTATAGGCATACGTTATTATTTATATATTTTAACATTCAAATTCTCGCATAAATCTTCGACGAGGCGTCGTTTGACCTCCTCCATCGGAACCGGGCGACCGATCTCCTTTTCGATCGACGTGGCACCCCGGTCCGTAAACCCGCAGGGGTTGATATGGGTGAAATAACGCAAATCGGTTGCCACATTGAGTGCGAAGCCGTGCATGGTCACGTAACGCGACGCCCGCACACCGATCGCGCAGATCTTACGCGCCGGCTGCGCTCCTTCGATCCAGACGCCCGAGGCGCCGGCGATGCGTCCGGCCCGGATGCCGTAACGGGCTACCGTCCGGATGACTGCGCCCTCGAGCGCGTCGATGTAGTCGCGCAGCGAAAGTCCGATGCGCTCCAGGTCGAGGATCGGGTAGCATACAGCTGCCCCGGGCCGTGGAAGGTGATGTCGCCGCCGCGGTCGATGTGTAAAATTCGGCGCCGATGCTGCGCAGATACTCTTCGCCGACCAGCAGGTTCTCCGCATGGCCGCTCTTGCCGAGGGTATAGACCGCCGGATGCTCCACCAGGAGCAAATAGCCCGCGCCCTCCGCCGGGGTTCCCTTGGCCCGCAGGAGGGTGTCGAAAAGCCTCTGCTGGTACTCCCAGCAGGCTTTGTAGTCCATTTGTCCGAGGTCCCGGTATTCGACAAACATCGTAAATTACGTTACGACACCTCTCCGTCCGGCTCCGTACGGATACCGTAAATCCGGAAAGCGTCGGTTCAACACTTTCTTTGTCGCAGACCTTTTCCCGCGCGGCGGGAAGACTCAGGCTTTCGCGGAAACCTGTCGCTTCAGACGCACCGAGCCGAGCGCTTCGTCCGCCAGGTACGACGAACGCACCATCGGTGCGCTCGCGCAGTAGCTGAAACCCATGTCCAGCGCCTGCAGTCTGTACCAGTCGAATTTTTCAGGAGTAATATACGCCGCAACGGGGTAGTGCTCCAGAGTGGGACGAAGGTACTGCCGAGTGTTACGATCCCACGCCTGCGTCGTGCAGGTCGCGCAGGGTCTGCAAAACTTCATCATCGCTCTCACCAAGTCCGACCATCAGGCCGCTCTTGGCGACGGCGCCCTTTTCGCTTAAATAGCGCAGCACGTCGAGGCTCGTACGGTAACGGGCCCGCGAACGTACCACGGGGGTCAGCCGTTCGGCGGTTTCGATGTTGTGCCCGATTATGTCGGGCTTGGACGCGATCACCACGTCCAAGAGGTCGGGTTTCGCATCGAGATCGGGAATAAGGAGCTCAATTGTGACGTCGGGATTCTGTTTGCGGATCGCGCGGACGCATTCGGCCCAATGTGCCGCTCCGCCGTCCGGCAGGTCATCACGTGTCACAGAAGTTACCACCACATGCCGCAATCCCATCAAACGGACGCTTTCGGCGAGTTTGGCGGGTTCCTCGGCGTCGGGGGCAAGGGGGTGTCCTGTTTTGGTTGCGCAGAAACGACAGTTGCGTGTACAGATATCACCCAATATCATGAAGGTAGCGGTTCTGCGGCTCCAGCATTCGGCCTTGTTCGGGCACATACCGCTGCTGCAAATCGTGTGCACTTCAGCCAGCCGGGTTTTTTCAGTACGTCTACCTTGTCATAAAACTTCGGCCTGGCGGCCGAACCCTTTTTTCTGGCCGACTACCGCAAGAGCGACTTCGTGGCGATGAACGCCGCGGCGATGAAATACTACGTGATGGCCTCGATGTTCATCTTTCTGGGCATCGCCCTCTTCAAGGATCTCTTCTCCCTGATCGTGGGGGCCGATTTCCGCGAGGGGATCTTCATCCTTCCGGTGGTGCTGGGGGCCAATGTCCTGAGCGGCGTGTGGCTCAACCTCTCGTTCTGGTACAAGCGCGAGGAGCGGACGCAGCTGGCCGTGTGGGTCACCTTCACGGGGTTGTTCTTCACTGTCGTGATGAACGTGGCGCTCGTTCCGGCGCTGGGTTACGTGGGCGCGGCGTGGGCGCGGCTCGCGAGCGAAGCGGCGATGGTCGGGGTGAGCTACTGGCTCAACCGGCGCTATTACCCCACGCCCTACGACCTGCGCCGTATCGGCGAGTATGTCGCGCTGGGGCTGGGCGTTTTCTTCGCCAGTGCGGTTTTCGCGCGCTGGCTCCCCGTGCGCGGCGCGGAATATGCGGTGAACGGCGTGTTGTTCGGTCTGTTCGGCCTGTTCGCCGTGCGGCGCGAGCATATCGACGTAGGGCGGCTGTTGCGATCGGTCGTGAAACGATGAATTGAGAAAAAGATGGAAACCAAGAATAAGTTGTTGATTCTGTCGCTGAGTTTCGCTATTTTCATCGTGGGTGTCCGGGCGCTTTACAGCGAGCCGGGCGTCGTGCGCAACGGCGTGTTGGCCGCCTCGGTCATGGGGCTGGTCGCGATCGCCGTCGTGCAGACGGTGCGGGCGGTGAAGCGGAATAAAAAACGTTGACGCAAGATGCAGTTTCGGGATATTATCGGTCAGGAGGAGCTCAAACGGCGACTGGTTGCGAGCGTCGCGGCGGGGCGCGTGAGCCATGCGCAGCTCTTTACGGGGGCGGCGGGTGCGGGCACGCTGCCGCTGGCGGTGGCTTACGCCCAGTACCTCAATTGCCGGCACCGCGCCGACGGCGATTCGTGCGGCGTCTGTCCCGACTGCCGGCAGATCGCAGCCCTCGCGCATCCCGACCTGCATCTGGTCTTTCCGGTCAACAAGCAGGGCAAGAAGTCGGGCGAAGTGATTACGTCGGATGCCTTCCTGCCGCTGTTCCGCACGGTATTCGCCCGCTCGAACGGCTATTTCTCGCCGCAGGAGTGGTACGACGCGCTCGACCTGGGCAAGACGCTGCGCGGCGCGATTTCGGCCCGCGAGGCCGACGAGATCATCCGCAAGCTTTCGTTCAAGAGTTTCGAGGCGGAGTACAAGGTGATGCTCGTCTGGCTGCCGGAGACGATGAACGAGGAGGCTGCCAACAAGATCCTCAAAATTTTGGAGGAGCCGTGGGAGAAGACCGTTTTCCTGCTGGTGAGCGAGGCTCCCGACCGGCTGTTGCAGACGATCCTGTCGCGCACGCAGGAGGTGGCCGTTCCGCGCATTTCGACCGAGGTGTTGGAGGCGGTGGCGGCGCGGCACGGCCAGAGCGATCCGGCGCGGCTGCACAACCTCGCGCGGCTGGCCGGAGGCGATTATCTGACGTTGCAACGGCTGCTGGCGGGCGAGGACGACGAACTGACGCGCGACTGCTTCGGACTGTTCTGCTCGCTCATGCGGCTGAGCTACAACGACAAACACCTCGAACTGGTGTCGTGGGCCGAGGAGGTGGCGCATCTCTCGCGCGAACAGCAGCGGGCGTTCCTGCGCCACGCGGCGCGTCTGCTGCGCGAGAGCTACATGCTCCACGCCGGATTGGCCGACATCAGCTACCTGTGGGGCGCCGAAGCCGATTTTTGCGGGAAGTTCGCCCCCTTTATCGGCAACGAGAATGTGGAGTTCCTGCTCGACGAGATCGAACGGGCGATGCGTCAGATCACGCAGAACGGCAATCCGACGATCGTCTTTACGCACTTCGCGCTGAGCGTCAGCAAACAGATTCGACGAAAATAGGGAGGAGATTATGGCACGTGGTACTTTTGACGGGAGGCAACGTCGGCGACGTGAAGGAGCGTCTGCGCACGGCGCAGCGGTTGGTCAACGCCCGCATCGGAGCCGTGCTGCGCTGTTCGCACTGCTATGGGAGCGCCCCGTGGGGCTTCGAGGCCGAACAGCCGTTCGTCAATCAGGTGTTGGTGGCCGACACCGATCTCGCGCCGCACGAGGTGCTCGCCGAGGTGCACCGCATCGAGCGGGAGCTGGGGCGCAACCGTGCCGCCGAGGCGGTCGAACGGGCCGCTACGGGGCAGCGTTACGTCTCGCGGCCGATCGATATCGACATCCTGCTCTACGACGACGAGGTGATCTCCACGCCCGAGCTGACGATCCCGCATCCGGGTATCGCCGAGCGCGAGTTCGTCCTCACGCCGCTGTGCGAAGTACTGCGCCAGCGGCCTCATCCCGTGCTGGGGCTTACGATGGGCGAACTGCGCGATAACCTGTTACGAAAGACGAAATGAAACGGACGATACTATATGCCGCCGCCGCGCTGCTGCTGGGCGGTTGTTTCAAGAGCGTGGGTTACGATACCGACGTGATCCTCAAAAGTTGGGTGCAGACGGAGTCGGCCGCCGAGCTGAAACCGGCGCAGGGGGTGGTCGCCTATGCCTTCGAGGCCGACACCGTGACGTGGACGGTCGCCTCCTACGAGGATGCGTTGAACGGCGTCCTTACGCGCAAGGGAACCGACGAGGCGGGCGTTTCGCCCGTGCAAGGTACGGCCTACCGCGTCGACTCGGTCGACATGGATCTGCTGCTGATGCGGGTGGGCAGTACGCCCGTCGTGGTCGTGGCGGTCGATACCGAGAACCGGCTCTACGGTTACCGGCAGCAGGATTTGGGCGAGAATCTGCCGCAGCTCTTCACGTCGGTCATCTTCCGCCCGTGGAAACAGATGAAAAAATATGTCGACGGCACGTGGCGGATGTTCAACGACTTCTATGTCGAGGAGCCCGACAATCCCGGCGGCGAGACCGGCGGCGAGACTGGCGGTGAGACCGGCGGTGAAACGGGCGGCGATTCGTCCGGTTCGCAGGGATCGGGCGTCGACAATCGGAATATACGGCGATGAGAACAAGCGATAAGGACAAACGACGGGCTTCGTCCCGCTGCTGGGCGCGCGGCGCTCGCAGTCTTCTTCTGTACGGCGTTTCTGTGGCGCTGCGCCACGATCATGACGCCCACGGGCGGCCCGAAGGATACGCTGCCCCCCGTCATCACGCTGATGACGCCCGACAACTTCACGACCAATTTCAAGGATCGCAAGATCTATATCGAGTTCGACGAGTTCGTCCAGATCAAGGATCAGCAGAAGGAGTTCTTCACCTCGCCGCAGATGAAGAAGAAACCCACCATCACCCCTGCGCGGGCGGGGAATCTCCGTTCAGTTGCGCGATACGCTGAGGGAGAATACCACCTATGCGCTCAATTTCGGCAGCGCGATCTGCGACAACAACGAGGGCAACCCCCTCTACTCGATGCGTTACGTCTTTTCGACCGGACCCGAGATCGACTCGATGGTGCTGTCGGGCTATACGGTCGACGCCTACAAGGCCGACAGCGTAAGCAAGAGCTTCATCTACTTTTACATCGCCGACTCGGTTCCCGAACCCAAGGAGTACGATTCGACGCTGTTCAACTACAAGCCGCAGGTCATCGCCCGCGCCGAGACCAACGGCATTTTCCTGGCGCAGAACCTCAAACCGGTTCCCTACCGCGTCTACGCCTTCCAGGATACCAACGACAACCAGATGTACGAACCGTCGATCGACAAGGTGGGTTTTCTGGACAGTCTGATCAACCCCGCGCTGATGCCCGACTTTTCGGTCTGGTACGACTCGCTGCGCCATTACGTCACGGCCGATCCGCAGGTCTTCATGCGGATGTTCACCGACGTAGCCTTCAAACGGCAGACGCTCCAGCAGTCGGAACGTCCCGCACGGCACAAGGCCATGCTCTATTTCGGCGCCGCGCATCCCGAAGTCACCGGCCTGCGGTTCGACAGCATCCCCGCCGACCGGGTCATCTGGGATCCCCAGACCGTGGGCCGCGATACGATCGCCCTGTGGTTCAACGTCCCCTCGTCGTCGCTTCCCGATACGATCAAGGGCGAGATCACCTATTTCAAACACGACACCGTCAACCAGTTGCAGGAGGTCACCGAGCCGCTGAAACTCGCATGGCGGTATATCGAGAGCAAGTCGGAGGAGAAGGAGCGCGAAAAGCTCGAACGCGAGCGCAAACGCGCCGAAGCGGCCGGCGAGGAGTGGGAGGAGCCGGAAAAGCCCAACCCCTTCAAGGTCAACCTCTCGACCACGGGCGACGTGAATCCGCTCGACAACCTCAAATTGGAGTTCGACTATCCGCTGCGCAAACTCGATTCCGCGGCCGTGCAGCTCACCTATACCACCGAGCAGCAGCCCGAACCGCGTCCTGCCGAGGTGCGGTTCGAACGCGATACGGCCAACATGCGTGTCTGGCGGCTGAAATCCGACTGGCAGTTGGGCGGCAAGTACGAGCTGCTCGTGCCGCCGGGTGCTTTCGAGAATATCGCCAACGAACAGAACGATTCGCTGCGCGGCACCTATACGGTGGCCGACCCCGAGAAATTTGCCACGATCCGGCTGCACGTCGAGGGCAAGGCTCCCGATGCGAAGTATGTCGTGCAGCTGCTCAACGGGTCGAACGGCCTGTTGCAGGAGCGGCGCGACGTCACGACGGGCGATCTGCGGTTCGATTATGTGCCGGCGGGCGAAATCCGGCTGCGCGTCATCGAGGATCTCAACGGCAACGGGCGTTGGGATTCGGGCAACCTGGTCGAACGGCGGCAGCCCGAGCGGGCCGAGATGTATGTCAACGCCGACGGCGAGTCGACCTTCGCCACGAAGGAGAACTGGGAGGTCGAACTCGATATCGACATGAACGAACTGTTCGCCCCCATTACGATGGAGTCGCTGATCGAACAGCTCGAACAGCAGGAGATGCAGCGGCTGTCGAAATACCTCGACGAGCAGCAGCAGAACCGCAAGAACCGCAAGGACGACCAGCAGGGGCAGTCTTCGTCGGGCATGGGCTTCGGCGGCGCGATGGGCGGTCTGGGCAGCATGGGCGGATCCGGCGGCATGGGCGGTGCGTTGGGAGGATTCGGCAACTCGTTCTAAATGTGTACGATGAAAACGATGAAGTTCATAACTCTTTGTGCGTCCGTGTTGCTCGCGGCCTCCGCGGCCCGTGCGCACACGGTCGGCGTCTTCGGCGGTTTCGGGACGGGTACGGCCCGCTTCTACCCTGCGCAGGAGACGAAATCCGTCGGCGGACGCTTCTCCGGCGGTTTCTCGTGGCGCTATTATTCGGCCACGCGCTTCGTGGGGTGCGTCGGTGTCGATCTGGAATTCTTGCAGCGAGGGTTCGCCTATGCGCCTTTCGCCTCGACCACCGAGAACGAAGCCGATTACGTCTACTATACGCGCAAGCTCAACTCGTTCGTGGTGCCGCTCGTGTGGCAGCCCCACTTCTATCTGGCGCGGCGTCACCTGCGCGTCTATCTGGAAGCGGCGCTGACCTTCTCCTATAATTTCGATTCGAGTTACGTCAACGACGTCGCCCGCGAGAACGGCGTCGAACCGTGGCGCGGCAAGTACGAATTCAAGACCGCACGCGACAACCGCTGGGGGTACGGCCTGGCGGGCGGCGCGGGGCTCGCGGTGTTGATCGGGCGCTTCGAGGTGAGCGCCGGCGCACGCTACTATTTCGGCTATTCCGACATCCTGCGCAATCGCAACAAATATTACGACAATGCGGTCGACGGCGCCGAGAACCCCTTCTGGTATACGCCCCAGCGTTCGCCGATGGACAACCTGATGGTGCGTATCGGCGTGGCCTACCGTTTCGCCCCCGAATTCAAGTCGTGGACCGTGAAGCGGCAGAAATGGGAGAAGATGAAGGCGGGATTCGATTTCGGAGAAAAACCACAGAAATAGATACTTATGACAGAGAACCTATCGATGCGGCAACAGAAGATTGCCCGACAGATACAGCGCGACATGGCCGACATCTTCTCGAAGGAGGCCGCTTCGTTTCTGCAAGGGGCGATGGTCACGGTCACGGCCGTGCGCGTCTCGCCCGATTTCGGTTATGCGAAGATCTACGTCAGCGTCTTCCCCTTCGACCGCAGCACGGCGGTGATGGCCGTACTCGACAAGCAGAACTGGCTGCTGCGCCGCAGTCTGGGACAGCGCGTCCACAACCAGTTGAAGACCGTCCCCGAGATTCAGTTCTTTCTGGACGACTCGTTGGAGTATATCGACAATATCGACCAGCTGCTCCGCGAGGAGAAGTAACGCGGCTACGGGATGCTCGCCGGCTGGTTCGCACGACGTTACTTCTTTTCGAAGAAGTCCCACTCGGTGATCAATCTGATCGCCGGCGTGAGCGTCGTGTCCGTGGCCGTTCCGGTGGCGGCGATGATCGTCCTGCTGTCGGTTTTCAACGGCTTCGAGCAACTGGTGCGGTCGATGAATTCGCATTTCGACGCCGATCTGACGCTCACGCCCCGCGAGGGACAGACGTTCGGGATCGAATCGCTCGATACGGCCGCGCTGCGGCGGCTTCCCGGCGTGGAGGCGGTGTCGCTGGCGCTCGAACAGAGCGCGCTCATGGAGTACCGCGGCCGTCAGGCGATGGTGACGGTGCGGGGCGTCGCCGACGGTTACGATCGGGTGGTTCCCGTGGCCGAGTGCATTACGGCGGGCGACTACGCCGTCCGGCTGGGCGATCTCGACCGGCTCGTCGTCGGCCGCGGCGTGGCCTACGAACTCGGACTGCGCTCGCTGGGCGAGTCCGACGGTGTGCTCTACGCCCTGCGCCGCACCGGATTCTCGTCGCTGCTGCCCGTCGAGGGCTACACGCGTCGGCAGGCGGAGGTGGCGGGGTCTTCGCGGCCGACGCCCAGACCGACGGCCGCTACCTCTTCACCTCGCTCAGGCTGGCGCAGGAGCTCTTCTCCTATCCCGATCGGGCGTCGGCGGCCGTGGTCCGCGTGGCCCGCGGCGCACGTCCGGCGGAGGTGAAGCGGCGCGTGGCGGAGGCGGCGGGCGGGGCGTTCGAGGTGCGCACGCGCGACGAGCTGAACGCTTCGTTCTACACGATCATGCAGTACGAGAAGTGGGGCATCTTCCTCATTTCGCTGTTGGTGCTCGTCATCGCGTCGTTCTCGATCGTGGGGACGGTGGTGATGCTCGTGCTGGACAAGCGGCCGGAGTTCGTCGCATTGGGCGCCATGGGGGCCGATACGCGGTTCGTCCGCCGCATCTTCTTCTTCGAAGGGGGCTGATCGGCGTGCTGGGCGCCGGAGCGGGCGTCGTGCTGGGCGTGGGGCTGTGCCTCGTGCAACACTATTTCGGCGTGATCGAAATTCCGGCCGACAGCTTTCTGGTCAAGAGCTACCCCGTCCTGCTGCGCGGGGGCGACGTGGCGGCCGTCGTGGCGGCTTTCGCGGTCGTGGTGGGGGCGATGACGGCCGTGACGGTGCGGCGCGCGGTTCGTGCGGACGACATGGCCGCCGGCCGCACGGCACAATGACAAGTTCCTGTTTCGGCCGTGCCGAAGCGGGAAAACGACTGTTGAAAACGAACGGGATATGAAACGACTTATATATATATTGGTATCGGGCCTGCTGCTGGCCTGTTCGGGATACAAGATCATCCCCGACGAGCAGCTCGCGCTCATCTTTCACGACGCATTCCTCTCGAATGCCTACATGCAGCATCGGGGGATGCGGCCCGATTCGCTGAATCTCTACGAGCCGATCTTCGCCAAGTACGGCTATACGACGGCCGACGTGCAGTATACGATCGGCAACTTCTCCAAGCGCAAGAGCGCCCGCCTGAGCGATGTGGTCGAGCAGGCGATCAAACTGCTCGAAACCGAGGCGGAGCATCTCGACCGCGAGGTGTCGATTCTGGATACGATCGACAACGTCGCGCGCCGCACGTTCCGCCGCACGCTCTACGCCGACTCGCTCGTCCGCGTCACGCGGCTGCGCGACACGGCGCGGCTCCGTTTCGTCTTCGACAGCATCCGTCCGGGCGATTATACGATCGCGTTCGACTATCTGATCGATTCGCTCGACGAGAATACGCAGCTGCGTGCCAGCGTCTGGTTCGAGCGGGCCGACGACCGTCGGGTCAATGTGTCGCCGACCTATCTGACACGCCGCCGTGCGGCGGAGTACCGCCGCGAGATGAAGGCCGACACCTCGATGCGGCGGCTGGTGCTCGATCTCTACGAGATCCGCAGCCCGAAACCCAAGCGACCGCACATGACCGTCCGCAATCTGCGGGTGGTTTATACCCCCGATGCCGCCGAGGCGGTCGACAGCCTCTTCCTGCGTCAGTTGAACATCAAGATTTTCGCCGATGATTTCTGTAACCCCCTCCCCGCGCCGGATCGCGTCGCACTACCTGCTGACTCGCTCGGGACTGCGGCCCCGGCCGCTGCTGACGCTCGCTGACGACGGTACGGTCGTCGGCGTCGATACGTGGCGCGATCCCGACCGGCAGGCTGGCGTGGAGTTCTACCCGGCATCCTGCTGCCGGGGATGGTCAACGCCCACTGTCATTTGGAATTGTCCTGCCTGCGCGGTGCGATTCCCGCGGGCGGCGGGTTCGCCGCGTTCGCGCGGGGTATGGGCGCGCAGCGCGGACGGTTCGACGAGGAGCAGCGGCGGCGGGCGATCGAGGCGGCCGACGCCCGCATGTGGCGCGAGGGCGTGGCGGCCGTGGGCGACGTGGCCAATGGCGAGAGTACGTTCGCTGTGAAGGCGCGCAGTGCGATCCGCTACCGCACGTTCGCCGAACTTTTCGGCTTGCAGTCCGTGTCGACGGCCCCTGTCGACGGGCTGCTGCGCCATGCCGCCACGTCGCTTACGCCGCATTCGACCTATTCCGTCCCCGATGCGCTTTTCCGCAGAATTTGCAGTGGGGGCGACGCTCCGCTGTCGATCCATTTCATGGAGTCGCCGGCCGAGGAGGCGCTCTACCGCGGCGAAGGGGAGCTGGCGGCGTGGTATGCCGAGCGGGGCTGGCGGTGCGATTTCCTGCATTACGGCTCGCCGGTCGAACGGCTCGTCGGGAGCGTCCCGCCCACGCGCAGCGTGCTGCTCGTCCACAATTGCTGCGTGACGCAGCGGACGATCGACCGCGTGACGGCGCACTTCACGGCACCCGTGTGGTGGTGCCTCTGCCCGGGTTCGAACCGGTATATCTCGGGATTGCGCCCGCCGGTGGAGCTGCTGCGGGCGAACGGGTTGAATATCTGTGTGGGAACCGATTCGCTGGCTTCGAACGGCGCGTTGTCGCTCGTCGACGAACTGCGTCTGCTGGGCGACGGGGTTCCGCTGGCCGAACGCCTGCTGTGGGTGACGGCGGGCGGTGCGGCGGCGTTGGGTTTCGGCGATGAACTGGGGGAGATCGCGCCGGGGCGGCGTCCGGGCGTGGTGGTGCTCGAAGGGATCGATTTTTCCGCGATGCGGCTGCTTCCCGAATCCCGGACGACGCGGTTGGCGTGAGCGGGCGGAGAGGTTGCGATTTTTTTTAAATCGCCCGCCCGGAATTACGATCTGAAATCCGACGGTCTCGATTCCGTTTTTTAAAGATGCCGTTTCCGGCATCGTTTCTTATGATTTGTCGCATGAACGGGGATTGAAAAAAGAATCTTGTGGCCGGGAAATAAGATATTCTGTGAAAAAATGATTATATTTGCCGGACTGGACACCTTGTGTACGGAATGAATTTGTAATATTTTATAGTGTAGTTTATGAAGAAATTTGGACTTTTCATCTCAATTGCGTTGTTGACGGCCTTCGTCGGCTGCGACAGCGACGATGTGGAAGATCCGGTCGTTCCGGCGGTATCCAAACCCGTCGTAGCCGTCAGCGAGAACACCCCGACGTCGTTCGGAGTCGAGTGGGACGCTGTCGACGAGGCCGCCGGATATCAGTATGTGGTGACCGAAAGCGACGCTGCGGGAAACACGTCGGAGTTTTGTCCCGAAACCCAGACCGACAAGACGTCGCTGCGTTTCGACGATGCGGCCGCAGGTGCGGAATATACGGTCAAGGTGAAGGCGCTCGCAGCTGCCGACTCGCAACTGGCCGATTCGGAATATGCCGAAATCTTCGTCGAGACGCCGGCCGAGGGACTTTCGTCGCAGACGTTCGCCTTCACGGTCGACCCCGTGGGGTACGACTCCGCGAAGGTGAAGGTCGAGCCGTCGATCGCCGACGAGACCTATTTCTTCGCCGTGGTGAAGAGTTCGCTGCTGCTGGACAAGAACAGCAACGCCATTATCGAAATGCTCAAAAGGATATCGAACCGGAGTCGCTGGTCAAGGGCGAACGGACGATCGAGACGAAATGGCTCGATCCCGAAACCGCCTATGTGGCCGTAGCGTTCGGTTACGATGCGGACAGGGGCGCTTCGACGTCGGTGCTGAGCCGTTCGAAGAAGTTCTCGACTGTCGTCGATCCCCGCATGTCGATCGATGTTTCGGTCATGAATGCGGGCGATGAGGCGATTTCGGCCAAGTGCGTCCCCTCCGGTTCGGGTTCCTATTTCGTGACGGCGGTCAAGTCGGCCGACGTGGCGGGGATGAGCGACCGCGAGATTCTGGACGCGCAGCTGGCTGCGCTCAATGCCGAGATCGACAAGTCGGGCTGGGATGCCGTCGCTGCCGCACAGTTCCGCAGCGGTACGAGCAACTACAACGCATCGGGTCTGAGCATCGGTACCGAGTACAGCGTCGTGGCGTTCGGCGTCCAGAAATCGGCGGCAGGCAAGGCCGAAGAGACCACGCGCCTGTTCAAGGCGAATACGAAGACTACGGCTCCCGAGGCGGTCGTCGGATTCTCTTTGAATGTCATCGACGGCAGTCAGCTTGTTGATCCGCAGGTCGGCAAGGCTGCCGTAGGGTTCCAGTTCGAACCGAATGCGGCGACGAAGACCTATGCATACGGTGTTTTCTATGAGACCGTCCTCGAAGGAGGCTATTCAGACAGCGACCTGATTGCGATGATGACGGGCGATCCTGCCTCGATGATCGATGCCGCTACCGATTCCGAAGATAACTTCCGCGGTTACTATGTCTTCGAATGGGGCGAGCGGGTCGTTGTCATGACGGTAGGACTCAATGCTCTCGGCCAGCCTGGTCCGCTTCAGAAAAAACTGATCGAGATTACCGAGGACGGCCAAGGCGGGGGGGGGAATGAGCCGACGGAACCGATCGAGCGCGGTGACGCCTCCTTGACGTTCGAACACCAGATTGTCGACGGCGGTAGCTTGGATCCGCAGTATTCGGGGTATCCGACTCTGGTGCTTCAATTCAAGCCCGATGCGAAATGTGTCGATTATCGTTGGGCGGAAGGTCTTGTTGTCAATGTCGTGGAGCAGTTCGGCGAAGATACGCTGCTGTCGACTCTGTTCCTGGACGAGAGCCTCAAAAACACCGGTTCCGCGAGTGATCCCGACCTTACGTGGAACGATCGTTCGATGACCAGTAACGATGTTGGAGGAACAATTTATTTCCCGTCGGTATTGGGTGAATCTTTCGATGTCGTTGCCGTTGCGTTCGACGCGGACAAGCTTCCGGGAAAGATGGTTTCGGCGACGGTTACGTTCCCTTCTTCGCTGGATCCGGCGTCGGTTGCGATGAAGATTCCTACCAGTTCCGTGGTTCGTTCGTACAAAAGAGTACTACATTGCAGTTGTTGGATCGCACCTCTCGGCTCAATCGGTACGAGCTCAAATAAGGGATCTTTTTTCCGTCCGACGGTTCCGTGTCCGGATTCGGCCGATGCCGTCGTGAGGGAAGCGATAAAGGTTTGTAAAACAGAAGACGTCCGGATATTCCGGACGTCTCTTTTTTTGGGGAGTATATACTGAAAAAATGGCAAATTTTGGTGTTTTTGTTGGATGCTAACATTGAAAGCCGTACCTTTACCTAATCAACACCATCTAACTAATTTTCACCATGTCTAACAAGGAAAATCTTTTATTGCGCATCAAGGCGGTACAGGTGCTGGATCAACTGTACTACCGGAAAGGCGAACACCTATATTCGCATCATCGAGTCTGGCGGAATCACGCCCGTCGGATTTTCGGTATCAACTATACGACTTACGCCAGCTACCTTCGCCGCGACGTTTCACAGCTGTCCGACCGGCCGGAGGTGGCCGAGACGGTTCGCCGTTTGGATGAAATCCTCAATAAGTAGAATTCGACGGGGCGAAACGTATCCGGCGGATGCGTCGTGACGCGATATGCCGGTTCGCCCCGTACGTTTTCCGGTCGTGCGTCCCGTGAGGATTTCGGCCGCCGGCCGGTTTCGGAATCCGTGCCTTGCCGGTCTCCGTTCGGAGATCGTCGCTGAAAAAGAGAGCGGAACTCCCCGTTATCGGGAGAGTTCCGCTCTCTTTCGGCACTGTCCGCCGCGCGTTAACGCAGCTCCATCTCCTTCAACAGGTATCCCGCTCCTCCGATGCGGTCGATCACGAACAGCACGTAACGGATGTCCACGGCGATGTTGCGGCAGATCGCAGGGTCGAAGGCCACGTCGCTCATCGTCGAACGCCATGTGCGGTCGAAATTCACGCCGACCAGTTCGCCCCGTGCGTTGAGGATCGGCGATCCGGAGTTGCCGCCCGTGGTGTGGTTCGTGGCGAGGAAGCAGACGGGGACGGTCACGCCGCCGTCGGCCGTCGGGATGCTCCAGCGTCCGTAATCCTTCGCGGCGTGGCAGGCGCGCAGCCGCTGGGGGATGTCGTAGTCGTAGACCGTCGGGTCGTCCTTGGCGATGATGCCGTCGAGCGTCGTCAGCGGACAGTGGTAGACGGCGTCGGCATACCAGTAGCCCGCCACCTGCCCGTAGGCCACGCGCAGCGTGAGGTTGGCGTCGGGGTAGAAGGGGCGTTCGCGGTCGAATTCGCGCAGCGCCTTCATGTAGGGGCGGTACCAACGTTCGACGGCGGGCAGATTGCTCAGGTTGCGGGGGATGCGTCCGCGGTCGAAGATGCCGACCAGATGCAGCACCGGTTCGCGTTGCAGCGCGGCACGCAGTGCCGCCGTGTCGCGCAGCAGCGGTTCGACGGCATCGAACCGCACGATCGCCGAGGCGTCGAACAGGCGGGCGGCATACCCTTCGACGCCTTTGCAGCGCGTCGTTTCGGCCGTGTAGGCCTCCGGCAGCGGCCGGGGGTGGTACTGTTCCAGCCCGCGCAGCATCTCGACGGCCACGCGGCGGTCGATCGCGGGATCGTAGTCGCGATAGAGTTTGGCGATCCGCTCGGCGAGCGCCTCCGAAGGTTTGGCGGCGTATTGCTTCAATGCGGCGGCCAGCGTCGCCAGCTCGATCCCCTTCACGCTCTCGTTGCACAGCTCTTGGAGGTAATAGCCTTCGGTCGCGCTGCGGTAGGCCGCGCGGAGCGAGTCGAGCAGATGCGCGTATTCGGGGCGGTCGGCCGCCCAGCGGGCGAATGCGGCTTCGTAGGCCTTCTTCTGCGCCACCGTGCCGAGCCGTTGCAGCCCCAGCAGCTCGCCCTGCCATTTTTTCCATGCGTTGGCGATCGAAGCGTGTTTGGCGGCGTAGCGGATGCGGGTCGCCGCGTCGGCCTCCTGCGCCGCCGAGATGATTTCCAGCCGTCGTGTGCGCAGGTCGATCTTCATCGGGTCCGACCGTTCGACGACATAGGCCACGGCGTCGGCCGTGACGTACTGCTGGGTGTTGCCCGGAAAACCGTAGATCATCGTGAAGTCGCCCTCGCGGATTCCCTTCGTCGAGACGGGGAAGTAGCGCGCAGGGCGGTAGGGTACGTTTTCGCGGCTGAATTTCGCCGGTCGGTTCTCGCGGTCGGCATAGATGCGGAAGATCGAGAAGTCGCCTGTATGGCGCGGCCACATCCAATTGTCGGTATCTCCGCCGAACTTGCCGATCGACGAGGGAGGCGCCCCGACCAGCCGCACGTCGTCGAACTGCTCGTAGACGAAGAGGAACTGTTGGTTGCCGTAATACATCTGCTCGATCGCCGTGCGGTAACGTCCCTTTTCGGCGGCCTCCTCGCAGATCTTTTCGGCGGTTTCGCCCGCCGCCAGGCGGTCGGTCACCTCTTCCATGCGCACCAGCCGCCGCACCCACAGCCCCTCGTTGGGCAGCTCTTCCGAGCGGTCGCGCGCCCAGAATCCGTGGGTCAGGTAGTCGTGTTCGACGGTCGAATGGCCCTGTATGGCGCCGTAACCGCAGTGGTGGTTGGTCACGAGCAATCCTTCGGGCGAGATCAGCTCGCCCGTGCAGCCGCCGTTGAAGAGCACGACGGCGTCCTTCATCGACGCTTCGTTGACGGAGTAGATGTCTTCGGCCGTGAGGCGGAATCCCTTGGCGCGCATGTCGTCGATCCGTTCGCCGATCAGGCTCGGCAGCCACATCCCCTCGTCGGCGCGGGCCTTCGGGGCGGCGATTGCCGTCAACGCCGTCAGCAGGATCGCCGCTGCGATTCGCGGCATACGACAGGGGCGCTTCCGGCGGGAGGTGGGGTTGAGAGGTCTTTTCATGATTATACGATCGTTTGATTTTTGTCGGTTTGCGGCAGGGCGGATGGCCGCAGCATCAGCCGGCCTGCAGGGAGAGGAACCGGTCGAGCTCGACGTAGAGCCGCTGGACGGGCAGTCCCATGACGTTGTAGAACGAACCGTTGATGCTTTCGATGGCCACGTAGCCGATCCACTCCTGGATGCCGTAGCCGCCCGCCTTGTCGAAGGGGCGGAAGCGGTCGACGTAGTAGGCGATCTCTTCGTCCGCGAGCGCGCGGAAAGCGCACGGCGGTGGTGACGGCGAAGCTGTAACGCCGCTGTACGGTGCGCAGCGTCACGCCCGTGGTGACGAAGTGCTCGGCGCCCGACAGGCGGTGCAGCATTCCGACGGCCTCGTCGCGGTCGTGCGGCTTGCCGAGAATCCCGCCGGCGGCCACGACCACCGTGTCGGCCGTCAGGAGGATGTCGTTCGCGGCGAGCGGTTCGGGATAGGCGTCGCTTTTGAGTTGCGACAGGAAGAGCGGCACGTCGTGCGGCGGCAGTCCCGCGGGGTAGCGCTCTTCGACTTCGTAGCGGTCGATGAGCGTGTAGTCGAGTCCGCAGTCGCGCAGCAACTGCTGCCGCCGCGGCGAGTGCGAAGCCAGCAGCAGCCGGTAGGGGCGTAGTTTTTCTTGGAGGATCATGGGATCAGCGTATTTCGAAATTCAACAGTTCGCGTCCTTCGAGCGTGGCGCGCAGCACGTCTCCCCGTTCGACGGGGCCTGCGCCCGCCGGCGTGCCGGTGAAAAACAGGTCGCCCGTGCGGTAGGTGATGTAGCGCGAGACGTGGCTCAGCAGTTCGTCCACCCCGAAGATCATGTCGCCCGTATACCCTCGTTGCCGTACCTCGCCGTTGATTTCGAGCGTGAAGTGCAGCTGCCGGATGTCGCCCAGCTCGGCGACGGGGACGAACTGCGGCGCCACGGCGGCCGAGTAGTCGAATCCTTTGGCACGCTCCCACGGCCATCCGTTGGCGATCGCCTCGCGTTGGAGGTCGCGCGCCGTGAAGTCGATGCCCAGTCCGACTTCGGCGTAGAGACGGTGGGCGAAGCGCGGCGCGATGTGGCGCGCCAGTCGGTCGATGCGCACGACCAGTTCGCATTCGTAGTGCACCTCCTGAGTGAAGTCGGGGATGTAGAAGGGGTCGTTGTTGCGCAGCAGGGCCGTGTCGGGTTTCAGGAAGAAGAGCGGCTCCGCGGGCAGCGGCCCGCCGTCGAATTCGGCGATGTGGTCGCGGTAGTTGCGGCCGATGCAGATGATCTTCATGATTTCCGTTTTTTGCATAGCTCGACCGCCGCGGTGAGGCCGATCGCGCCGATGAAGAGGAGGAGTATTCCCAGCACCGTGATCGTCTGCGGTTCGACGCCCGCGCGAAGCAGCAGCCAGCTGCCGCCTCCGATCACCACCGCCAGCAGCAGCAATCCGCCGGCCCCGATGCGGCGCACGGCGCGCCAGTTGATCTCAGGGTTCTCTTCGGGGTTGCCGCTGAGCGTCGAGATCGACTGCGGCCGCAGCCAGAGGATGACGGCGCATATGGCCAGAATAGCCGCGATGACGAGTGATTCGGTCATGGGTTCAGTGTTTCGGGTGTTATTTTCTGCGTTTGCGGCGTTCGATGACCGTGATGATGGCAGCGGCGCCCGCGACGAGAATCCCGGATCCGCACCGAAGAGAGGGTCGGCGGCGTGACGCCCGTGCGGAGAAGCAGCCACGTCGTCAGGGTGATGCCGATGGCCAGCACCGCCATGCCGACGGCCGCCGTACGGAGAATCGTGGGGCGCAACCGCCCGCTGCTCCGCTCCCGTTTTCCGGCAGACTCTTTGCCGCCCGTGCGGCCGTTGCGGCGGGGCTTTGCGGCGTTGGTTGAGGTTCACCAGCGACACGTAGGGAACTTTCAGCACGTAGGGCTGTAATTTCACCTGGAACCAGAGCGTGCGATAGACTACCACTTCCGGTACATTCAGCAGGGCCGTTTCGAGCGTCGCCGTGCCGGAGGTCACGACGGCGGCTTCGGCCGCCGCGAGCGTTTCATAGGTTTGGTCGCAGACGTAGCGGATGCCGCTGTCCGCGATATATTGTTCGTAAATCGAGCGGTCGAGCCACGAAACCCCCGTGACCACGAATTGCCGGTCGGGAAATTTCCGGGCCAGGTCGGCCATCAGCGGCAGGTTGGCCTTGATCTCGCTGCGGCGGCTGCCGGCCAGCAGAGCCACGATCGGCCGCTCGTCGAGCGCATGGCGACGGCGGAATTCGTCCGGGGAGGGCAGCGATGCCCGACGTGCTTCGATGGCGTCCACGAGCGGGTTGCCCTCGAAAATCGGCCGGATGCCGTGCTTGGGGAAGTAGTCCCGTTCGAAGGGGAAGATGATGAACAGCTCGTCCACGTATTTGCGGATCGCCTTCACCCGCCATTCGCGCCAGGCCCAGACTTTCGGGGCGATGTAGTAGAAGACGCGGATGCCGTGCTCCTTGGCCCAGCGAGCCATCTTCATATTGAAGCCCGGATAATCCACCAGGATCAGCACGTCGGGGGCGAACGCCTCGACGTCCTGCCGGCACTCTTTCATCTGGCGGCGGATCGTCCGCAGGTTTTTGATTACTTCGACGATGCCGAAAAACGAGGTTTCCTTGTAATGTTTGGCCAGATTCCCGCTGCCTCCGACCCCGGCCATCTTGTCCCCGCCCCAGAAGCGGAACTTCGCCTCGGGGTCGTGGGCTTTCAGCCCTTTCATCAGGTTGGCGCCGTGCAGGTCGCCCGAAGGCTCGCCGGCTATCAGGTAGTAACGCATATCGTAAGTCTTATTCTTCTTTCAGCAAATCGGGCCGCAGCCGTTTGGTGCGCTCCCAGGCCTGCTCCTCCTTCCAGCGGTCGATTCGGGCGAAATTGCCCGAGAGGAGCACGTCGGGCACTTTCCAGCCGTTGAACTCGGCGGGTCGGGTGTAAACCGGTGGTGCCAGCAGGTTGTCCTGGAAGCAGTCCGTGAGCGCCGAGGCTTCGTCCCCGATGGCTCCGGGGATGATCCGGATCACCGAATCGGCGATGATGCAGGCGGCCAGCTCGCCGCCCGTGAGCACGTAGTCGCCGATCGAGATCTCGCGCGTGACCAGGTGTTCGCGGATGCGGTAGTCGATGCCCTTGTAGTGGCCGCAGAGGATAATCAGGTTGTCGAGCGTCGAGAGGCGGTTGGCTTCGTGCTGGTCGTAGCGGATGCCGTCGGGCGAGGTGTAGATCACCTCGTCGTATTCCCGTTCCGCTTTGAGGGCTTCGATGCAGCGGTAGATCGGTTCGATCTTCATTACCATACCCGCCTCTCCGCCGAAGGGGTAGTCGTCCGTGGTGCGGTGCTTGTCTTCTGTGTAGTCCCGGATGTTGTGGATATGGATTTCGACCAGCCCCTTCTCCTGCGCACGCTTGAGGATCGATTCGTTCAGCGGCGAGGCGAGCAGTTCGGGTACGACGGTCAGGATGTCTATTCTCATGGCGTTAGCGTGCTTGGCGGAAGATGATGTCTTTTTCGGTGTCGGGGGCGAGCGGAATTTCCCGCCCGTTCTCGAGCGTGTAACCCTTGTAATCCAGTTCGGTGAAGAGTTCGATGATCTGCGGGCGGTTTTCGCCGCCCGTTTCGATCAGTACTGTCGGGCGGAAACGCTCCAGCAGAGGGCGCAGCTCGTGCATGACGATCAACTCATACCCTTCGACGTCGCACTTGACGAAATCGAGCCGCTCCAGCCCGGCGAAAAGCTCGCTGCCGCGCCGCATCCGGGCGGTGAAAGTGACGGCGCCCTCTCCGGCGGCATCGCCCACGAAGTTTCGTCCCGTGCCGAGATAACCCGTTTCGCGGGCGGAGTCGTTGCTCATGGTGATCTCTTTATTCTCGGCTCCCAGCGCGCAGTCGAAGATTTCGACGTTGCGGCAGCCCCGCAGGTTGCGGCGCAGCACCCGGCAAACGACCGGGACGGGTTCGACGGCATGGACCCTGCCTGCGGTGCCGACGATTTCCGAGAGAGGACGGGCGTAATAGCCCAGATTGGCTCCGATGTCGATCGCCGTGTCGCCGGCTTTCGCCAGCCGGGGCAGGTGATAGACGTATTCGGTCGCCGCGCTGCGCCGTCCAAGCCCCAGCCGGTAGCTGATGAAAAAGAGGCGGCTCACCGCCCGCAGATAACCTTCGAGCGGAAGCGTCCGGTAGAGGATTTTGTGGAGCAGCGCTTTCATAACGGACCCGGACGGAATTAGTTCTTGTAGTTCACCTCCTGGTTGAGGACTTCGGTGACGAAGGGATTGTAGAGCACTTCGTGGCCGATGGTGGTTTCAGGGCCGTGTCCGGGATAGACGCGCACTTCGTCGCCCAGCGGGAGCAGGTTGTCCAGGATCGAACGCATGATCCACGAATAGTCGCCGCCCGGCAGATCCGTGCGTCCGATGCTTTCGCGGAAGAGGGTATCGCCCGTGAAGAGGCTCTTCGATTCGGGTTCGTAGAGCGATACGTGGCCCGGCGTGTGGCCCGGCGTGCGGATGACGCGCAGGACGGTGTGGCCGAATTTCACTTCTTCTACCTTGTCCAGATCGATGTCGATGGTCGGCATGGCGGTAAAAACCGCTCCTCGCAAGAACACGCGAACCGCCGGTTCGGGAATTCGCCGACGTTTCTTCGGAAACATTCTTTCTTGTACTTTCGGCTTGATCCCCAAGTTCACGATCGTGCTCGTTTTCTCGCCTCGGCAGAGGTTGCAAGCAGCCTCTGCGAAAATGTTCGCAGGGGCGGCGATGTGCGGTTCGGCGAGAGGTGGAAACAGCACAGGCGCTGCAACGGCAATTGCAGCGCCTGTGCTATGGCATGGAGATGCCTGCGGACGGTCAGGCGTATTTAAACGTCGATTCGTCCGATACGGTCAGCTTCTTACGGCCCTTGGCACGACGGGCGGCCAACACCTTGCGACCGTTAGCCGTGGACATTCTCAGGCGGAAACCGTGCTTGTTGATTCTCTTCCGGCGCGAGGGCTGGTACGTTCTTTTCATTGCCATAGCAGTATCCTTTTTGTTTTGTAATTTGCGCAGTTTGCGGAGTGCAAATGTATAACAAAAAAACGACACGCAAAAATTTTTCCCGAAAATATTGTGTTTTCGGCGTGAAAACCCCTTTCGGAAGGTCGCGGCGCGACAGGCGGGAGCCCCTTCGGACGACGGTTGAAAAAATCGGGCGGCGCGGGCTGTTTATCGGTATATTTTGACTATTTTTGCAAAGCCGAATCCGATCGGTGGCCGGCCGTTCCGGCCGCATCGGGAATGAAACGGGCCGGAACGTATCGGCGCGTGAGAAGCGCGGGTTCGGCGTCGAACTTATGGGGTTGACTCTTCGGCGATTTTTATGCGTGCTCCTCTCCGCGGCGCTGCTTGCGGCGGGGTGGCTCGGGCTGTCCGGCCTTCCGCTCGTCGTAGCGCTGGTGCCCCTGCTGTGGATCAGCCGCAGTTACGGGTCTTCGCGCCGCGACTGGTGGGGATGTTCGGCTGGGCATGGCTGGCCTTCGTCCTCTGGAACGGCGCGACGATCTGGGGCTTGTGGTATTCGACGCCCGTCGGGCCGTTCGCCGCGACGCTCGTCTCGACCTTCCTCAATATGCTGGCCTTCATGTTGTACCATACGGTGAGCAAGCGGGCGCACAAGGCGTTGGCCTACACGCTGCTGGTCGCGGGCTGGATCGCTACCGAATATTGGTACACCGTGGGCGAATTCTCGTTTCCGTGGCTGCTGCTGGGCAACGGATTCTCGCACGAAGTGTGGGCCGTGCAATGGTACGAATACACGGGCGTCTTCGGCGGTTCGCTCTGGGTGCTGCTCTGCAACCTGCTCTTTTTCGAGGCGTGGCTGCATCGGCGCAGCGTGCGGCACTGGGTGCGTGCGGCGCTGGCCGTCGTCGTGCCGGCAGCCGTGTCGCTTGCGATCTATGCGTGCTGGGAGGAGCCTGCGCAGCGGATCGAGACGGCGGTCGTGCAGCCCAACGTCGACTGCTACGACAAGTTCAATACCGCGCCGGGGTGGCAGCACGAAAACCTGCTGTCGCTGCTGGCCGAAGTTCCTTCGTCGGCGCAGTTGATCGCCATGCCCGAGACGGCGCTCGTCGAGGGGCTCAACGAAGCCTGGCTGTCGGCCAGTCCTTCGCTCGCGCAGTTCGAAGCGGCGCTGGCGGCCGACCATCCGGATGCGCTGCTGGTGGTGGGGGCCGACACCTATAAAGTCTATGCCGAGGGAAATCAGACCGCGACGGCGCGTTTCCGCAACGGTGTCTGGTACGACCGGTTCAACACGGCGCTGGCTCTCGACGCCGGGGGTGTGCGGGACATCCACCACAAGTCGCGGCTGGTGATCGGTGTCGAGAAGATGCCGCTGCCGTGGCTCTTCGACTGGCTGAGTTTCCTTATCATCGATCTGGGCGGTACGACCGGCCAGCTGGGCGTCGATACGCAGCGCACGGTCTTTGCGGCCGACAGCGTGCGGGTGGCGCCGGCCGTCTGCTACGAATCGGTCTACGGCGCCTACGTGGGCGAGTTCGTCCGCGGCGGGGCGCAGTTGATCCTGGTCATCACCAACGGAACCAACGCACATCATCCGCCGTCGACGGCGGTTACCGCACGGGGATCGCCCATCTGCAGAAACGTGGTGAACTTCGTGGAAGTGGTGAACTTCGTGGACAAGCACCACGACAAGATGGTCGAATCGGAGCTGTCGTTCTTCGAAATGACCGCCGCCATGGCCTTCGACTACTTCGCGCAGAGCGATGTCGAGGTGGCCGTGATCGAGACGGGGCTCGGGAGGACGTCTCGACGCCACGAACATCATCGTGCCGATCCTGAGCGTCATCACCAACGTGGGGATACGCTGGATCGCCGCCACACGGCGCTGCTGCGAGCGCCGCCCGCACGACCGCGCTGCAAGGGCGTTGGCAGTCGTTGGGCGAGCGGCCCAAAGTGTTGTGCGATACGGGGCATAATGCGCACGGACTGGCCTATGTGGCCGAACAGCTGCGCCGCTCGCACGAAGGCGGCCGTCTCTACTGCGTCGTGGGCTTTTCGGGAGACAAGGACATCGACGCCATTCTGGCGCTGTTGCCGCGCGACGCCTACTATCTCTTTACGCAGGCGGCCAGCGAACGGGCGCTTCCGGTGTCGGAACTGGCCGCCCGCGCTGCGGCGGCGGGTCTCGACGGCGAAGCGGTCGCAACGGTTCCCGAGGCCGTGACCAGGGCGAAGGCGCTCGCCGCTCCCGCCGACACGATCTTCATCGGCGGTTCGACCTTCGTCGTGGCCGAGGTGTTGTGACCCGTTTTCGTACCGCCGCCGGCGGGAATGAGAGAAGAGGCGCCCGATCAGTTTCGGGCGCCTCTTCGGTCGTAAATGGCTGCGGAGACCTACTCCTCGTCGGTGTCGGTGTACTCTTTGAGCAGTTTGGCCTGCACGTCGGCGGGCACCTGTTCGTAGGAGGAGAAACGCATCGTATAGGTCGCCGCCCCCGACGTGAGCGACGAGAGCGTCGTCGAATAACGATAGAGCTCGGCCAGCGGCACGCGGGCGTTGAGACGGTCGAATCCCTTGTCCGACTCCATGCCGGCGATCATCGCGCGGCGGTTCTGGAGATCCGACATCACGGCGCCCATGTATTCGCTCGGCACCAGCACCTCGACGCTGTATATCGGCTCCATGATCTTGGGTCCCGCGTTGCGGAAAGCCTCCTTGAAGGCGTTGCGCGCCGCCAGCTTGAATGAGATTTCGTTCGAATCCACCGGGTGCATCTTGCCGTCGTAGATCACCACGCGGATGTCGCGGGCGTACGATCCCGTCAGCGGGCCTTCGTCCATCTTCTCCATGATGCCTTTGAGGATCGCCGGCATGAAGCGCGCGTCGATGGCACCGCCTACGATCGAGTTGTAATACTGCAACTTGCCGCCCCACGGCAGGTCGTATTCCTCCTTGGTCTTGGGGTTGACCGCCATGTCGCCCTTGCCCGGAACCTTGTAGTTCTTGGGTTCGGGCATCCCTTCGTAGTAGGGCTCGATCACCATGTGCACCTCGCCGAACTGGCCCGATCCGCCCGACTGTTTCTTGTGGCGGTAGTCGGCCTGCGCCACTTTGGTGATGGTCTCGCGGTAGGGGATTCGCGGCGCGATGTACTCGATCTCCATCTTGTTATCGGCGGCCAGGCGCGCTTTGAGGATGTTGAGGTGGTGCTCGCCCTGGCCTTGTATGATCGTTTGTTTCAGCTCCTTGGAATATCCGACCAGAATCGTCGGGTCTTCGTACTTGGCGTCGTTGAGCAGTTTGCCCAGCTTCTCCTCGTCGGCCTTGACCTTGGGCTGTACGGCGGCGCGGTAGCGCGGTTCGGGGAATACGATCGGTTCGACGGTCACCGGCGCCGACGGCGCCGCGAGCGTGTCGTTGGTGCGCGTGCCTTTCAACTTGACCGTGCAGCCGATGTCGCCGGCCGCCAGTTCGGTCACTTTGATGCGGTTTTTGCCCGCCACGGCGAAGAGCTGCGAAACCTTCTCCTTGTTGCCCGTGCGGGTGTTGAGCAGCTCCATGCCTTCGGTGAGTTTGCCGCGTATCACGCGCAGGTAGCTGATCTCGCCGATGTGGGGTTCGATCTGGCTCTTGAAGACGAACGCCACGGCCGGCTGCGTCTGGTCGGCGGCGATCTCCTCCCCCTCGGTCGAGAGGAATTTGGGCGCTTTGAGCGGCCCCGGAGCGACGTTGATGATGAACTCCATGAGGCGTTTCGTTCCGACGTCGCGCTTGCCGCTGGTGCAGAACAGAGGCATGACTTCACGCCGCGAGAGACCGATTTTGAGTCCCGAACGGATGTCGTCCTGCGTGAGCGTCCCCTTTTCGAAATAGAGCTCCATGAGCGCCTCGTCGTTCTCGGCGGCCATCTCCACCAGTTCGCGGTTCAGCTCCGTGGCGCGCTCCATCTCCTCGGCCGGAATATCGAGCTCCTCGCGCGTGCCGTTCTCGTCTTTGAAGCGTTAGAGTTTCATCATCAGCACGTCGATGAAGGCGTTGAAGCCCGGCCCCTGGTTGACGGGGTACTGCACGATGACGGGTTTCACGCGCGATGCGGCGCGGATGCTCTCGACCGTCCCCTCGAAGTTGGCCTTCTCGGCGTCGAGCTGGTTGATGACGCCGATGAGCGGTTTCGACAGTTCGCGCGAATAGCGCGCCTGAATCTCCGAACCGACTTCCCAGCCGTTCTGGGCGTTGAAGACCATTACTCCCACGTCGCCCACCTTGAAGGCCGAGAAGAGGCTGCCGCAGAAGTCGTCCGATCCCGGACAGTCGATGATGTTGAGCTTGCGTTCCATGAACTCCGTGAAGAGGATCGTGGAGTAGATCGAGCGTTTGTATTCGTGTTCGATGTCGGTGTTGTCCGACAGCGTATTGTTCGTTTCGACGGCGCCCCTGCGGTCGATGACCTTCCCTCGTAGGCCATTGCTTCGGCGAGGGTGGTTTTTCCGGAGCCGGGGGCGCCGATCAGGACGATGTTCTTGATCTCTTTCGCTGAGTAGTTTTTCATATCGAGAAGTTTTAAGGTTTTTCCTGTTTTTTCGGATTATAAATATATGAAAAAATCCGCAAAATCAAGTGCGGAGGGTGAAAAATTTATAAATTTTATCAATATCTTAGAATCGCTCTGCGGCTCGGCCGCGTTTTTGATCGGAAGCACGGTCGGGAGGTCGTGCTTTTGCCGTCGGGCGGGGTGCGATTGTTGATAAATGATTGAAAACTTTGTGCCGTCGGACGAATATTTTCGGGCGCCGGAATCTATCTTTGCCATGAAACAACCGGCCTTGCGCCGCACCGGTGCATCGCGTGCAGGGTCTTCATTGCAGGTTTCCCTTCCCGACGGGGGATTCGGAGGATGTGTCAATCATGGAATTTGGCGTTCGTCGGAAGACGCCGTAAGTTAGGAAGGACGTAATTTCATCGTTGATAAAGCCTCGGTTCATACATATTTTAATTACGTCTTTCCTACATGGAGTTATGGCTGAGAACAAAAATTTAGGTATCGATCTCGAACTGGACGAGACGGTCGCGCAGGGCAACTACTCGAATCTCGCCATCATCGCGCATTCCACTTCGGAGTTCATCATCGATTTCGCGGCTGTCATGCCTGCCGTTCCCAAAGCGAAGGTCAAGAGCCGCATCATCCTCACGCCGGAACATGCCAAGCGCCTGCTGATGTCGTTGCAGGAGAATATCGTGCGTTACGAGAGCGTGCACGGTCAGATCGTCATTCCTACGCCGCAGCATACGGGCGACCAGTTCGGCGGCAAGATCGGCGAAGCCTGACCTTCTCGCTTTCCAGCCTTTCGTCGTACGGCGTCGTGCGGCGCTGCGGGTCCGCACTCGCTTCGGACAGGGGCGTGCGTCGTTTCGCACTGCTGTCCGCAGCGGCCGCCGAAGTGCGGCGCGGATGCTTTCCCTTTGGGAGACATGGGCCGGGACGAAACGAAATGCGGTGCGACGGGATCTCCCGTCGCACCGCATATTCACGTTCGGGCGGTATGCGCTCAGGCGCGGAGCCGTATGCGTTTGGCCTCGCAGGCTTTGTCCACCTCGATCTCGAAATCCGACAGTACGTTCATGTAGTTGATGAAGGCTTCGTAGGGCGATCCGTAGGGGTTGAAATAGGAGTGCACGTCGCCGTCCGACAACCATTTGGTAGCCATGTAGTAGAAGTGGTCGGAAGTTTGGAGGAAGTTCCACACGTAGTCGAAATCCTTGTTTTTAATGCCTTGATCTTATCTCTCAGGCCGTATAGCTTCGTGAAGGCTTCGTTTTGCAACTCGTTGCCCAGCCATGCCGTGACGTCGCGCTCCTCGTCGGCCCACGACATCACGTGCGGGCAGTGGAGCACCGCCACGGGCTGGTACTTCTTCGCCGCTTCGCTCACGGTGGCGAATTCCAGCTTGCGTGTGGCCAGTGCCGCTTTGGGCAGCGCCTTCATGAAATCGAAGATGCCCGTCGAAGCCTTCTGGTGCTCGCCGAAGGTCTCGTAATCCATGAAGAGGTTCACCACCTCGCCCACCGTATCGTCCGAGGCGATCCAGCCGGCGAACTTGTCGGCCGTCAGCGGCCATTCGTTCCAGCTGCGGTTCGAGAAACGGAAGGCGATGTCGTCCGACAGCTTGTAGTTGCGCAGCAGCACGTGCAGTTTTTGATTCAGTGCGTTGGCATAGACGTAGTTGGGCGATTTCCAGCCCAGCACGTGTTTGGCGCCTTCGGCCAGGATGGTCTTGAACCCCATCTGGGCGACCGTTTCGCCGATTTGGTCGGAGTAGATCAGCTCCGTGTTGCGGAAGGCCGTGGGTTTCATCCCGAACTCCTTGCGCACGAGGGCCGGTATGGAGCGCACCTGCTGCATCGACACGCAGCCCGTCCGGGCCAGGCGGCGGAACGAATCGAGCACCTCGGGCGCATACGCCCGCATCTGTTCGACGGCCAGCCCCGTCAGCGAAAAGGTACAGCGGAAACGCCCCTCGCTCTGCCGGATCAGATTGAACAGCAAGGCATTCATCGGCAGATAGCACTCACGCGCGACCTTCTGCATGATCGAGCGATTGGTCAGGTCGTCCAGGTAGTTGTGGTCACGGCCCATATCGAAGAAACGGTAACGCTTCAGCCGCCAGGGCTGGTGTACCTGAAAATAGAAACAAATCGTTTTCATACTCCGCAAATATTTTAATTGTTCGCCTCCGCGACGACAGTTTCGTAAACCGTCTTGATCTTCGCTGCGGCATTGGTCCATTTGAGTCCGGTCACCTCTTCCAGCCCTTTCGAAGCGAACATCCTACCCAGAGCCGGATAAGTAAGAAGCCCGTAAATGGCATCGGCCAGAGCATCCACGTCCCAGTAATTCACTTTAATGGCGTAATCCAGCACCTCCGCCACACCGCTTTGCCGCGAGATAATCACGGGAACGCCCGAACGCATGGCCTCGAGCGGCGAAATACCGAACGGCTCCGACACCGAAGGCATGACATAGACATCCGACAGACGGAACATCCGCTGCACCTCCCCGCCCTTGAGGAACCCCGTGAAATGGAAGCGGTCGGCGATCCCCAACTGGGCCACGCGCCGCACCACATGGTTCATCAGATCGCCCGAGCCGGCCATGACGAAACGCACGTCCGGAACCCGCTGCAGCACCTTGGCCGCAGCCTCGACGAAATAATCGGGACCTTTCTGGTAGGTGATGCGTCCCAGAAAGGTGACGACCTTATCCTTGACGGCCCGCTCCGGCACAGCATCCTCCGACTCGCCGAAACGCACGGCGTTATGCACTGTCACGACCTTCTCGGCCGGAATGCCGTACTTGCCGATGACGATGCGGCGCGTCAGCTCCGACACCGCGATCACCCGGTCGGCAGCCTGCATACCCGCCTTTTCGATGGCATAGACCCGACGGTTGATATTCTCGCCGCTGCGGTCGAACTCCGTGGCGTGCATGTGCACCACCAGCGGCTTGCCCGAAACCCGCTTGGCCGCAATTCCGGCGAAATAGGTCAGCCAGTCGTGGGCATGGATCACGTCGAACTGCCCTTCGAGGTCTTTGGCCACCTGCGCCGCCACCATTGCATACCGGGCGACCTCCTCCATCAGGTTGGCGCCGTATTTTCCGGAGAAGGTGTAGCGCTGTTTCCATACGTCGGTCCACTCGTGTGTCCGGCCGCTGCGAACGAACTCGTCGTGGTAGGCGGCATACTCCTCCGGAGAGATGTAGGGCAACATGTTCGAATCGATGTGGATGAACGAAACCTTCTCGAGCAGCTCTTCGGAAAACTCATGATCGCGCGTACCGATCGTTTCCACGTCGCTCGCATTCACCACGCGGACGAAGCGCTGGTCCTCGTCGCCATAGGCACGCGGCATGACGAAAACGACCTCCACACCGTTGCGTGCAAGACCGCGCGTCATACCGTAGCAGGCCGTACCCAGCCCGCCGGCGATATGGGGAGGAAACTCCCAACCGAACATCAACACTCTCATTTGTATTCTATTTTTTTATTCTAACAATTATATCTTTCCATGTACCCTTATCCGACGGTCGCAGCATCGAATCCAAGGAGTGCTTATTCGCGGCCCGAAACCGTGTCCGCCATGCACCCTTCCCCTAAATCCGCTTCTCGGAGGGAATTTGGGACACTGCGCCCCCGAAAAGGTACACTCAAAGTATATAATCACGTTTCATTTCGTAACTTATTCGACTTCGCGAAACACCGGTCGCCCCTCCCGGCAACCTCCACCCCGGCCTGCCCGGGCCGACAGAAAAAATTTCGGACACCTTACGCGGCGGCAAGTTCTTTTCCTTCGCATCCTTTAGCGCTTTTTCCGAAGACCCGGCAACAACCCGTGTCCCCGGCGACGACGCCAGCGTTCGGTCGTTTCACGGATCATCAACACCGCCCCGACACTCCACGCCTGCGACACGGCGCCCCAAGGCGCATGCGGAGGATCGCCGTCGAATAGCTCGTTGATCGATCCGATACCGTAACTCTGAATCTCCTCGCCGAAACGGGCGAGCAGCTCCTCCGCCCGAGGCAGAAACTCACGGCCACCGAGGTCGAACGAAGCCTTGACATAAAACCAAAGCGGCCAAACCCATACGGAGCCGTTCATCGAAGCCTCCGCACGAACGGCTTCATCGCCCTCGCAGCGGTTCTTATAGCGAGGATTGCGGGGCGAAAGCGAACGCAGCCCTTTGGGTGTCAGCAAATGCTGCCCCACGATCCGAAGCACCGAAGCCTGCTGCTCCTCATCGAGCATCTTGTAATCCAAACCGCACGCCACCACCATATTCGGACGAATCCACCGATTCGGCCCTTCAGGACCTACGAAATCGGCCAGATACCCGTCGTCGCCGCTCCAGAACATCTCCCGAAAAGCGTTCCGAATCCGCTCGGGCCACGCTTTCCACTCGCCGACGAACTCCTCCTCGCCGAAACGGGAAGCCAGCTCAAGGGCATAACACACGGCGTTGTACCAAAGTGCGTTGATTTCGACCGGATACCCGTCCCGCGACACGACGGGGACACCACCCGCCAGCGCATTCATCCAGGTGAGGGCTTTGTCGGGCGCCGAGGCCCACACCAAACCGTTATCGTGCACGGCCACGCCGCCGACGCCCCGGCGATAAGCCGCCAGCAGCTCTTTCATCACGATACCGTAGCGCTTCCATATCTCCTCCTCACCCAGCGTCCGCTGCAACTGCTGAAGCACCCAGAAAAACCAAAGCGGAGCATCCGCAGCCTCGGCAGCCGAGAAAGAACCCGTAAACATACCGTCCCGGCGTCCGCGCACGACCGTATCGAGCACATCCAGGCAATCCTCCGTGCGTCCCTGCTCCAGCGCGATGCCGGGCAGCGCTACGAGCGTCTGACGTCCGATCTGCCCATACCAGGGATACCCGGCCAGCACCTCGGCCCGCCCGTCCCGGCGGCGGACGACGAACTGCCGGGCAGAGTGGCGCAGGCAGCTCAGAAAATCGACCTTGCGGCTGCGGGCGCTCAGAGCCTCCGCAAACATTCCGCCGATGGCCGCAGGATCGGGAATGGCTTCGACGGACGCAGAGAAAATCACGCTTTGCCGCCGACCGAGACTGAGTTCGAAATAACCCGTCGTAAGCAGATCCTCATCTCCCTCGTATCCTCGCTCGATCTCTCTGGCGTATTCGAAATTATAGTACCAGTCGGGAGCCGGCACGAACTCCGCATCCCGACAATCGGTTTGCAGGTACAGCCAGGGAAAATCGGAATACAACCGACACTTCACCCCGCCCGGAATCGGCCGGGAACGTCCGTCGGCCTCCATATTGGCATGCGTGAGCGCATGTTTGTCCCGGAAGGCGAAGAAAGGCCGGAGCCTAAGCCGGACATCGGACGGCGCCTCCAGCAGCGTATAGCGGATCATCAACTGCGTGCGGTTGTGTATCCAGAGCAGCTCTTTCCGCAACACGATGCTTCCCACGCGGTAGGTGATCGTCGGTGTCGGCGTATATTCGAAATCGGTGATGTACTTATGCCCCCGAGGTTCATAGGTTCCCGGGAAACGGTGCAGCGCCAGGTTGAAGGATTGCCCGTCGTGCACGACGGTTTCATCCACCGACGAGAGCAGCACGTAAGCGCGGTCGCTGTCGTCGATGGGTGCCACCATCAGGCCATGATACTTGCGCGTGTTGCAGCAAACGATGGTCGTGCTCATATAGCCGCCTCTGCGATCCGTAGCCAGCATTTCGCGCTGCAACGAATACTCCAGATTTCCCAGTTCCTTCTTATCAAATGTAAGTACCGACATAACTGTTTGTTCTTTATGTTCATTTCCGACAGAGCGGAACGGCAAAATCAGCCCGTACTCCTGCCGGACCCGTCGAATCGTCTGTTTCTTTTTCCGGTCGGCCGGATCGTAAAAAGTCCGGTCCTTTCGAACGATCTTGGCGTAAGAGAGGAAGGCTCGGCAATGCCTCTCCGTAAGCCCGCACGATTGTTTCCGCCTGCCGCTATCTTTTCTGAAAGATACCGTTTTTTTCGCAGACCGTCAAGTCCAAGCTCGGCGAAAATCCGGAATTTATCAAAAAATAACCTTTTTGCAACAACTATTTCACGCCCACTTGACCAGTGCGAAATCCATACGATGCGGCAACATCGGATTCTGCGGGAAAATGCGCAGCGCCATATCGAACATCCCGGCCTGTTCGGGAACATAGTCCAAGGTGAAAGTCACCTGGCTGCCCGAAACCTGCACCTGGCTGAGCGGCACGGTACGGATGACCTCCACGACTCGGTCCGGCTCCACGGGACGGGCCACGACCAGTTCGGCCCCCACGTCCTCCGGAGCGAGTCCGGCCAGGTCGAGCGTAAGCTCGAAATGGTAACTGCGTCCTATGAAGATCGGCTTGTCGCCGACCCGGGCACGCTGCACGTCCACGATCTTCACGGCAGGCCACGCAGCCAGCACCTTGTGCTTCCAGGCGACGATCTCGCGCGCAACGGCGAAGTCGTTCTCCGACAGTTCCCGCTTGCGGGCTGCCAGCCGGTTGTAGAAACGCACCTCGTAGTCGCGCAGCATCCGGTTGGTCGTGAAGTTCGAAGCGATTTCGGCAATACATTTTTTCACCGAAGCCATCCACGCACGGGGAATACCGTCGGCATCCCGGTCGTAGTATTTCGGCACGATCTCCTCTTCGATCGTATTGTAAATCATCTCGGCGTCGAGTTCGTTCTGATACTGCGGATCGGAAAAGACCGTCTCCATCGGCAGTGCCCAACCGGCACCCTCCTTATACCCCTCGACCCACCAGCCGTCGAGCACCGAAAACTGCAGCACGCCGTTCATCACGCACTTTTCACCCGACGTACCCGACGCCTCGAGCGGACGAGTAGGGGTATTGAGCCACACGTCCACGCCCTGCACCAGGCGACGCGCCAGCTCCATGTCGTAATTCTGCAGGAAGATGATCTTGCCGGAGAACTGCGGCATGGCTGCGACTTCGATGATCCGCTTGATGAGATCCTGTCCCGGCTGATCGTTGGGATGCGCCTTGCCCGCAAAGATAAACTGCACGGGACGCTCCTTGTTGTTGACGATGGCCGCCAGGCGATCCAGATCGGTGAAGAGCAGCAACGCCCGTTTGTAAGTGGCGAAACGGCGCGCAAAACCGATCTTCAGCACATCGGGCTTGATGCTCTCGAGCACCTGCATGACCTGATGGGGCGAATCCATGCGCACCTGCCCGGGATCGCAGTAGCGGCGGCGGATCAGGCGAACGAGCTTCTCTTTGAGCACCATGCGCTCCTGCCAAAGGTCTTCGTCCGGGATGTCGTACACCTTCTTCCACTCCGAAATACGATATTCGTGCCCCTCGAACCCTTCGGGAAAATAGCGGGCATACAGACGGCGCAGGCGCGTAGCCGTCCAGGTCGGGAAATGCACGCCGTTGGTCACGTAACCGATATGCAGCTCGTTCTTGAAATACCCCGGCCACAGATCTCCCAAAATCTCTTTGGAGACCTCGCCGTGCAGCCACGACACGCCGTTGACCTCCTGCGAGAGGTTGCAGGCAAGCACCGACATCGAGAATTTTTCGTTCGGATCCTCCGGATTCACGCGACCCAAGCCGACAAACTGCGCCCAGTCGATGCCCAACTCCTCGGGATAGTGCGACAAATACTGCCGGATCATCGCCTCAGGGAACGCATCGTGTCCCGCCGGCACGGGCGTATGGGTCGTAAACAGCGAGGAGGAGCGAACCACTTCCAGCGCTTCGGCGAAAGTCAGTCGGCGGCGCATCACCAGGTTGCGGATGCGCTCCAGCCCGAGAAATGCCGCATGACCCTCGTTGCAATGGGAAACGTCTTGCGCGATATGCAGCGACTGGAGCGCCCGCACACCGCCGATACCCAGCAGAATCTCCTGTTTGAGCCGGTTCTCCCAATCGCCGCCGTACAGGTAATGCGTCACCCGGCGATCCTCCTCGAGATTGGCCTCGTAATCGGCGTCGAGCAGGTACAAGTCGGTACGTCCCACCCGGCAAAGCCAGATGCGGGCCGTGAGCGTACGTCCCGGCAGGGGAATCGACACGGTCGCCCAGTTGCCCACCGCATCGCGCACGGGCTGGATCGGCAGCTTCGAGAAGTTCTGTGCTTCGTAAGTCGCCTGCTGAGCCCCCTGAGCGGAGAGTTTTTGAGTAAAATAACCGTACCGGTACAGCAATCCGACCGCGACCATCGGCACGTTCTTGTCGGACGCCTCCTTCAGATAGTCGCCGGCCAGGATGCCCAAACCGCCCGAATAGATCTTCAGCGAAGCATGCAAGCCGTATTCCATCGAGAAATAGGCGATCTTCGGTGTCGCCGGATCGGGTTTTTCGGACATGTAGCTCTTGAACTGCGCATATACCGCATCAAGCGAAGCCAGGAACGACTCGTCCCGCTCCAACTCTTTCAGCCGGTTTATGGTCAGCAGATCGAGAAAAGCGATCGGATTACGTTCGCTTCGGTTCCAAAGGTCGGGATCGATCTCCTCGAACAGATCCCGGGCGCCGGGATTCCAGCACCACCAAAGGTTGTGGGCCAGCTCCTCGAGCGGACGGAGCCGTTCGGGAAGGTTCTTCTCCACCATCATCCGGTTCCACTCCGGACGCTCCGGACGAAGCGCCTGATGCACGAGCTTGACCTGCTGCTCGGGCAGCGGCGTCGCATTCGAAGCCACATGGTTCATCCGCACGTCGGCATTATCGAGCGCCAGCGCGTAAGCCTCTTCGTACGCCTCGAAAAGCCGGCTCCAGAGCGCCTCTTTCGACAGCACGCCCGCAGCACGACGCATCTCCTCCACACGAGCGGCATCCAACTGCGAAAACCGCAGCACGGCATCGGCCAGCGCAGAGGCCACTTCGTCGTCGTTGCCATCCTCGCGGCAAAGTACCGCTACGCCGGGATGCTCCTCCCGCCGGTCGATCCAAAGACCGAATCCGGCGAGGGTCGTGGTGACGGTCGGCACGGAAAAGGCGATCGACTCGAGCGGTGTATAGCCCCAGGGTTCATAATACGACGGAAACAGGGTCAGATCCATGCCCACGAGCAACTCGTAATAGCTCTTGTCGAAAATACCGTCCCGGTCATCCAAATACGAAGGCACGAAAATCACATGCACTTTGGATGCAGGATCGGCCAGCGGACTGCCGTCGATCGCCCGCACGATCGGATCCCACTGCATATTCTCCAGATAATGGGTCGCCCAAGGCCATTGCGAGCCGTCGATCGGCTGCGATGGATCCTGCAGGTGCTTCTGCAAGTCGGCACGGGCTCCCCGGTTGGCGGCAGGCACCATGACATACAACACGACCTCCCGATCCAGGCGTTCCAGCCCGGCCAGCCGCTTCATACCCTCCAGCAGCACATCCAGCCCCTTATTGCGGAATTCGTATCGGCCGCTCGTGCCGACGATCAGCGGATTATCCTGCAACTTGCGGCCCAGGCAAGCCTCCGCCACAGCGATCAGAGCCGCACGAGCCTCTTCACGTTTGATCCGATAGTCGTCGTCCTGCCAAACGAAATCGTCCTCAAAACCGTTGGGCGTCACGACATCTACCTCGTGCCCCAGCAAATAGCGACATTCGGTAGCCGTAATTCCGCTCACGGTCAGGAAAGCGTCGCTGTTGGCCGCCGCCTTCTTCTCGATCGAATGCTTGGCCGTCACGCCGAAACGACGGGCCAGGTCGTCCGCATTGTACGTAGTCAGATCCCTATAAAGCGGCATTCCGTTTCCGGCGATGCTGCGTCCCAGCACGGTAGCGTGCGTAGTGAACAACGTGGCCACGTAAGGCGACTCCCGACGCAGATAAAGTCCTCCGGCGGCGGTCATCCAGCGGACACCGCTCGATGTAATCCCACTGGCCCGAAATCGAATCCACACGGTAGCTCTCCCAAAGGAACTTCAAGATGTCGTCCTTGCGGGGAATCAGCGAGGAAAAATCGACCAGAATCACCTGCGGTCGCCCGACGATGCGCCAATGTCCTACACGGACACGGATCCCCTTGCTCATACACGGGGTCTGCCGCCGACTTTGTTGCAGCGCCGGATCCTCCTCGAACTCCCGGTCAGCCCCCTGCCCCAGATCGGGACCGATCGTAAAATAGCGGTCGCCGTACTTTACGCACACGGTCCGGGCCTTGGTCGCTATCACGGTATTGATACCGCCCACCTTATTGCACACTTCCCAACTGATCTCGAAGAGAAAGTCGGGTTTCAGTTTCATATCGTTCATATTTCAATGATTTGATTATTCAACAATCAGTCGTCCGCTTCGAACAACGCGCCGATCACGGCGTCCGACAGCAAAAACCGTTCGGCGGGGATCGCCAGCTGTCCGTCGCGCAGGGTGGCGTCGCCCGCGTCGAGCCACGGGCGCGCCGCGTCGAGCAGGCCGTGCCGGCTCTTGCCGAACCGAAGTTTCGCCCGATCGCCTTCGTATCGAGCCCTCGGCCGTGCGAAGCGGGTCATCAGATCTCATTGTAGCGATCCCGCTCCGTAAGCCGCTCCTGTTCGTAAATCGCCTCCGTTCCGGCACCGGCCAGGTAGCCGTCGATCGACGCAGCGGCCCAGCGCCGGCACTCGCCGTCGAACGAATGTGCCGCAGGGCCGATGCCCAGATACTCGTCGCCCGACCAGTAGGCGGCATTGTGACGCCCGGCAACCGGGCAGCGCATAATTCGAGACTTCGTAATGCTCGAACCCGGCCTCAGTCAGCGTTCGGTGCACCTCCAGGTATTCGCGTTCGCTCACCTGCTCGTCACGTCGGAGAACTGCCCTGCGCTCCATGCGGCGGCCGAAGGCCGTCTGCGGCTCTACGGTCAAATGGTATGCCGAAACGTGCTGCACGCCCAGCGCGACCGTTTCGCGCAGATTGCGTGCGAGCGTCGCGGCGCCGAATCCGGGTACGCCGAAGATCAGGTCGACGGTCACGTTGCCGAAGCCCGCCTCCTGCGCCTGTCGCACGGACAGCTTGCGGCCGCATCCCCGTATGGCGCCGGTTCATCAGCCGCAGCTCCCCGTCGTCGAAAGACTGCACGCCGATCGAGAGGCGGTCGACCCGCGTGCGGGCCAGCCGCCGCAGGTAGTCGGGCGTCAGGTCGTCGGGGTTGGCCTCGACGGTGCACTCTTCGAGGACCGTGCAGTCGAAGAGTTCGGCGGCGTGGGCGATGAACTCCTCCAACTCCTCGGGCGGCAGCAGCGAGGGGGTTCCGCCGCCGAAATAGATCGTGCGCAACTGCTCCGCAGGCAGGAATCCCGCTTCGCGGCGCAGTTCGTCGTGCATCGCCTCCACGACGGCCTTCATCGGCCGCAGGTCGGCCGACTTGTAGAAGTCGCAGTAGGCGCAGACACGCTTGCAGAAGGGGATATGGAGATAGAGTCCGGCCATTTTGACGTTACCTCGCGCGTGGTGCGCAATGCGCGCCGTATCGGCGCCTCGCAGTCGGTCGACGTGCGGCTGACGGCCTTTCCAGCGCACGTCGATCCTGACCGTGCGCGAGGAGGGGAACCCGCAGGTGGTGACGCAGGTGGTCGGAGATTCCGCACCTGCCGATCAGTTTCGAACGCAACTCCGACCTGAGTTCGCTGAGCTGGGAGGCCGTCGACCGGCGGCTGCCGCTCGATGTGATCCGCGAGAGTTCCGCAAACTGACCAAAGCCGCGCATCGACCCGATCTTCGTGCTGGTGACCGTGGGGCTGGCCAACGCTTCGTTCTGCCGTCTTTTCGGCGGCGACTGGACGGCCGCGGGCATCGTTTTCACCTCGACGCTCGTCGGCTTCGCCACCCGGCAGCGGATGCAGGCGCACGGCGTGAACCACTTCCTGATCTTCATTCTCTCGGCCTTCATCGCCTCGCTGTGCGCTTCGCGGCCCTGCGCTTCGACTGCACGGCCGAGACGGCCCTCGCCACGAGCGTACTGTACCTCGTGCCGGGCGTGCCGCTCATCAACGGGGTGATCGACATCGTCGAAGGGCCATGTGCTGATCGGATTGCAGCCGGCTGATAGGCGCTCTGCTGCTGATCGTTTGCATTGCCATGGGTCTGTCGGCCACTTTGATGATCGTTAAAAACAGCTGCTATGATCGCTGCGGACATTTTCTCGACGGGTTTTTCGCGGCCGTCGCGGCGGTCGGCTTCGGCGCCATCTCCGATCCCGCCCCTGCGCGCCTTCCCGTCGATCGCCCTGCTGGCCGCCGTAGGCCACGCCCTGCGGTTCTGCCTGATGAACTGCGCCGGCATGGACATCGCCACGGCGTCGCTCTGCGCCGCAACGGCCATCGGCTTCGGAAGCCTCTGGCTGGGCAAGGCCATCCGCTGCCCGATGACGGCGCTTTACATCCCGGCTCTGCTGCCGATGGTTCCGGGCATCTACGCCTACAAGACGGTCTTCTCGCTCATCATGTTCCTCCAGTCGCTCAACGACCCGGGCCAGGGCATGCAGTATATGCATGCAGTTTTCCTCAACGCCACCGTGTCGTTGAGCGTCATCGCCCTGCTGGCCGCCGGAGCCACGCTGCCGATCTTCGTCTTCAACCGCCGGGCTTTCTCGCTCACACGGCGCAGAAAAAACGTGAAATAAACCTTCCGCAGCAGCCGCTATATCCGCATGGGTACGTTCCACTCGGTCTTTTCGCGCATCCTGCGCGACAACGCCGAACGGATCGGTTTCCCCGAGTTTTACGATCTACGAGCCCTCGGACTGCAAGAACCTTCTGAAAACCATCGTCAAGGAGTTGAACCTGGACGATACCAAGTATAAACCTGCGATGCTCGCCTCGCGCATCTCCTACGCCAAGAACTGCCTGGTGACGCCGGGCGCTACCTGGCCAATGCGGGTGCCGCAGCCGAAGACCGGCGGATGCAGATTCCCGAATTCGGCAACATCTACAACATCTACTGCCCGCTGCAAGCGGAACGGGGCGATGGATTTCGACGACCTGCTGCTGCAGACCAACATCCTGCTGCGCGACGCCCCCGACGTGCGGCGCGCTATCAGGAGCAGTTCAAATATATTCTGGTGGATGAGTATCAGGACACCAACTACGCGCAGTACGTCATCATCCGGCGGCTGTCGCAGACCCATTCGAAGGTCTGCGTCGTGGGCGACGACGCCCAGTCGATCTACTCCTTCCGGGGGGCCAAGATCGAGAATATCCTCTCGTTCCAGAAGGATTTCCTCCGCCATGGTCTTCAAGCTGGAGCAGAATTACCGTTCGACCCGCACGATCGTCGATGCGGCCAATTCGGTGATCGAACGCAACTCGAAGCGCATGGAGAAGCACTGCTTTTCG